>Ga0209012_1001443_pt1 | contig 24675 bp, 35 predicted proteins | sample RS3BMetagenome_FD_184735 | JGI IMG/M metagenome (GOLD analysis project Ga0209012, IMG submission 184735) | Ferric oxide microbial mat and aquatic microbial communities from Rainbow Spring, Yellowstone National Park, USA - RS3B (SPAdes) (version 3) ...
ACGCAAGCAGTGACACAGGGAGCGCAGGCCGCAGTGCAGATCCACGAGAGCGCTGCGAGGACGGCTTTGGAAAGGGCGCAGCAGGCTGAGAAGTCAACGAGCGAGGCCGAGCAGCGGGGGGAGTCCAGAGCGACCGAGATGTTCCATCACTTCCTGGACCTACTGGATAAGCACAACGCGACTGTGGACAAGTTGCGCGAGGAGTTGCACCAGGCGCAGATCCAAGCCAAGGAGAAGGAGTTCGAAGCCACGCTGAAGGCCATTCTCTCGGAGGTCTCGTCCGCCAAAGAGGCTGCTAACGCAGCAATCCAGGACCTCAAGGCAGAGAATGAACGGCTGAAGAAGCAGCTTGAACAGGCTGAAGGCAAGAAGACGCTGCACGAGGAGATTGCTGAGCACATCGCCAACGGCACGTGGCCCGAGTACCGACAGAGACTGCAGGGGATCATCGGAGACCCGCCTACTGCGCGACAAGCTGCCCAGGATGAGGATCCCCAGCGACAGCTTGAGCGCGAGGCAGTGCCCGTGTTGGCCGAGCACATGCGCCTGACTTTGGCGCAACAGCGCGAGGAACAGCGACAAAGGCAGGAACTGACGCAGAGCTGGCACCAGGCCGCGCAGCACATCACTGGCCTGCTCGGGGACTTGCGACAGCTAGTAGGCAGCATGGGCCCGCGCTTCTTGGCGGCAGGGATGCGCAGGCCGGACTCTGGCGTCCCCGAGGACTTCGGCGAGGAGTCGCCGGCGGAATGAGCTTGTGGGACAAGGCGCGTTCGGGAATGCAGCGATTGAGTGCCAAAACGGCTGCCATGGCAGTACCTGCTATGGCGGCCGAGTGGATAGCCAGGTGGCTGGATGGCACAGAGGGCAACCCGCCGGTAACCCCAGAGGACCTGGAGGCTGCCGCCAAAGAGAACAAATCCCTGCTCCTAGAGGCTTTGTCGTCTGCGAGTCCAGAGGAACTGACGCAGATCCGGGTGGCTGTAGGCCCGCTCCTTCGCTCCATGGGAACAATACCTTACCGAGCCATACTGGAGGCCCTGGAATGGACCCACCCCCAACATGTCGCGGTGATGGTGCGCCACAGGGAATGGACGCTAGCGCAGATGCGCGCTGTCGTGACTTGGGCCACAGGGGGGCGAGACGAAGTAGGCTGAAGTCGGTATAAGTGCTCGCTCAAGGAGGAGCAGGCATGACTCGCGGGCAGAAGATAGCGCTAGGCTCGACCTTGGCTGCTGCTGGAGTCGGAGGGGCCGTCTACTTCGGCTATCAGTACCTGCACGGCAAGCAGATTGGCAACGCCGTGACCAACCTCAGCGCCACGATTGCGCCCGCTGTACTACAGCCGTCTGGTCCGCAACAGGTGACGGTGACGGTGAACTGGCAGAACGCCAGCAACCGGAAGTGGACCTACGGTGTGCAGGGGGCGGTTCTGGAGCAGGCCACGACCAACGGTGGCATTGTGGCAGGGCACCTCTTCAACAGCCAATCCACAGCATCACAGGCGGAGGGGGCGTTTATCGCAGGGGATATCTCTGCCGTCCAGCAGATGATTGCATCGCCAGCAGACCGGGTGGTCTTCACCACGGCCAATCCCAACTCCACGGCGTCAGCAACGCTATACGGATACATCGACCCCTCCGAGATCGTGGGGCCGATTGAGATCGTCGTTTGGATCGAGCCTGGCGCACGAGCGGGGGAGCTTGTGACGCAGGACCCGGTGGGTACTCCCGTACCGCACCCGGCAGGCAGCGCAACACTCGTGGCGAGTGAGGGCGTGGCGTAAGTGCTAACAGCATACCAGGCGCAGGGTGCCATGACCACCATCGCCTCATCGGATACGGACGGTCCTTTGGTTGGCGGCATTGATGCGCTGACCGCGCTTGACCTCGCCGCCACCAACCCGCAGGCACTAGCACAGTACGTCAATCCTGCGCTTCAGCACGCGGAGCGTTCCCTGCCCGAGGGCGCCGAGGTAGAGCTAGACATCACGGGCTGGCAGGTGGCCGGACAGAGCATCGCCCAGTTCGTGGCATCCAGGTTGAACGCCAACATCAGGGACATACGGGACCCGGACACTGGAGAGCAGGTGCAGCCTTGGCCCCAGTACCCTGACCAGATCGCCTGGGGGGACGACAGCACAGACACCTTGACCTTGCGATGGGTCAAGGGGCAACCGTTCGCAGTATGGATCATCGTAGGGATCGTCGTCCTAGCAGGGATCTGGTACTTGCTTTCCAGGGCAAAGTGGAGGGCGAGCGCCAACGTTGTCGCTCCAGGGACGCCTAACCCAGTAAGCATTGGCGCGTGGATAGTGGACCACTGGTGGCTCTTCCTGATCCTGGCCGCTGCTGGAGTCGCAGCGCCATTTATCGTACGCTCGGCAGCCAAGACCGAGGAGGCAGTCAATGAGTTGCGCGCAGCAGAAAGGGGGGCGTACTGATGGCCGCTCCACGCCGCGTGACGGTGGTCACTCCACAGGGGCAGGTTGTTAGTGGCGTCACCAGCCAAAATGCTCGGCCAGGAGCTACCGTAACCGTCCTCGTCGGTACAGGCGCCAATACGCACTCAGTGACCGGGCAGGTTGTCCAAAGCGGCAGCGAGAGTGCGTTGAACAGAAAATCCTCCGTCGTGCCAGCGGTCCACCAGGCTGCTGGTGCGACAAGTGTCCTGCCAACGAGCCCCGAGGTTCGTTTCCTCGACGGATTGGTGACTGTCGCTGTTGCAGCGGTGACTGTGATCTGGACCGCTACCAGGCAGCCTGTATCTGCACTCGCGTGGGCTGTCTTCTGGGCCCTCCTAGGCATCGTCATGGCGGTGGAAGGGAGGGGAGAACTGCGATACGGCGGATTCGGCGTGGCAGCGGCCAACGTCAGCTACCTTGCACTGCGCATCGCCGGACTCATCAAGGAGGAGTCCGTGAAGCTGGCAGCCATGGAGGCGGCAAGGATCGCAGCAGATGGACGCGGGGAGGCGGCTTGGCACAGCAGGCAGCAGCAGTTGGCCAGCCACCAGGTGTCTTACTGGGGAATGTACCAAGTTCCGCCGGTCGCCTGACGCATGCATTAGGCTGATGGCGTCAGGGATGACTTGGCCGGTCCAGGGAGGGACCTTCTGATGGCGAGGAATGCTCAGTACCTGCTGAAGGATGACCTGCTGGCCCTGCCCGGGGTTGCAGCAGCCGGGGTGTCCCGAGAGATGGTGTCGGCGGCTGTGGCGGGTAAAGGAGCTGTGCCAGCTCCGGTTCCAAACCAGGCGTGGTGGCTTGACGCTATCCAGATCGGTGTCGGGATCGGGCTGCGGGCGGTGGACTACATCTGGGGCGTGCCGGCTGTTGGTTCGCTGGGCCGAGGCGTGCTGGATCCTGGACTGGCGTATGGGATCGAGGACGCTACGCACGCTCTCCTTCGGATGACCAAGGAAAAGTCCTCAGCGGGGTCAGGGACCCAGACGAGCCAGCGAGTGCAGGTGCGGGTGTTGCCGTCGAGCGCAACGGCTGCGGCGACGCCGACGCGGACGGCTGCTCGGCTGTCGGAGGATTTCTAAGCCTCAGGGACGAGGCGTAGGCAGAACCCTAGGCAGATAGCACGGGGGGAGCCAAGGAGGGCATAGAAAATGGCACAGGGTCGCGACTTCCCGGTGTTGTTCCCGCTCTACGACGTGACGATTGACAGCTTGGCGCCAGCGACGACCGGACAGATCACCCCGGTAAGCGGTAGCTATCAAGCATCTGGACAGAATACCTACCTGTTCGTTACGCCGAACACGATCCCAAACGGATCCGGGGCATTGTCTTCTGGGCTGGCTGCTGATGCACTGCTGATCGAGGTCACCCCGCCTGTTGTAACGAACGGAGGGCAGGCGGTCTACCCCGACTTCCAGCTCTGGCCGTACCCTGACAGCACCTCGCTGCGTAGCCCGACTCCTGCCGGATCGCTGCTGTTTGACGGCAGCTATGGCGGGAACATGCTGCCTCCTCGCGAACGCACCGTTGGTAGGGAGCAGGTGGCGCTGGGCATCAGCCTTCGGAGGCTGCTGACCGAGGCGCGAAACGGCCATCCGCGCAACAACATGGCGCTTCTGGCAACGGGCATCAAATACAATTCCACGTTCCAACTCCAAGTTTCTTCCCAGCGCGGTTGGGGACCGGGCGTACCCGGGGACACGGTAGTAACGCCCGCTCGCGTCCGCGTGTGGGGCGAACGCTACACGGAACGGATGCTGGACCTGGTGGCGTCTTTCTGGAACGGAGCATTCACCCATAGCGGCATCCGTCGACAGCTTGAGGCCACAGAGGTCCCGCCGTCCATTGCTGGAGTGCAGACGGGGCGGGTGAGCATCGCCGACATCGCCACGCTTCCTGGCGGCTACCACCAGTCCGGGGCACAGATCTTCCGGTACTTCAGCTTCGCGTATCCAGCGGTGCAGACCTCTACGTCGTCGCCATACTTCCTGACCAATAGCACCAACGTTGGTGGTACCCCGGGCAACGTCAACCAGCAGTACAGCGGAGACCTTGGGTTTCCATTTGGTCCCGTCAATGGGGTGCAGTCCAACGCCAAGAGCGCGGTGATCGTGCAGCAGTTTGGCGTGACACCAGGTAACCCAAACATCGCCTACGCTGGCTTCCAGGTCGGCGGGGCTAGCGTGCCGGATCCCAACGGGTTCCCTGTGGGCTACAGCGCAGACAGGATCGCTTATGGCAACGTGCAGCCCATCCGAGCCGACTCCGCGCTCTGGTATGCGCTGCCTGACCTTGAGGGCGAGATCGCCATCTTTGGCGAGAACGCCTCGGTGTTCATCACTGCGAACGGGACGGCTATCCAGGCCAATTCCGTCGCCGTGGCTGTCGGCGGCGTGTCGATCCAATTGCCTTGAGTACGATGAAGTGGAGTGATAAGGGATGCTCGCGCCAACCTTGCGGACCCGAACGGCCGTGATTGTCTGCGCAGCTAGCGCTACGCAGACGCTCCCTCAACCTGCGGCCTTGGTGGTCTCGGCAGAAGCGCAGCCGGCGGCGAACACCACGTCAGGTGTGATCACCAGCGCGGCCCTGACCGTCACCACCGGAACGCCGGGTTCGGGGCAGATCCAGTTCACCGGCACGCCGCAGGCTCCGTCGAACCAGGTCACCCTGAGCGCGGCAGCGACGGCTGACCAGCTGCTGATCGTGCAGTACGTCGCGCCTGGGGACCTTGCCTCGGCGGCGTGATATAGGCCCAGGGAGGGTTGAGCCTCTATGGGATCAGTGTTCAGCCAGGCGGATGCGCAGCTAGCGAAGTACTGGTTTGAGAGGCGCATCTACACGTTCGGTCCCGTGACCCTACCGACCGGCGTTACGCCGGTCTTCAGCGCGTCGAACTGGACCGACCCACAGCGCCCGGAGTGGCAGGCAGCCCTTACGGGCCTGTGGGTCACCCAAAACGCGGGTGTGCAGATATCCTGGATTTACGACGAACACCAGCAGGGAGCTAGCACCGCTCAGGGATTCACGGACGCAGCACCGTCTGGGGTGCGCCGATTCAGCGTCTTTGCGCCAGCCGTCAGGCAACTGGTCCTGTCGGTAACCAACAGCAGTGGCAGTCCCATATCGAACTTCCAGCTAAACTACGAGATCACCCTCAAGAGGCTGACAGTGGCCGAGAAGCTCCTGTGGGGCTACAGCCTGACGCAGGCGGACCTGCATCGCATCTCCTCACTGGGGCAGGATGCCTTGGAGCAGGTCAAGGCGCTGGTGGAGCGAGGGACATCGCCGATCCCGATCGCCACCGAGATCGAGCGAACGCTGGACAACCAGACTCTGGGCGATGCCGACGCTTCTGGCTTGTGGCACGCCACTGCGGGTACCGGTACGCAGGGGATCGCGTTTGCGACGGTGCACGTCAAGCCAGGGGAAGTGGCGGTTATCCGGTCCGTGGCCATTGAGGGGGCGCCGGCTGCTGTCCTGTACGTAGACCGCGACACCGACATGGGTCTGCTGACCCTGAACGGTCCGGCCTTCGTGCAGGCCAATGATGCGCCATGGCAGCCCTTCCTGATGGCACTGCACAGCTTCCAGTTCCGGGTGGCTGCCCAGAGTACCATCACGGTGCCAGTGCGGCTGCGCATCACGACGCACAGGTTGGACAACCTCTGGCGCGTGCGCACTGAACTTGCCAAAGCACCGCAAGACGTCCCTGGAGACACCTATGCCAAGGTATGGGCAGGGATCGCGTGATGGACGAGACGAGTGCACCCAGCCTGCCCACACCAGACCAGCTATACAGGGCAGCGTCGGCCTTTGAGGAGCGCCGATCCTTCTTCGCGCCCAACCTGACCACCGGGGAGCAGCTTATCCTGGAGGCCCAGGAACTGCTCCTCCAGAGCATCCTCGCTCTCCCAAAGGCTATGGCGGATGCCTTACAGGGGCAGCTTGCCCAAGTGACGACGCAGCAGGCACCACAGCAGACTACGCAGAGCCGTAGCCTGCTCAGCCTGAACTTCGTCCTCTCGCAGATGACCCAGACGCTGGTTGCTATCCCACAGGCTCGCACATACTTGGCGGGGAGCGCCAACCAGATTGGCGTCCTTGTGACGGCAGGAGGCTCAACGACTGTTGTCATCCCGGTCACGCCAGGCTACGTCCTGGGCTTCCTGGGGGACATTCAGACAACCCCGTCCTCGGTCTCTGCTGGAGTGACTCTGAAGGTGCTGGTAGACGGGTACAGCGTCATCGGTCCTGATGGGTTCGTGCTGGGTCCTGGAGCGAGCGTGCCGGTGAGCCAGTTCAACTACTTCGCCTCACGGACGGGCGTGGAGGCCGTAGTGGAGAACCCGTCCAGCCAGGATGTTACCGTGTACTTCGCCTTCGAGATGGTCAACGTCGCTGCCGTCTTCTACGAGCAGTTCATCCTCCAGGTGTTCAACGGGGCCTATGACCAGATCAAGCTGGCCTACGGGATCACGGGGGTGTAATCAGTGGCGACTAAGACCTACCGATGCGTAGAGCATGACACCAGGCTGGAGGTCGAGGGAACCATCAGGAGGCTGACTGTGCGGCCGCCAAGGTCACCAGCAAACCCGCACCAGTCGATCCCGCCCTACTGCGTCCTTTACACGGTCCAGGACCCGCAACCAGGAAACTATGGCCCGTGCAAGGTGATCCAGGAGGCGTGAGGAATGTCGTCCAGCACCATCCAAATCCAGGACCTGATCCAGGCCCTTGGGCGGGGCAGGGCGACCTTTTCTGCCCAGGTGGCGGCAGGGTCTACGGCGACACAGATCAACCTAGCTGGAATCAACCTGGGAAGCGCCAACCTGACGGGCAACCTTGTCCTGCTGGACGCAGGGACGCTTGGCCCTGGGACACCGCCTACGGTCGTTACCATCACCAGCAATACCGCCACCAGCCTGACCGTGCCTTCGATGGGGCAGGCTATCCCGCAAATCGGGTACAACCTGTGGATCTTCACCATGGCAACGATCCAGGCAAACCTCAGCGAGAACGTTGCACAGGTCGGTGGGCAGGTCGTACCGACTCCGGGGTCGGCCTACTCTGGTCCAGTGCTGCCGATCGGCGGGAACGATGGAACCGACGCCAGGGCGCTACTCACTGACAGTGCGGGACGACTGTTCGTCCTGCCTGCTACTACATTGGCCAACGACATTGCGCAGGGGACGGCGGTGGCGGCTACGACGCCGCTGCTGACAAGCTACGGCGCCACCAAGTCCGCATTCACCCCGCCTACAACGGGGCGTATGCGCTTGGCAGCGGCGCTGTCCGCGGCTGCTGTGCTGTCAATATCACGGAACGCTACGGCGACCTCGCCGATATGGGATGCGCTGAACGCCAATAACAGCCTCTTGGCGGGGGCGGAGTACTACTTCGATATACCCGTGGACGCTGGTGACACAATAGACTTCGAGGTGTCCGCAGCGGTGACGGCCAACGTATTCAAGGTGTACTTCACGCCTGGCGCATAGCACATAGGCAACGGGGGCATGAGAAGATGACGCCGCAGCGCATCTCGGCGCTTCTGGAAGAGCAGAAGAAGCGCATCGCTGAGCAGCAGCAGGTGGTGGACTACTGGCGGGCGCAGATCGCCGTAGCTCAACAGCGCCTGCAAGACGCTGAACGCCACCTGGCGGACATGCAGGGCAGAGAGACGTGCTTGCAGGGCATCCTCGACGAGTGGAAGGCGAGCGATGAGTGATGGGTGGGATCATTGCTCCGGCGCAGGGGCTACTCGCCACGCAATTGGCGCAGTCGGCCGTGGACGGGGTGACACTCGTCCTGAACGGCGGGAAGGCTACGCTTAACCTTGCCAACTCCAACACGTGGACAGCAGACCAGACCTTCGCTGGCAACACCACTCTCGACAGCACGCTTACGTTGCGCAACGCCAGCGCTCTTGCACTATCCAACCTCGTCTCGCCTTCGGGCGCGAGCATGACAGCCTCCGTCCAGACGTCCGGCACGGTGGGTTCCAACCTCGCCGCCAACACGACGTACACCTACGGGATCGACTATGTGAACGCCAACGGCCAGCACACCGCGCTGACGCTCATGGCTTCCGCCACAGAGGGTGCCACGGCATATCCCATCGCGCTGTCCTGGCCGTCCGTGTCTAGTACAGCTTCGTACACCGTGTACCGCGCCACCGGCAACTACATAGGGAACATCCCAGGGTTCTACGCGAACTGTGGCCTACTCGCCAGCGTGACGACCAACAGTTATACGGACGACGGAAACACGGCGCCGAATACGTCCGTGACGCCAGTAGCGGCAGACAACACCGCACCCATACAAGACGCTGGGTCCCTTGTGCTGAGCGCCAGTTCGCAGGACGTGTTGGTGCTCATGCAGGACTACCTCCACGACGGGCACACGTGGAGGATGAACATCTACGACGCAGCCACAGGCGCATGGTACTATGGGAACTTCAAGTTCAGTGGACCCAGTGGGTTCTTCGCTGGACCAGCGATCCAAGTCAACACCAATAATGGCACGATCACGCTTGGGAATACCAACGGGTCGCTGGCATGGATCGACTCTGCTGGTAATGCGTTTTTCAGCGGAGCACTACACTCCCTTGGAGGACAGTCCACCTCTGGACCCCTTGGGGCCGGGGTAGTGGTCGCAGAGGCCGAAGCCGCCACGGTGACCACGGCTAGCGCGTACACCACCTTCCTGTCCTTTACACCACCCGCAAACAGCCTCTACCTAGTGTCTGCCTACGCAGCCAACGACTCTGGGGCGTCCCAAACGATCGGTATCCAGGTGACTTGGACTGATCCCAATAGCGGGGGCGCATCCACTACACTGTTCCCCGAGACATCTGTGGCATCGCCTGGGACTGCCGCTCCCACCTCCATACTAATCTACGCCAGCAGCGCATCCGCCATCGACGTGCAGGCGTATACCACCTCGACGACCGGTGTCTACTTCTCCGCTGCCATCCTGAGGGTGGCGTAATACCCGAAGGGAGGGAAATGCATGCCTCCGTTCTTGTCGGCCTACTACGGGAACGGCATCCTGACAGTTACACTGAACAACCCCCCAGCTAGTGGGGGGCCAACGGGAGTCGTTGTGCAGATAGGCAACCAGACTGCCAGCCTGCCGCTGGAGAACTGGTCGGCTAGTCTGCCAGTGTCTGTGCACCCATCGCTCGCCACGGCGTATATCCAGGCCACGGTGTATGCCACAGGGCAAGCAGCATCCTCACCGCCTATTGCTGCAACGACTGCCAACCTAGCGAAAGCCAATGGGACCGCTGTCCCCTTCCAGGTTGTGCCGCCGACCACCAGCGGGCAGCCCTACTGGGTCTACCCGACGCAGAGGGCCACGCTCCGAGCATACTACCTAGGGATTGCTGACCCTAACCGCTACATCGAGGCCCTGACCGCTTCCCTCCAGGACGTGTACGTGATGCTTTCCGTTGTGACCCACCTGCTGGGTGCCCATGTAATCCCCGCGATGACGGCATCCTCCTGGAGTCCGATCACCCTAGATGCCAACGAGCAGAATGCAGTGGAGAGCATCCAGAACAGCGTCCTGCCGAACCTCGCGGCTACTCTGCAGAATATCTACACAAGCGGCGGGTCACCGATGGAGGCGTATGCGGAGCTGGTGAACCGGGTCGGCCTGTACCAGCAGGCCCTCCAGGCGTACAACGAGGCGGTGGCGACTATCCCCAACCTCACCTGATACCCTCGATAATGTCGCTAGGAGGGAAGACGCGATGTCTGGGGAGGACCTGGAGAGGACCCTTGGCCGGCTAGAAGGCCTTGTTGCACGGGGATTCGGCGACCTGGAGCAGCATCTGGACATCCTCCGGGAGGACATTGCCACGCAGAGGGGCCTGCTGGAGGAGGTTCGCCAGGTGCTCGCGCAACACGAACAGCGCCTGAGCTTCCTTGAGCGCAGTCAGGTGGTGGGAAGACACTGGCTCCAGGTCTGGCCCGGATGGGTGGTGGCCATCTTCGTCGGGATCGCCGAGATATTCACGCTGATGCGGAGGTAACCGCAATGCCCTGGTTTATGGTGGATTCCGCTCTCCCTGCAACGTTCCTGGTCCAGCCCAATCTGACCCTATGGGACGACGTGGTAGCTTGGGCTGGCGGTAAGCCTATGCTGTGGGGACGCTACCTTGGCAGCGGAGGAGGTGCTGCCACCCCTATGACCCTCGGAGAGGCCAATTGGCTGTTCACCAAGGGATGTGGAGTTGTGCCCATCTACAACGATAGCCCCATCAACGGTGGGACTCAGGGGACCTACAGCCTGGGACAGCAGGACGCGCAGAATGCCATCTCCCAGGCGCAGGCACTGGCCATACCAGCCAACGTCTACATCGTGGCTGACGTGGAGTACAGTGCCCAGGTGACCGGCGACTGGATACGCGGATGGGCAGACGTGATGCGAGCCAGTCCATACGGCGGCTCTGGCATCCTGTACTGTGCGCCGAACTCCCCGTCGTTCTCCAGGGCATGGCAGGACGCCACAAGCACCAAGGATCCGAACGTGCAGAGGCTGTTGATCTGGTCTGCCACACCAGAGCCGGGCCCGTCCACGGCATCCGGGATGCCGACATGGGGGCCGGATGTACCACCTGAAGGCACCGTGGCGATCTGGCAGTACTGCGAGGGGGCCTATGGCGGCGTGGTCGACTTGGATGAGGCGGATGAGCAGGCACTTCGCGGCGGGATGTGGCTTCCTGCCAGCCCAAAAGCTCCTGATGTTGCGGCGGCATTGCAGGCATTGAACCAGGCTCAGCAGGCGCTAGATGAGGCCCGGGCTGCTCTGGGGGCTTATACTCCTTGATAGAGAGGTGGACATCATGGACCAGGTGACTCTTGCCCGTAACCCGTCCGGATTGGAGCAGATCAGCTCATCTGAAGTCTCTGCCTTGGCCCAAATGCTTGCTGAGCGCATGCCACCCTCCTCGCCGGTCGTGGTCGACGCCTCTGAGGGCGAGGGCAGGACCCTAGAGGAAGTCGTGGCTTTCCTCCGGTCCGGAGGCGTGTGGGTGTCGTGGGGAGGATATCCCTTCTTCTACACGCCCAGCACGCCCCACGGGAGCGGAGACAACTTCGCCCGTTTCTGCGAACTGGCCAAGGTGCCTAACCCAAACCCGCAGGCAAACGAGTTCGCGGTCCCGCCAACATATGTAAACGTGAACCGTGCTCTGTGGACCCTAACGCCTTCTCCTCTTCCCCCGCCATGGAGATACGACCCTGCCTACCCACCCAAATTGGTAGGTACGTATTGGGTATGGGGCGCGATTGCAGTGCCGGTGGGGAAGGGATGGTGGTTCTATGCGAGCGCACAATATGGGCCTACCACGGCCAAGGAATATGGTCCATGGATCGTGCGCACGGCTACTGGGGAACAACCAATGCCCACATGGCTGTGGATTATTGGCGGAGCAGTGCTGGTAGGAGGAGGAGTGACGGCGGCAGTGCTCCTGACCCGCCGCTCACGCCGGATGCGCTAAGGAGGGGAAACCATGATCACTATCCCGCAGGGCGTATGGCTGGCATTGGCCGTTATCGCTGGCCTGATCGGTATCGACACGCTGCTTGGATGGATCCTGGCCGTGAAGAACCACACCTGGTCCTGGGCCAAGGCAGGGCAATTCGTCGGCACCAACGTCCTGCACTACCTCGGCGGAGGCATCATCGCGGCCGTGATGGCCAACCTTCACCCCGGTCTGTCCAGCCTCCTGAACCCTGCGTTTTACGTCGCGGCGGCATCGGTGTCTGCTAAGTTCGTGCTCGGAGACATCGCGGAGAAGGTGCAGGAGGTGATTGCCCAGCAGCCACAGCAGACCAAGGCTGAGGGTGCAACCAAGCAGGAACAGGCCACTAAGACGGAGGCCTAAGGCATGGCTCGCGAGAGGCCATCGGGGTGGGTGGCGACGGCAGCAGCAGCAGGAGCAATGGCGACTATCGCCGGAGGTACCTACCTGCTGACCAGGACGACACCGCCGAAACCGACGAAGACCAGTGCGCCGGTTTTCGAGATCGTCGTAGTGTCTATTCGCCAGCCTGTGGTGCCAGGACAAGTTGCCCAGGCGGCGGTCACAGTGGCCAACACAGGGCAGGGGACTGGGACGGTGACAGTCACCGGAAGGACCCTGCGAGACGGAAACGCTGAGGGGGAATGGACCATGGCGACAGCGACTCTGAGCCCAGGGCAGAGCACCACACTGACGCTGGAGACGGCGGGGGCCATCTCATCAGAGTTCGCCGGAGACACCCTGACCGTCATCTTCACGACCAGTGACGGCCACACTGCCCAGGCTACGTTCCAGGTAGAGGGGGTTCCTGAATTCACGATCCAGGTAACGTCGATCACCTCCCCTGTCCTGGTCGGCCAGTATGCCCAGGCCCAGGTCGAGGTGACCAACACAGGGAGCGCATCGGGGACCGTTACGGTCACCGGCGTTACTGAGTACAACGGTACGGTAGAAGGGCACTGGTCCTAGAGCATGCTGGCAAAGTACGGGAGAAGGCAACCCAAATGATCGACCAGATCCCAGGACAAAGGATCATAGACCCCAATACCACGCCCATCCTGGGGGTCCGTGATGGTCTGCAGCTCTCTGGACTCGCCGTAGTAGAGGCTAACGTGGGCAATCCCGTGAGGGTGGTCTTCACCGCCACCAACGTCGGGAGCGGGGCCTTACTAGGGTTGCAGGGTGGGGACATCGAGAACGCATGCGACACCATCACTGGACTTATCACCACGGCCAATGGCATCGTGGTCGCTGAGCTTACCAGCCAGGAGATTTGCGTCGGTCCCTTTGGAGACGCGCTGCGAGACTACGAATACGAAGCCGTGACGCTCCAGAGCATAGGCATCCTCCCTCCAGAGTATGCAGGCCAACCAGTACCTGGCAGCACGATCTACGCGTATGTCGGGCCTGAATCGGAGTTTGCGGCTTACCAGGTCGGTGACACCTTCACGCCCAACCTCGACGTGATGCTTCAGGCAGAGGTGACCGCCACGGGGCAAGCCGCCCCATTTCCAGGAAGCCCTAGCCCCACGGGGACGGGGACATCGACGGGGACGGGGACATCGACGGGGACTGGCACGACGACAGGCAGCACCCCGCCAAGCAGTACGTCGCCAAGCAGCCCACCGACTGGCAGCACCAACAAGCCTGTGTTCTCTCTCACTGCACCAGAAAAGGTTGGCTTGTTCGCCACGGTGGCCGCACTGACAGCGGGTGCTGCTCTGTTCCTCTGGGGTTGGGGGCAGAAGCGTTGAGTTGGACTGCCTATGCCCAGGAGATGCTACCGGCAATCCAGTTCCTGTACCAACAGACGGGACTACCGGCTTGGCTTACACTGGCCATGGCAGCCCACGAGGAGTTGACACTGTCTGGCCATGTGGCGTCCGACAGCACATTCGTATCGGACAATAACCCCTGGGGCGTGCGGTGCCATACATCGTCCTACCCGTGCTCTCCAGACGACTTCCAGGTGTACCCCAGCCTCATGGCGGCGGCGCAGGACCTGATCAATGCCCTCGGTCCGCAGAGGCTGCAATACGCAGCGGACCCCGCAGCCTTCATGAACAACCTACAGGCCACCGGATGGGACGGGCCTCCACCAGAAAGCGACGGATATGCCGACTCTGTGCTGTACACCTACGGACCGATGGCCAAGCAGGCGCTTAGAGCTATCGGCGTTGACCCGACCACGGGCGCCACGGTTACCCAGACAGGAACGGGACAGGGGAACGAAGCGACCAGTGAGTCGATAGCGTCGTCTGCCATCGCCATAAGCGGGGCAGCTGCCTTGTTGTTTGGGGCCGCGGTGGCAGCCATCGCGCTCGGCACCTGGGAGATCGCCCAGGCAGAGCGCTAGAATCGCCAGAGCGGCAGGTATGGGTGCCGATCCCACACCACGGCATCGTACTCCCGAGACCCAGGATCCCCTTCCTGAACGCGCTGCATCCCTCCAGCGCCCACAGTATGGGTGGGGTGCCCATACAGAGCGACCATGCGCAGCTCATCTGCGTCCGATGAGGCCCAGCGCATGAAGCGCCCCACATCCTCGCCAGGGACGCCAGCCACCAGAAGATCGCGCACCAGAGAGCGACGTACCGAGTGCCATGCCACCCGTCGAGGACGATCGCCCAGGTCCGCCGCCCGCCACATACGCCCGAACGTCGCCACCACGTCGGAAGCGGAACAGCCTGGCCAATCGTGCTGGAGACGCTCGGCAATCTCTGGGGGGAGCCAACACCACCGAGGACGGCCGCCCTTGGCTGTGTGTACGAAGATGCGCCCGCCATCGCGGTCCACATCCTCGGACTTGACTCTCGCCATCTCCTCCGCTCGCATCCCATATGTCGTGGCGAGTGCCAGCAGAGTTTCCTGCCGAGGGCTGAGTACACCATCCCGGGCAGCGCTGACCAGGCGCTCCACCACATCGCGGTCAAGGGCAGGCCTGACGGCCTGTGAGGGACTGTAACGCCACCCCTTCACCGCAGGGGGGTGCAAACCGTTGCGCCGATAAAAAGCACGTACTGTCCTGATATAGAGGTCAATCGTACCGTCGCCCAGGCCTTGGTCGCGCAGATACCGCACGTACCTAGACAGGGAGGCGTCTGAGCACACCCCACCCCATTCGAGGTAACGACGCACAATGGCCGCATACTTCGTCCCCACCTCGGCGCTATACCTGGCCAGCGCCTCGGCTACCGTCGGAACTGATGCCATAGGCCATTCCCCCCTGATAGTCTATGCGTAGGTGATAGCCATGGGTGGAGTCTTCCTGCAACTAGCGGCACAGCAGTTAGCCCCGCTCCTATACGACCTGGGGAAGTTCGGAGCAGACCATCTCAAGGCCAAGATCGGCCACCCCCAGCAGCCGACCCAGACGATAGAGCACCAGATCACCATCCCAAACCTCCGCGAGGAGCTGGCGAAGATCGGTGTCGTGTTCCCGAGCGTGCCGTCGGTGCAGAAGGAGGTAGGCAAGTACTGGGAGCAGGCGGGGCTGCCCGCAAGGCAGACTGCGCAAGAGGGGGCAATGGCGCAGCCGGCGACTGTTGCCACCAGCTATGCGGCGGAACTGGAGTCCAACCCGCGCACCGCATGCAAGGCATGCACGATGCGCCATATCGCCACGATGCATGAGGCGGCAAGGGAGGCAGCATCAACCGACGATCCGGAGGTTCGGAGGGCGCAGCTCGCCCTGCTGGCAGCCGAGGCCTTGGTGTGGCAGCACTACGATGCCAACCCAGAACGCCTCGCCGCAACCAACCCTCACGACCGTGCCGCGATTGAGCCGGTGGCCAGGGACGTACGAGCCATGCTGAGTGAGATACCCCACGCACCGGAAAGGGCCTTGCTAGCCTGGGCGGCGACCTCTGAGGCCATGCGTTTTGCGTCCAGCCCACAACCCACCGAGCGCGACCAAACGGAGATGAGGCGACGTATCGCCGATGTGATGGGATGGATCGGCTACATGGAGTCGGCCGAACGCGAGAAGGCTGGGCAGGCGCTGGATACGATGCGCGCAGCCCGACACCGGCTGGCCAAAGACGGCCCGACACCAGAGGCACTGGAAGATGCCGAGGAGCGACTTCGCTCCGCCTGCATTGCACTGACTCCCGAGGCCAGTCCACAACAGGCGCAGGACATCGCACGTCGCATGGCGACCATCCGGGAGCGCTTCTTCCGCGATGCGCTGTCAGCGGTAGCAGCATCGAGGGGGGGAAAGGAGCGCTGGTATAAGGACCGCGACACACTGCTGCCGGCAGAGTTGCAGCACTTCCTCGCGCGAGGGGGCGACCCGACTGCTGCGCAGCTACCTAAGGCGCCTCCATCCGACGTTCCCTTCGGCGGCGCGCTCGGAGCCACCCCCGAGAGTGTCGCCGCATTCCAAAACCTGCTGAGGTTTGGTGCTGCAATCGGTGTGATCGAGAGGGAGCGCCAGATGCCTGCGACTTGGGAGGGTATTGTCAAGGGGGCATACTCGCCAGACCTCAACACCCTCCTGCTCAGCCCAGCCGCCATGGCTGAGGACCCAGACGGGCTGCGCACCCTAATCCACGAGACTGCGCATGCGCTGCTGCACTCCCCGCGCTGCCTTACATCGCGCACCCCATCGAGGACCTATGAGGAGGAGTATGAGGGCACAATTGAAGAGCGAGAAGCCGACCTGACCTCCCTACTGGTCCTTACCCGAGCTGGCCTGCCCCTGGAACTGGATGATGGGCGACGCATTCCGCCTCGTGAGTGGCACGTCGATGCTGATCGCCTGCGTCGGGAGGTGGACGATCTCACCTACCGTCGCGTGACCTGGGCGGCAGGCGTAATTCTAGAGGCCATGCGGATAGGACCGGATGCTGCACCGGACGCTTACACCTGCCCAGTGCGCGCGCCTGTGCCATAGAAACATGCAGGGGGAGCGGTATAGCCGTACCCCCTGCATCGACGCCTTGCCCTGCCACGCCATGCCGTGCCCGGCCCTGACGTACCCCGCCCCGCCAAGCCCCGCCCCGCCGCGCCAAGCCAAGCCGTGCCCGGCCCTGCCGCGCCGATCCATGGCCGGCCTTACCCGACCCAACCTCACCTCGCCTCGGCTCGCCGTGCCAAGGCAGACCGAGGCCGTCCCTACCCCTGCAAGCCGCGCCACGGCCCGCCATGCCAAGACAAAACCTGCCTCACGCCCCCTATGTCTTGACCTCGAAATGGGTGACGACGAAGCGGCCATAGGTGGGACGGAAGTCGCCTATGCCGATAAGACGCCCAGCCTGCTGAATCACCTGGTTCAGCACGGCAGGGGGAATATACTCTGGCAGGTTCACCAACAGGTCGAATTGCGCCTTCCAGCCCTTGAGCATCGCGGGACGGACTCTAGTGATACCGTTGCGCATGAGCATCACGCGGCGACGATCCAGGTAGTCCCAGTCCTTGACGCCTAGAGGCGCAAGGGGTGTGAGGGCGATTACGCCCGCCTTGTACAGGTCAATGGCGCTTTTCCTGGGACTGCGAGGGTCTGGCATGAATTTCGCCGCACCGATCACGGCCTGCCGGAGGTATTCGCCAGGAATGCATAGCTGGCCAGAGGAGTCTCGATAGACGTAGGACTCCACGTCGTCGGTCTTGCGGGTCTTGCTCCCCTTCGGCGATGACGCCTTCTGCTCCACCGCCTCGTTGGTCCAGCGATGAAACAACAGGTCGGCCACACCTTCTATGGCCACCGTAACGATGTATGGGGCCTCTGGTGCTAGCACATCAGTCGCCTCAGACACTGCCGTTGCCCCGGGTGACATCGGCGCTTCCGAAACCTGCGCCCCTTCCCCAAGCGCCACAGAGACTCGACCGTGACTACTGCGAACCACGACACCTTTTCCCATCGCCCATTCCCTCCCATATGGGACATCGGTCTTATCAAGACCGAGCATAGCACGTCCTTGCGGTGCTTGCCAAGACCAACGTAGCGAGAATATACTAATAGCATGGGCGCGGCACGGCCGGGCACGGTTCGGCAGGGCGGGCCAGCTCGGCACGGCGGGGCTGGGCCTGGTACGGCAAGGCGAGACCGGGCAGGGCACGGCGTGGCGGGCGGCTCGGCCCGGCACGGCTCGGCGGGGCGGGGCAGGGCCTGGTGCGGCAAGGCGGAGCAGGGCATGGACGCGAATCTGGAGCGGGAGTCGCCATACTCCTGCTCCAGCATCCCCCGCTGCGGAGGTGATGTGCCATGCCGAACAGGCCGCTGGCGTTCTCCCTGAACGCAGACCTCCTGCGCCGCATCGAGGACTTCCGTTTCCGCTACCGGTTCCCGACACGCACCGCGGCCATCAGGTGGTTGATTGAACATGCACTGGCCAGCGGTGCTCACCCCAATCCAAACAAGCAGGATGAGGGGCAGAAATAGTACAGAGGCCCGGGGCGTCACCCTGGGCCTCTGTACCGAGGAGGGGGGCTATGCAGAAAGTGCTACCGGCCACGGCCGGCGCACGACTTAGCGGCCTGAGCGAAACTGGCCCGGACGGCGCGCGCGTCCTCCACGGGGCTACCGCCGCGGAAGCTGTGCCCGCGCAACTGGTCCGCAACACACCGCTGGAAGTTCTTCAGCCGCAGGCTAGTCTGCCGGCTATGCGCCTTGCGGAGGAACGTCTTCGTGTCCCCATTGACGGGATCGCGCCGGCTGTACGCCTCCAGGCTGATCTCGAACCCGGCCTTCGCCATACCAAATCGCCTCCCTGGATTGGTTGACTGTAGCCTACCCCAGCGCCGCCGACATCCAGGTCGCTTCACTCATCTCCTGGAGTCTGTGGATTGCTGGGCAACGCGACCTCGTAGTTCACCCACAGACTCTCCTCTGAGCCTCCCCAGGGCTAAAGCCCGGGGGTTCCGGTTTCCGGCAGGCTCTCTCGGGCTCTCGCGGACAGGCCGCTACAACATCCCGAGTCTTACCTGCGTTCTTCGGCAGCAAAGCCGCCTACTGTCCCGGTCGCGGACGATCCGCTCTGTCCCCTTCGGGCGGCGGGCTGCAACGCCCGCGCTTCGCGGATTGGTGTCGCCTGGCGCCGTCCGCAGGAGCGGCTCCGCAGCCCCCGGCCCGAAGGCCGGCGCACCAGGCCGAGGCTTGTTGCCTCGAACGTTTTACGCGCCAGAGGACTACCTGGCGCAACCCGCTACGTTCGGTTGCCAAGCTGCCACTAGAAGCATACCGCGAGATGGGTGTTCGGGCAAGGGGCGCCGGCGTGGCTTATCCCCATGCCTGAAGGCAGGGGCTTGCGCCGCTTATTTTTCGGTCAGCGTGGTGCGCTGGTTGGGAAGGCGGATCATGGATCAGGCGTAGATTGGAGGGCCTCGGGTGCGGTCAGGTCGTCCGCAGGCTCAGGTCTTCTCCGCCGCCAACCGCGGCATGGACTTCGAGGCGGCACTGGCGTTGCAGCACGCTGCGTACCTGCGAGCAGGGAAGGCGGCGATCATCAAGCTGCCTACACCCTGGGTGCCTCACTGGTCCGGTGGCAAGGTCAGCGGGGCGCACGTGGCCGAGACGGCGGCGGCGGACTTTGTTGGCTGCCTGCACGGCGGCCGCGCGGTAGCGGTAGAGGCGAAGTCTACCAACATCGACAGGCTCTCTCTATCGCGCATACGTCACCCACAGCGCAAATACCTGGACGTTGTGGATGATCTTGGCGGAGTATCGCTGCTTGTGGTTTACTGGAGGAAACTGGGCGAGGTGTGGGCTATCCCATGGGCGGATGTGCGAAGTGGGCGGTCAGTGAGAGGTAGGTCGGTGGCCTGGCATCCTTCAAGCGTGTATCGCGTGAAGGGTATGGACTACCTGGCAGCTTTAGGTCTTGATTAGCCGTATATACGCATCCAGGGGGGCTCGTCCGATGCGGGCGATCGACGGTCTGCGGTGTCTTGGATACCGGGTCGAACTCGAGGGTGAGAATATCGTCTGCCGATTCATCGGCATCGGTGAGCCAGACTTTGTGTTGGCGATACCCCTTCTGCAGGAACTGCAGGCCAGCAAGGCCGAGGCGGTGGCCCAGCTTCGGCGTGAGGCCGCTGAGGGCTGGCCGCTAGAGTCCTTCGAAGCGGAGGCCCGTTTCGGTCATCGGGCGGCACGCCTGTATCCGTTTCTCGGCCGGCGGGTACTCACGTCCCACGGGCCAGGTATTCTGCGCCAAGTTATCGAGGCGCGCTGCGTGGTGTCAGTCAGTGATGATCCTCAGCGTGTCGTAGATGTTCCGGCTGACCTCGTGCGGCCGATGTATATGGCGTCCGAGGATCTGGAGGGAGTGCGCGACTCGCTTCCAGTCGGCGATGCGCTGTTGGTGGGTAAGCGCGCATCCGAACCACCCCATGGGGATGTGGACACCGATCCTCCCGAGGAGGAGGTCGTCGAGGCCTACAAGGCCCTGCCGAAGGAAGTGCGGCGCTTGTTGGCTTCCGGGGACCGGCGGCGCCAGGCCGCAGGAGCGGTGAGGGCGATCAAGGCGGGCATGTCGCAGGCCGCCCTGGCCGCTGTCCTGCGGGTGGCGGGCAGGACCCCCGAGGATGCAAAAGCTCTGGTTGAGTGGGCCGTCCGGAAGGGTGAGAGCCATGGCTGATGGCATGCAGCTTACGGCGAACGATATCCTGCGCCGGTTACCCGACCCGATGGGTGCCGCGGATGTGCTGGCCATGGACGCCGATGTTCTGAGTCTGTCTGGAACGGAGCGTGAGGCCCTGTGGCAAGCCCTTCTAGGCCGTTTTGTCCCCGAGGAACTGCTTGTGTTGCGCCCGCTATTTGGCCGGCCCGAGCCTTCTCCAGAGTCCTGGTGGCCTCCACGCAACGCGGCCGACGTAATGCGTGCAGGGCGCGCTATGGCCAGGGAGCTAGGCTGGAATTATAATGGCGTCTGGCCAAAGGCGGTAGTCGAGGGGCTTGCTCCCCATCTCCTGGGTTTGGCTCCGAAGGAGAGGCATAAGGCGGCAGGCCTCTTGGCTGGTGTATGTGGCCTCCAGGAATCTAGGATCGTGTTCGCAATGGCCGGGCGTTCTGTCGCAGCTCATCGCACGGAGGAGGTAATCGGTCGTGGACTCTAACGTTATTCTGGGGCTTCCTGCTGTAAGGGAGGACGATGCGGTTGGTCACGTCGACGGCCTGGAATCGTCCCTGGCTCTCTGTATGGAGGCCCCTGAGAGGGTGGTTTGCTTGGGGTCATCGGACAGAGATTCTGAGGTTTTCGGACTCATTGTTTCTAGCCTGCTCCTTGGTATCCGGTCGAAGGCCATTTCCTCTCATGAGCCAGACCCGCTGGATGGCGCAATAGTCAGTCCTGTCATTTACGGATGTTCGCACTCTCGAAGGGCCCTCGTCGAGTCGATACGAGGCTCCCTGGTGGTTGGCTCCGTCCTTGACGACGGATACCCATCGCTGTTCTGGTGTGGCATTGGTTCCTTGAGGGAGTCTATCCCATGGAGTATTGATGTCCTGTGCGTTCTCGGTGATGTAATGAACATTGCGGTCACGCTTCATAACCTTCTCAGGGATGGATCTGGCCGACTGTGGAGTTTACTCAGATATGGGCATAGTGGTTCGATGTTGATGCCTTCGTTGTTACTCAGGTATCCAAGCGAGCTTCTCCTTCTGACGGGCACGAGTTGTTTATCCAGGGAAGAGATAGAGGACAACGCTCGCGTTGCGGCCTCTGCGATTCTCCGGGCGATCGATTCGGGGATGCGCCGCTCGAGGGGTCTGAAGAAGAGGGTCATGGCGACCAGGCTGGTGCTGAGAGATGCCATATGATCCTTCGTCCTTGCGTCCAGGTGATATCATCCTTTGTGTGGGACGCTCCTCCTGGACTCTTGGCGGCTTGCTAGACGCCTTGATCCACTGGGCCACGGTCAGCCCCTTCGACCATGCTGCCTTGGTCGGTAGCGGTTGTTTGCTTGAGGCTTTGTGGCAGGTGACGAAGAGTCCTCTGGATAAGTACGCATCGAACGGTTGGGTGTACAGCATCTCGGGTGCGACGGATGAGCGGTGTCATCAGGCCATATCCTTCGTTGAAGAGCGTCTGGGCGACAGGTACGGCATTGCGGAGCTATTGGAGGATGCGGCAAGGGACATTGCGCATGTGCCGCTATGGCCTCGGGTGCAACCACGCCGGTTCACCTGCTCGGGTCTGGTGGCTGCAGCATGGGCTTCGGCCGGGGTCGTGCTCACCTACGCTCCCTGGCCCAGCCCCATGGATCTGGCAGAGAGTCCTATTCTGGTCGGGCAGCGCCCGTGGGAGGCGGCAGGTGATGCTTAGCGTGGAGGACGAGGTTATTGCGCTTGATGGCGAATACCTCAGCACACATCCAGGGGCAGCGATGTTTCTTCGTCCGTTTGTGCCAGGAGAAGTACAGATCGCCATAGACGAGCATCCCATCGATGAGCTGGTCATGTTAGTGGTCGGTCTTGGTTCGGGCGTCCGCGTTAGGGTGCCGGTTTGGGTCTCTCCAGATGCAGTTAGCCATGGACGGATGGATTTTCTTGCTTCCTATGATGTTGTGGTCATGGATGATGTCTGGGCTGCCCGATACCGTGCGCTGATCCAACGCTAGTTGCATCGTCAGCTACGGCTGAAGCCGGGGGCTTGCGATGAGCAGGCCTGGGGCTGACCACCCTCAGCCAGGGCCGAGAGGCCACCGGGCTACGTTGATCTGGTGGAGGGAGCGGTTTGCGGGCATGGCTTGGAGCACAGCTTGTCATTGAGTCTCCAGGACCACTGCGTCCTCGTCTCCAGCGTTTGGCGACGTTTCGCCGCAAGGGACCCGTGCCCAAGGGTGAGTCGCGCTGGATACGCTGGTACGTGGACGGCTTGCAGCTTCGCCCAGCGCAGGACTACCTATGGCTTCCTCGCGGACTCCTCCCTCAAGTCGAATCCCTGACCAGCTTGCAGCTCGTTGACAGGCGTCTGCGTTTTCGCCCCCAGGATTTCGGGTGGCGCGGTAGGCTGTTCGGATACCAGGCCAATGCTCTTCGGCGCATCATCAGAGCGGAGGGTGGGATGGTCCTGGCCCCGCCAGGTGCAGGCAAGACGGTTGTCGGTCTTGCCTTGGCTGCCCAGACCGGGCAACCCACAGTGTGGATCACCCACACCGCTCCTCTGCTTGACCAGGCCATGGAGGAAGCCAGGAGGTTCCTTGATCTCCCTCGCCGAGCCATATCCGCAGTTGTGGACGGAGGAGGGGAACCAGGGACCCATCTGACAGTCGCGATGGTGCAGACGCTTGCGCAGCGTCCTGACCTTGTTAGGTATTTAGCGGCACGGACAGGTCTGGTGATCTGCGACGAAACCCACCATCTCGGGTCCCTGCGACAATGGGCGCCAGTCGTCGGTGCCTTCCCTGCCTACTATCGCGTCGGGCTTACGGCATCTCTAGAGCGATCAGACGGCTTGGAGCCGCTTGTCCGTGCTCTGCTAGGTGGTGAAGTGGTCGAGATACCAGTTCGCGAGACTGTCAAGGCGGGTACAAACATGCTCCCGTGGATCCGGCTGGTACATACGCACTTCCGCCACTACGGCGCCCCAGGCTGGGCTTCAATCCAGCGCTCTAGGGCAGCGGACGGGGAACGCAATCGCCTCATCTGCACGATTGCAGCGGCTGAGCACCGGGCCGGGCATCGGGTGATGGTTCTCGTTGAACTGCTGGACCACGCCCGTCTTCTGCATCGCCTCCTGGTGACTCACTGGGGCGTGCCAGCGGAACACGTCTGTGGCTCGACGCCCGATGAGGAGCGGCGCAAGGCGTTTGCTGGGCTTTCTGCCGGCCGCCTGATTCTCATCGCAACCAAGCTGGTTGACGAGGGCACGAACTTGCCTGCCATGGATCGGCTGGTCCTTGCAGCGTCCGCCCGCTCGAAGCGCCGGTTGATCCAGCAGGCTGGGCGCGTTATGCGTGCCATGAGAGGGAAGCGGGACGCACTGGTTTACGACATTTGCGACGTTGAGGAGCCTGCCCTGGCTGCTCAGATGCGCAGGCGGGTGCAGCTATATCGAGAGCTGGGCTTTCGCTTCGCTTAGGTTTGTTGTACGGCATGCACCGTACGGCATGCGTACAGGAGAGCACTGTGGGAGGCGACACGAGATGTCCTCGAGGAGTTGGCGGTACGAAAAGCTCCCTGAGTGGAAGGGGAAGTACACCCGCTTGCACATCCGCATTTCCCGCGATGAGTTTCGCCGTATGCGCTCCTTGTTGGACAGGCGTGGTCTCACCTGGATCGGGTTCCTGCGGTGGGCATACGGCCGCCTGTTGTCGGAGAGGCTTCCCGGACGCTCAGATGATGTCGTGCGGAGGGACATCACGGAAGACGTAGCACGCATGTTCGCCGAAGCTTGTGAGCAGCAGGCCCTACAGCGTGAACGCATGGCACGGGACCTTTCGGCTCGTGCCCCTGTTCTGGCGAAGAGGATGCTCCAGGAGGCTGGCAGGTGGGAGGACGCAGCTGACTGGGCGCTGATGGTGGTCATGGACTTCGAGGCGCGTCGTGAGTCAGCGGCAGCTAAGTCGCCCAGCGCCAACGGTGCTCAGTCGAACCGCACCCCGAGTTCGGCCAGTTCCTTGGCGCGCTTGGCTGACCAGGCTCTCCAGTCGTCGAATAGGCCCTCTAGGATGCACATAGAGACGAACACAGACACCATCGGATAGCCGAGGCGATGTGTCTTGGCAAGCCGCCTCC
>Ga0209012_1001448_pt1 | contig 24629 bp, 19 predicted proteins | sample RS3BMetagenome_FD_184735 | JGI IMG/M metagenome (GOLD analysis project Ga0209012, IMG submission 184735) | Ferric oxide microbial mat and aquatic microbial communities from Rainbow Spring, Yellowstone National Park, USA - RS3B (SPAdes) (version 3) ...
TCGTGATCCCAAGGGCCCAAGCCAGCTTCTCGAGCCGTCGTGTCGAGACCCCGAGCACGTAGCAGGTGGCGATCACGCTGGTGAGGGCTACCTCCGAGCGACGACGGCGCTCTGGGAGCCAGTCCGGAAAGTAGGTGCCCTGGCGGAGCTTCGGGATCTTGAGCTCAATGGTGCCAAGCCTCGTATCCCAAGGACGGCTGCGATACCCGTTGCGCCGATTGGTGCGCTCGGGGCTCGCATGGTGGTAGGCAGCGCCGCAGATCGCATCGACCTCGGCACCCATGAGCGCCTCGACGAAGGTGCTGAGCAACGAGCGCACGAGATCCGGGTGAGCCTTGGCCAGGTGCTCTGGCACGAGGGCGACGAGGTCCAGAGAAGGAGGTGGTGGCCATCGTGGTGACTCCTTTCTGAGCTTGCTTTCTCAATAAGGATCACACGGTGGCCGCCGCTCCACAAGCACCTCCCTACGGGCCCAAGGCGACTCGGCTCAATACACCACTTCCGTGGACGCAACCGCGAAAGGCTCTGACCTCGGCGTCCAGGCCGTGGGCCATCGTGCGAGATCTGGGACTTCGAGCGCTTCGTGATCGGGGGCGCCCAAGCCAGCTGCTCGAGCCGGCGCCTCGAGACCCGAGCACGCGAGCAGGTGGCGAGCAGCTGGTGAGGGCTACCACAAGAGCGACGACGGCGCTCTGTGTTCCAGTCGGGGATAGCTCCCCTCACGAAGCTTTGGGATCGTTGAGCTCGGGTGGTGCGAAGCCTCGTAGCGCGAAGGACGGCTGCGCTACCCGTTGCGCCGATTGGTGCGCTCGGGGCTGGTGGTAGGCAGCGCCGCAGAGCGCATCGACCTCGGCACCCATGAGCGCCTCGGGGAAGGTCTCGATGAGCGAGCGCAACACGTCGGGGTGAGCTTCAGCCACGTGCTCGCGCACGAGCGCGACGAGATCCAGAGGAGGAGGTGGTGGCCATCGTGGTGACTCCTTGCTGAGCTTGCTTGCTCACGAAGGATCACACGGTGGCCGCCGCGCTGCCAACACCTCCTCGAGGCCCGCCACGGCTTAGCTCGCTACACCACGTCCGTGGAGGTGACCGTTGCGTGGAGCTGGACGCTTGCGAGCAGCCCCATCGCAAGCCCCAGCAGGATCGACCACCCCACCAGGTCAGCGCTGAGGAAGTGCCAGTTCGCGAGCGACACCTGGCTCATAAAGGAGAACAACAGGAGAACGCTGTAGACGATCGCCACCGCCGTCGAGCTGAGCAACCAGCTCGCGACGCGCCACGGCGTTCCAAGCACCTCCCGAAGCGCCACTGCCATCGGAGCCGAGGTGGCCGGTGGTGTCGTGGCTCGCCCCCTCACCAAAGCGCCCCTCCGAGGCCCCAGGCAACCCCGTGCCTTGCGCGCCAACACATCGGCGCAGCGCCACCAGAGAGGGCCGCCAACCGAGTATCGGGCGGCGGACGCAACCGCTCGTGCGTCCCGTCCCAGTTCAGTGGTCGTCATCGTAACCTCCCCGTCGTCGACAACGTCTCCGATGCCTCCAGCTCTGCGAGAACCCCATGCCGACAAGTTCCTGGCCCACCGAGCGTCCGGAAGCGATCCGAAGGACCGCCGAGCACACTGCTCATCCGCTGCGACGAGTTCGTCGAGCAGGACCACGCCTGAGCCGTGCGGGGCACGAAGCTCGCCTTCAGGCATGCCATGTCGATCCCCAGCGGCAGCATCGCAACCTCAGGCACAGCAAGACAGGTTCGCAACGTCGGCATGGAAGCTCTGCGCTGCGAGCCTGAGCGCCTCCGCCATGGTGAGATAGGGCGCCCAGGTATCGGCGAGGTCGGCAACGGTAAGCCCCTCCCGCACCGCCAGCACCCCCGCCTGGATCACGTCGTCCGCGCCCGGTCCGACCATGTGAATGCCCAGGATCCGCTCCCCGCCCCGCTCGGCGACGATCACGACGAGCCCGTCCTCCTCGACGTGCTCAACGATGGCGCGCGGGACGTCCGCTAGCTCGAGCGTCGAGGCGATCGCGTCGAAGCCGGCTGCTTGCGCCTCCTCCAGCGTCATGCCGACGCGGGCTGCTGGCGGGTCGGTGAAGATCACGGCGGGCAACCCCGCGAGATCCAGCTCCTCGTGCGCGTCGCCAAGTGCGTTGCGAGCTGCGAGCCGTCCCTGTGCCGCCGCCAGGTAGACGTACTGCGGCCCTCCGGTAACGTCCCCCGCGGCGAAGATGGCTGGGTTCGATGTCCGAAGCGTCTCGTCGACGACCACTGCACCGGTTGAGCTCAGCGCTACCCCGACCGTCTCGAGCCCGAGCCCCTCGGTGACCGGACGCCGACCGGTCGCGGCGATCACGCGATCAACCACGACCGTGGCGGCGTCGGCAAGCTCCAGCCGGACGGCGCCACCTACCCGCGTCGCACCCACCACGCTCGTCGCGAGGTGGAACTGCACCCCGCGCGCCCGGAGCTCGCGATCGAGCACCGCAGCAACCTCCGGCGCCATCGACAGCGCAACCCGCGGCGCGACGTCGATGAGGTGCACGACGGATCCGAGCTCGGCGTAGGCGGTCGCGAGCTCAAGGCCCACAGCGCCAGCACCGATGATCGCAACACGCCCCGGGATCTCGAGGAACGAGAGGGCCTCGGTCGCGGTCCACAGCTCCGCTGGATCGAGGCCCACAATGCTCGGGCGCACCGGGGCCGCGCCGGTGGCGATGATCCACCGCGCAGCCTGGATGGTGGCTCCCTCGGTGACGACGGTGCGCTCGTCGACGAACCGACCCTCACCTACCACGATATCAATCTCCATGCGCGCCGCGAGGTCGCGGTACTTGCGGGCTTGCAGCGCTCCCACGACATCCTGAATCCCCCGAGCCAGCGCCTTGGCGTCGACGTCCCTCACAGCCGGTGCGAGCCCAGGGATGCGAGCATCGGCTGCTTCGCGCCGCCGACGAGCTGGAGCCAGCAGTGCCTTGGAGGGCACACACCCAACGTTCACGCACGTGCCACCCACGATCGCACGCTCGATGAGCACCACTCGACGCCCCTGGGCGCGCGCTTCGAGTGCCGCCGCGAAGGCTGCCGAGCCTGAACCGATGACGCCGAGATCGTACGTCTCGACGACGCAGCACGTATCAACCATAGGATCCGCCTTCGATGACCACCAGCAGCCCGATCGACCGCTCGCTGCTACCAGCTTGCAGCTTCCAGCGGACTGGAAGCCTGCAGGACCGCCTTCAGCTGCGCTTCAGGTCGCTCCGGCTCCGCAGCACTCGAGACACCCAGACGGTTCCGCACGCATGGCTCGGATACACGCCGACACTCTGCGAACCGGGAGTAACTGAGCGCCCTCCAAAGCTCAGCCCGCGCGACGCCTCGAACGGGACGCACACGAGCCCCCTCGAGCTGCACCGTGCCTCGGGACCGACCAACCCCGACCACCGGGGCGACCCTGCCGACGGATGTCCTGCGACGCCACGGCGGGCCCCGACGTCGCCGCGAGGCGCGCCGGGCCCCTACTCAGCTCGCAGGCCGAGGTGTTCGGCGAGGAAGCCCACCCGTCGGCGAGCCACCACGCCGAGGGTGGCCTCGTCCCGAGGTCCGTGACGCGACGAGGGCAGGGCCACGAACTCAATATCGATCCCTCGACGAGCCGCCTCGGCCAGCAGGCGCAGCGAGTGCCCCACGTGGACGTTCTCATCCAGCATGCCGTGGATGACCAACACGCGGGGCGCCAAGGGGCCGCGCAGCCCATCGAGGTAGGTGAGCACGCTCGCCTGCTCGTAGCGGGGGTCGTCGACACGGCCGAGGTAGCGTTCGGAGTAGCCGGTGTCGTACCAGCGGAAGTCGACCACCGGCGCGCCAGCAACCCCCGCACGGAAGCGCTCGGGGTAGCGTGCCAGCGACAGCAGCGTGAGGTAGCCGCCGTAGCTCCAGCCGTAGATCCCCACACGAGCGGGGTTGACGCCGAGCTCATTGACCGCCCAGTCGAGCGCGCCGATGGTGTCCTCGAGCTCGACGGTGCCGAAACCGGCCGCGATCGGGTCCTCGAAGGCCCGACCTTGCTCAGCCGAGCCGCGCCCGTCGAGCTTGAGCACCACGGCGCCAAGGTGCCGCAGCCACTGGGCGGTGAGGTCCTGGGTGAGCCCCCAGCTGTCCTGGACGAGCTGGACGTGGGGCCCGCCGTAGACCGCGAGCACGAGCGGCCGGCCAGCAGCTCCTCCCTCGGGCAGGTACACCGCGCCGTGGCGCGGACGTGCCCCCGGCACGTCGATCTCGACGAAGCTCGGCGCGTCGAGCTGGATCACCGGCTCCGAGTCCGCCAGTACCTCTCGCCGAGGACCGAGACGCTCCAGCGCCGGCGGGCGTGTTGCGCTGTGGGTGACCGCGACGAGACCAGCACGGCTTGCGGCAGCAGGACCGACCCAGCCTCCCTCCCAGAGCGCATCCACACGACCCGTCGAGAGCTCGATGCGCACGAGGCTGCGCCGCCTGGCATCGTCACGGTAGCCGATCGCCACGAGAGCGTCGTCGACCACGCCGACGAGACCGGTGACGACGTACTCGTCGGTGAGGAGGCGCGCACCGTGCTCGGACACGACGATGGCGCGCCACGTACCGTCGAAGCGCTCGGAACGCGTTAGGAGCGCACCCTGGTGGCCGAACCCATCGCCAGGGAGGTTGATCCACGGGCTGCGCACCTCGCGATCGAAGGGTGCCACCTCGAAGCGAGGGGGCCGAGCGACGAGGCGCACGAGCTCCTGCTGCGCGCGATCGAGGTGCGCCACCATCAGCGTTGCGTCGTCCAGCCAGCAGACCTCCACCAGGTAGCCGTCCGCAGGCAGGACGCCGAGCTCGTGCACTTCCCCGGTCGCAAGGTCCGCCACGACGAGCGACACCGTCGCGTTCGCCTCCCCGACGAAGGGGTAACGATGGTGCTCCAAGGTCTCGGGGAAGACGTCCTGGTGCACGATGACGTGTTCGCGAACGTGGCGCTCGTCGACCCTCGACCATGCCGCGTAGCGGCCGCTTGGCGAGAGCCAGAGCCCCTCGTGGCGATCGAACTCTTCGGCGGCGACGTACTCGGCGAGCCCGAGCGAGAGCTCCACGCTGCGATCGAGCGTGCGACGCCCCCCAGGACCGGCTACCCAGACCTCCCGAGCGCTCGAGGCCAACACCACCTCGGAGCGCGACGACGTCGCGACTGCGATCGCACCCTCCAGGTCGTAGCCCTCACGGGGGAGTCCAGCACGATCCACTACCCGGTAGCGACCGTCCAGCGACACCACCAAGGCGTCAACCCCGGCCCAGGCCACCGAGGCGACCCCGTTCCAGGCCCGCCGCAGCCGTTGGGCCTCGAGCTCGTCGGCCGTCGTTGGCGTCGAGGTGTCGGGGGGGCCGACCACGACGCTCGCCTCACCACCGCTCGGTCCCCAGCGCCACAGCGACGCTTGACCGTCATCGTTGGTGACGAGCGCGAGGATCGAGCCCTCGTCGACGGGATCCACCCACACGGCTCCAACCCCAAGCACCCCGGGGACGAACCGTCGGGTGAGGTCCTCGAAACGCAACGGTCGCATCACTGCGACACCTTACTTCGCTACCAGGTATTGGCCGGGACGAGTCAGCTCCAGTGAGAGGGGGAGGTCTTCAACGAGGCAACTGCCCTCGCTCCCGGCCACCACAGGCATCGGCCGCTCGGCGGCAACCTTAAATCGCGCTCGCAGAGCTAATCGTCGAAGCTCCAACCGTTCGGCGCGGGCCGGGGACGCTCGGGTAGCGCGTCGCGCCGCCACACCAGCACCTTGCGGCGGAACGAGACTACTTCCACGCCGTCTTGGTTGTAGCCCTTGGTGAGCACCTCGACGACACCACGGTCAGGCTTGGACCGCGACGGCTGCACCGAGAGCACCTTGCTCTCAGCGTAGATCGTGTCGCCGTGGAAGGTCGGGTGCACGTGACGCAGCTCGGTGACCTCGAGGTTGGCGATCGCCGAGCCAGAGATGTCGGGCACGCTCATCCCGAGCACCACTGAATAGACCAGGTTCCCCACCACCACGTTGCGTCCATGCACCGTCGCCTGCTCGGCGAAGTGAGCATCCAGGTGGAGCGGGTGGTGGTTCATCGTGATGAGGCAGAACAGGTGGTCGTCGGCCTCGGTGATGGTCTTGCCCGGCCAGTGCCGCAGGACGTCACCGACCGCAAAGTCCTCGAGGCACCTGCCGAACGGACGCTCCTGGATGGCCATGGGCGCCTCAGTCGACCGGACGTGGCCCCGAGGGCGTGGCCTGCGGTTGCTGTGGGGCCAGCTGTGGGGGCGGCAGCGTCAGGAACGGCGCTCGCCACTCCTCGCCCGACTCCCCGTCGATGAAGAGCCGCCACTGGTAGCGGGCGTTCGCCGGCAGGGGGAGTGGGCCGATGGTCACCGCGAGGTTGAGCGGCACGTCGGAGCCGAGTGGCAGGCCCTGTGGCGTGCCCAGCTGGAAGTCGCCGCGGATCTCGACGGGCTGGGGCCCCTCGGTCGACTCGATCGTGACCTGCTCACCACTGTCGTCCTGCAGGACCAGTTCCCAGTGGTGGGGATTCGGTGCCTCCGACCACGCGAGCTCAAGGCGCATCGCGATGGCCATCGGGGCGACCCCTGCGACGGTCATGGTCCACCCACCACCAAGGATGTAGAGCTTGCCGTCAGCGACCTGGGCCGCGTCACAGAGCATGAGAGATGCCTTCACGCGGCCAACGCTAGCCGACGACGGCGTCCCCCTCAGCGCACCACGAGGCCCGACCCGAGCAACGCCACGACGGCGACCAGGTTGAGGGCGGCGTGCGCGACGATGGAGGGTGCAAGCCGCCCGCTGCGCCAGCGCAGCACGCCGAGCACGATCCCGAAGGCGAAGAGGCCGAGGAACTGCACAGGCTCGAAGTGGGCGATGGCAAACAGCAGCGCGCTGCCCACCACCGGCACCCACGAGCGCAGCCAGCCGCGCCAACGCCGGGCACGCAGCTCGAACAGACCGAAGGTGAGGCCACGAAAGAATAGCTCCTCCACCAGCGGGGCCCCAACGACAACGATCCCGATGACGAGGGCGAGATCGTGGCTGACTCCAATGCCGAGGAGCTGCTCGGCGGGCTTGGACACCTCGGCACGCACCCGGGGCACGAAGGCCTCGACAACGAGGTAGAGGGCCGGCACCAGGATGAGCTGGCCGAGTGCTCCGACCACGGCCCCGACGACGATGTCTCGGCCCCGCCCCGTGAAGCGAACGAAGCGCAGGAACGGCTCGTGCGCCCAGAAGCTGGCGCCCACCCACGTCGTCGCGAGCATGACCGCCCAGAGCCCGAGCTCGTCGCCTGCCAAGAGAGCCGGAGTTAAGCCGCCCAGCGAGGTCGGCACCCGGACGTGCTTGAAGGAGGCGACGAGGTCCAGCGAGACGACGCTCGCGAGGAGCGCAAGCGCAAGCCCAACAATGGGTACGAGAAACGAACCGCGCGACGGTGTCATACGGGGCTCAGCCATCCGCCCCGCTCCAGGTCACCGCCCTGCCTCACGCACAGCACCACCCTAGCGCGCCAAGGGTGTCCACCGTAGGTCCCGAGCTGAGCCGGCCCTTGGAACACGCTGCTTGCAGGCTAGGAACACGAAGCAACCCTCCCTGATCACCACGGAGTCGCCTAGCATTGGAGGTGTATGAGCCCTACGCCGCAGAACTCCTCCTCGCAGCGAGGCCGCTTCACTCAGCCTCCCGACCAACGAGGTCGGCTGGCATTTGCGATCCTGGCATCGCTCGTGGTGATTATCCTCGCTCTCAGTCTCTTCGGCCGCACCCCGAGCGGCGAAGCACTCGGCTATAGCACGTTCATCCACGACGTGCAGACAAAACAGGTACGAACCGCCGTGCTCAACAACACGAGCGGCCAGATCACTGGCACCCTGACCAACGGCACCTCCTATAGCGTCACGGGGCCGCTTCCCTACACCTCGAGCGAGCTCGACGCGCTGCAGAAGGCACACGTCGACGTGAGTTATATCACTCCGGGGCCCGGCATCGCCTCGACCATCATCGAGTACGTGATCTTCTTCGGAATCTTCATCGCGTTCTGGGTCTACCTCACGCGCCGCACCCAGGGCTCGGTGAACGGGATCATGTCGGTGGGGCGCTCGCGCGCGAAGACCTACACCACGGAGCGCCCGAAGACCACCTTTGACGACGTCGCGGGCTACCAGGGGGTGAAGCAGGAGGTCAGGGAGGTCGTCGACTTCCTGCGCGATCCGAACCGCTTCTCGCAGTTGGGCGCGCGTGTGCCCAAGGGCATCTTGCTCGTGGGTCCCCCGGGCACCGGCAAGACGCTGCTTGCCCGAGCCGTTGCTGGTGAGGCAGGCGTCCCGTTCATGTCGGTCTCGGGATCTGATTTCATGGAGATGTTTGTGGGCGTGGGAGCGGCCCGGGTTCGCGACCTCTTCCAGACCGCGCGGCGGCTCTCCCCCGCCATCATCTTCATCGACGAGATCGACTCCATCGGTCGCAAGCGTGGCACAGGGTTGGGTGGCGGCCACGACGAACGGGAGCAAACCCTCAACCAGATGCTCTCGGAGATGGACGGCTTCGACCCCGCCGAGGGCATTGTCATCATGGCGGCGACGAACCGACCGGACATCCTGGATCCCGCACTACTGCGGCCTGGTCGCTTCGACCGCCAGATCGTGGTCCCGCTCCCAGACCTTCCCGAGCGCCTCGCTATCCTCCAGGTGCATACGCGCGGCAAGCGCTTGGCCAGCGACGTCGACCTTGAGGTGATCGCGAAGGGTACGCCGGGCATGAGCGGCGCGGACCTCGCCAACCTGGTGAACGAGGCCGCGCTCAACGCGGTGCGCCGGGGAGCGACTGAGATCGCGATGGATGACTTCGACGCAGCCCGTGACCGCATCATCATGGGTCAGCGCCGCGAGGCCACCATCCTCTCCGACGAGGAGAAAGAGCGCGTCGCCTTCCACGAGGCCGGGCATGCCGTGCTGGCCTACGTGCTCGACTACTCGGACCCGGTTCACAAGGTCACGATCCTGCCGACGGGCATGGCCCTCGGGGTCACCCAGCAGCTCCCCGAGCGCGACCGCCACCTCTACCCGCAGGAGTACATCGAGGACACCCTCGTGGTGCGCATGGGTGGTCGCGTTGCCGAGCTGCTCATCTACGGCGACCTGTCCACTGGGGCCTCGAACGACCTCCAGGGCAACACCGAGCTTGCTCGCCGCATGGTGCGCGAGTGGGGCATGAGCGAGCGCATCGGTCCCATGGCCTGGGGCTCCCAGAACGTCGTCTTCCTCGGCGAGGACCTGCTCCACTCGGCCGAGTACTCGGATCGCACCGCCCGCCTCGTCGACGAGGAGGTCGAGCGCATTCTGCGCGAGCAGGAGCAGCGGGCCACCGAGCTGCTCCGCGAGCACCTGCCGGGGCTCATCGCGGTCGCACACGCCCTACTGGAGCGCGAGACGATCTCAGGCGAGGAAGTCGGCCGACTCGTCGACGAGGCGGCGGGCCGCCCCATCCACCCCAACGGCAAGCGGGTACTGCCAATCTCAAAGCTCCCGGAGCTTGCCGAGCTCACCGAGTTCGGCACCGCCGCCAACGGCAGCACGGGCGCGAACCACACCTCCTCCCCGATAGACCCGACGCTGCCCCCAGCTACCGACTGAGCACGCCGTGCTGGCTCGCGCGCTGATCGTCGTCGCGGACCTCCTCGGCCTGACTGAGGCCCACACCTCGGGTGGCTTCCAGGCGATGGAGGCTGGACTCGCAACCAGCGCTCGCCTCGTGGTGGCAGGGCCCTGGGCCCCTGAGGTGGTGCGCCGCTATCGTGGGCAGGACCTCGGCGTGTCGCTAACTCTCACCTCGCCGCACCCGCTCCTACGTCTCGCACCGCTCACAAGCGCGCCCACGCTGCGCAGCGGCGACGGCGGTCTGCCCCGGACCGCGGCCGACCTCGTTGAGCACGCCGACCCCGACGAGGCACGGCTCGAGCTGCGCATGCAGCTCGAGCGAGCCATCCTTTGGGGGATCGGCGTCTCGCACCTCGCCGTGCTCGACGAGAGCGTGCTGCTGCGGGCGGACATCTTCGACGCCGTCGCCGACCTCGCGGAAGAGTATCGGCTGCCCCTACGACTGGCTCCCAGCGCCGACGAGGAGCGCCTCGGCTACAACGCCTGGCGCGAGGCCTGCGAGCGAGGGCTCATCACGCTCGCGGGGATCGTCCCGGTCGACCCCACACTCCACACCGACGGGCGCCGGCTGCTCGAGCACCTCGCCTCGATCGCCCATGCCCTCCCTCAGGGCACCAGTGAGCTCGCCCTCGCGGTCGCCACGACGACCCCGGAACTTGCCGCTTGGGAGGCCAGTGGGGGTGCGCGCTCCTTCAGTGCCAGCCTCTGCGCCATCGCCGAGCGGCTCTGGCAGACGATGAGTGTGCGGGGCGTCGAGCGACGCTCCTACCGTGAGCTCAGTCGCCGAGCCGATCGAAGTCGGTCCGACGAGCCAGCTCGCGCTCCAGGTTCCGGTACTCCTCCGAGGACGTGATCGGCAGCAGCTCAACGAGCAGATCAAGGTTGCCCTCGACCTCGAGCTTGCCCTCCATGAAGGCTGTCGTCGGCTCGAGCTCCCCCGTCTGCATCGCTCGGGCTACCTCGACGTCGACGGTGATGGCGACGTCGGGAGCCGGGTGCTCCCCAAGCCCTGCATCCGCCAGACGCCCGTCGCGGATCACCCAGTAGTAGGGGCGCTCCACTTCGGCCAGCACGTAGTACTGCACCACCCCGTTGGCCCCTGGGCGCTCGGGCATCGCCTGGCCGAGCTCCTTCGTGTCAGCGATCCACGCGTTCGAGAGCCACGCTCCCACGGTTCCTCCTCAGCGATCCATCTCGACGTCGGCTGGCATGCCCTCGAAGAGGTCCCGAAGGACCGTGCCGGCCGGGATCCCAACGATGTGGTAGTCCTCCGTCGGCCACAGGGTAGCGAGCTCCTCTGGCGCGAGGCCGAACCACCACGGCGAGGTCGGATCCACCTGGGTTGCGTGTGCCTGGAGCGCCGCGAGTGCGCGCGCGTGGTAGCCGCGCACGTCGACGCGGGCGCGCACCAGCTCGTCGTGCCCGTCCCGCTCGGTTGGGTCCCAGTCGAGCTCCACGCCGCGCGCTCGCAGCGCCTCCACGACCCGCTGCATGCGCTCGCGCACCCACAGCGACCACGCCCACCTTGGCACCCGCCAGGGCGGCCCGAACTCGGGCAGCGCCGCTGGGTCAGCAGCGAGCTTGAGGGCGAGCCTCGTCGCCTCGAAGACGCGCAGGTGGTCCGGGTGCGGGTAGCCCTCCTGGTGCTCGGGGTAGGAGATCACCACGTGCGGCCGCTCACGGCGGATGGTCGCGACGATGCCTCGCGCGGCCACGAGGAGCGGGATTGACCCGAACGCCAGCGGGTGATGGGCGCTCGGCGACCCTGCCATACCCGAGTCGCGAAAGCCGAGGCGCACGACCTTGGCGTAGCCTGCGAGCTCGGCCGCTCGATCCAGCTCCGCGCGACGCAGGCGTGCCATGCGCTCAGGCTGCTGGGCGGGGTAGGCAGGGTTGAGGAAGGATCCCTCCTCGCCCCCGGTCGCGGTGACGAGCACGCAGCGCACCCCCTCCTCCGCGTAACGCGCCACGGTGGCCGCACCCTTGGAAGCCTCGTCGTCGGGGTGCGCATGCACGCTGAGCAGCCGCCACTGGGACTTCGAACCCACGGGAGCAAGCCTACCGAGCAGCTCGGCCGCGGAGAACCCGCTAGGCAACGTGGACGAGCCGCACCGGCGCACCGAGGCCGACGGGGACGACGATCCCTCGCCCCGGCGGCCCTGCCACCGCGGTGCGCACCGCTCGCGCGAACGCAACCCGGGTCGGTGCAGGGCCGAGCGCCCGCAGCGCAGCGACGGCATCCAGCCCCACGAGCACCCCGTCGAGCGTGGCGTTCGAGGCTCCCACCGACGCCTCGAGCCGCGCCACCAACCCCTGCCAGGAGTGGGGCAGCTCGCTCAAGCTCGGAACCCCATCGACGACCATGACGCGCACCCCGTGCAGACCAGCAGCCGCAGCCAGCCACGCGCCCTCGCGACGCGGTGCAGTAAGCGAACCTGCCAGCACGACGGTGGACGGAACCTCGTTCGCGTGTCGGAGCGCCTCGAGCGCGGCGGCATCCTCGGGCAGGTCGTCGCCGAGGACGAGCTCGTACACGCCCACGTGGCGCACCGTTGCAACCAGCGCGCTGGTCGTAGCACCGGTCGCGTTCGTGACGCCTGTGGGCAACGACTGCGACGTCGGGTCCCACACCACGGTGTGGCGGGCCAGCTCGCCTCGGGCCGCGAGCTCGGCTAGCTGGGCTCCGAGCGACGGCAGCCAGACACCGCTGCGGGCGTCGAAGGCGCTCGTGGCGCCGCTGCGGGCTGCCGTGGTGGCCACGGTCGCGGTGAACGGACCTGCCATCGACCCCACCAGCTCGAAGGCCCCAATCGTGTCCAGCACGTAGCGCGTCCCCGCAGCCGCTCCCTCGGCGGTGGGAGCAACTGCCTCGACGAGGTAGTCGATGCGGCGCCCCTCGGCCCCGCCGTGGTCGTTCGCCCAGGCCAGTGCGGCACGCACACCGCCTGCGAAGGACTGTGTTCCGAGATCCCACGGCACACCCTCGGCGAGCACGCTGGCGAGCTGAATCGAGGTGGCTGTGACGCCTGGAGCGCTGGCTGCCGGCATCGGCGCTGCGGTGCGCGCGCTTGTGCAGCCAGCGAGCACAGCGCCAGCCGCGAGCAGCTGGAGGAGCCAGAGGCGGCGGCGCATCGCGCCTCATGCTACCGATCGCCTCAGCGGAAGTCACGGGAGGCGAGCGCGATCGCCTCAGGAAGGGCCAAGAGCCGGCGTGCAATGACCGTCACCACCGGTCCCTCGCGCTCGACGACACCGTCGACGAGCAGCGCGCTCTGGAGCGCCTGGTCGCGATCGCGGGCCCAGAGCTGTGGCTTGACCAGTACGTTGACGAGGCCGGTCTCGTCCTCGAGATTGATGAACACGATGCCCTTCGCGGTGCCGGGGCGCTGACGGTGGGTGACCGTCCCGGCAACCCGCACCGGCTTGCCTGCTTGCCACCCCGCCAGCTCCTGCGCCGTCGTCACGCCAAGCGCCGCCAAGCGCTCACGAACGAGCGCCATCGGATGCCCCTCCACCATGAGGCCGAGCGCGTCCACCTCGAGAGCCGCCCGCTCGCTCTCGTCGAGCGGGGGCAGCGACGGTTCCCTGGAGACCAGTCCCAGTCCGTCGAGCATCCGCGGACGTCGGGCCAGCTCCTCAGCGAGCCAGACGACTCGGCGAGGTGAGGGCTCGAGACTGGCGAGCGCCCCCGCCCCAGCGAGGGCTCGGAGCTGCTCAGGCCCCAGCGCCACCCGGTGCGCGAAGTCCTCGAGCGAGGCAAAGGGGCGCGCACGCACGATCGCACGCGCAGCTTGCCGACCGAGAGACCGGACCTGGAGCAATCCCAGCACCAGCTCGGCAACCTCGTCGACGCTCCCCACGTCCGCCTCCTCCGGAGAGCTCGTCACGTCGGGTCCGACGACGGGCACGCCGTGGCGACGAGCGTCGGCGACGAGGGTCTGCGGCGACCAGAACCCCATGGGCTGGGCTCGCAGCAGCGCGGCGTAGAAGGCGGCCGGATAGTGCACCTTGAACCACGCGCTCACGTAGACGAGCCAGGCGAAGGAGGCAGCGTGGCTCTCGGGGAAGCCGAAGTCGGCGAAGGCCGCGAGCTGCTCGATGATCCGCTCGGCCGCAGGAGGGTCCACGCCGCGAGCTGCCATGCCCTCGAGGAGTCGTCCGCGCAGGCGCTCCATCCTCGCGGCCGAGCGGCGTGCGCTCATCGCCTGACGCAGCTCGTCGGCCTCGGCGGCGCTGAACCCAGCGACGTCGATCGCGAGCTGCATGAGCTGCTCCTGGAAGAGCGGAACCCCGAGCGTCTTGGCCAGTGCCCGCTCGGCGAGCGGGTGCGGATAGGTGACGGGCTCGGCACCCGCACGCCGCCGTAAGTACGGATGCACCGACCCGCCCTGGATCGGACCTGGCCTGATGAGGGCGACCTCGACCACCAGGTCGTAGAAGCACCGTGGCCGCAGCCGGGGCAGCGTCGCCATCTGGGCACGCGACTCCACCTGGAAGACCCCGACGGTGTCGGCCCGACAGAGCAGGTCGTAGACCTCGGGCTCTTGTGGCAGCGTCGCGATGTCGATCTGGACACCGTAGCGAGCTGCGACGATGTCGACCATCTCGTGGATGGCCTCGAGCATGCCGAGGCCGAGGAGGTCGAACTTCACGAGGCCCATGCGCGCGCAGTCGTCCTTGTCCCACTGGAGCACGCTGCGCCCCTCGGCACGGGCCCACTCGGTCGGGCACACCTCCACGATCGGCCGATCGCACAGCACCATGCCACCGACGTGGAGGCCGAGGTGGCGCGGGTTGCCCTCGAGCACGGCGGCGACTTCCGCCACCGCGGGCGGCACCTCGAGGAGGGGCTCCTCACGCGCGTTGCGGGCCGCGAGGGAGCGTGCGAGCGAGCCGCGGTGCTCGACCCCCCGCGACCAGCGCGCGAGCGTCGCCTCCTCGACGCCGAAGACCTTGCCGACGTCACGCAGCACCGAGCGTGCGCGGTAGGTGATGACGCTGGCGACCTGGGCAGCTCGCTCGCGCCCGTAGCGCTCGTAGACGTACTGGATGACCTCCTCGCGGCGGCGACTCTCGATGTCGACGTCGATATCGGGCGGGCCCTCGCGCTCGGGCGAGAGGAAGCGCTCGAAGAGCAGTCCGAGGGCTACCGGGTCGACGTTGGTGATACCGAGGGCGTAGCACACCGCCGAGTTCGCCGCAGATCCCCGGCCTTGGCAGTAGATCCCGGCCCTGGTGCAGAAGTCGACGATGTCGCAGACCACGAGGAAGTAGCCGGCGAAACCCAGCTGGGTGATAACGGCGAGCTCGTGGTCGATCTGGTCGTAGGCCCCCGGCACCCGGGGGTTCCCACGCGGGCCGTAGCGCCGCGGGGCCCGCTCCTCGACGAGGGCGCGCAGCGCGACGTCGTCGCTCGTCCCCGGGGCAACGAGGTCCCGCGGCAGCCCGGGCGCGACCAGCTCGGCCGAGAACGCGCACGCCCGCGCAAGGGCTGCTGCCTCCTCGATGGCACCCGGGTAGCGAGCGAAGCGGGCCCGTTGAGCACGGGCCGGGCGCAGCACGGGAGGACCGGCGCCAGGGAGGTAAGGGTCGAGCTCCCCGAGCGTGCGCCGAGACCGGATCGCCGCCGCCACGAACGCAGCGCGCTGGGTCCGAGCGTCCACCGCATGCACGGCCTGCGTCCCCACCACGCGCAGACCGTGGTGGGCGCCGAGCCGGGCAAAGAGATCGTTGCGCACGGTGTCGGCCGGGTCCAGCGTGTCCACCAGCTCGACGACCAGGGCGTCGCCGAAGCGCTCCCGCAGCTCGAGGAGACGACGCTCCGTAGCGCTCGGTCCGTGGGCTGCGAGCGCACGTGCGAGCGGGCTCTTGCGGCACCCGGCGAGGACGTACCACCCACCCGGCGGCATCGCCGCGGCGACGTCGTCGAGCTCGAGCCAGAACCGGCCCTTGTCGCGGGTGCGCATGTGGCCAAGCGTGATGAGCCGCGCGAGCGCTCGGTACCCCTCGGCGCTGGCGACCAGCACGACGAGATGCTCCCCCTCGGGATCGGGCAGCCCTGCTCGAGGGGTCGACGCGGCGATGGTGAGCTCTGCTCCCACCACGGGCGTCACCCCCACCCGTGTGGCCGCATCGAGGAACCGTGGCACGCCGTAGAGGCCGTTGTGGTCGGTGAGCGCCAGCGCGGCGTAGCCCTGAGCGCTCGCCGCCTCCACGAGCTCCTCGGGCTCCACCACCCCATCGAGGAAGCTCAGCGAGGAGTGCGCGTGGAGCTCAGCCACCTCCGTGCTCATCCGTAGCCACCCTCCAGCCACCAGCCGCCCTGCTGGCGCCGCACCCAGCACCACCGGCGCTCCGTGTGGACGAGGAGCCGCGCGTAGCTCGCGCGGCGACGCTCCCACCACCGCTCGCGCACGACCCAGGGGCCAGCCACGTCGAGCACTCGCTCGGGCCCCTCGAGCTCCTCCAGCACCGCAGCCTCACCCAGGAGCACGCCGTCGGGGCTCACGCCGACCTCGCGACCGGCACCATCGCGCAACGACACCGGTCGGGGTGGCTCCACGACGTAGGTGGGAGCCAGCCCCGGCACCGACCCAGGCCAGGGACCCGTGTTCACCACCACTCCCCGTACCGGCGGCCACGTCCCCGACCACGGCACCCACGGCACGCGGTCGGCCAAGCCCCGACCTCGGGCACCCAGGGCGGCAACCAGCACTGCCTCGCTGCCGAAGCGGTGCTGGAGGGCCTGGAGCACAGCGCGTACCGCGCCGGCTCGAGCCTCGGCGACGCCGGTCAGCGAGAGCTGCGGCGGCTGGGGCACGGTCCACGCACGAACCTCCACCCCTACGCGCACCAGGCGCCCGCCTCTGGCCAGTGCGCGCTCAATGAGCACCAGCGCCGACGCGAGCAGCTCGGCGTGGGCTGCTCCCTGCGGCCGATCGGTGAGTCGCTCGAGCGGAGCGCCCTGTTCGCACTCGACCCAGGAACGCCACCGGGTCGGTGCGGCCCCGGAGCGCGCGGCGAGGAGCGCAGCGAGCTGGCCGCTCACCGCGAAGCGCACCGAGGTCGCGTCCCACCCGTCCTCCACCTCCACGACGGCCGCATCCGGCACCGCCGGTGGTGCGGGGTCGACCACGAGGTCGCGCTCGACGCGAACGAGCTGGTGCCAGCGCAACCCAGGAGCGCCGAAGCGCGCAGCCACGGCTGCGGGCTCCATGGCCTGGAAGGCCCCCAGCGTCCGCAGCCCGACAGTCTCCAGCGCGCGTGCGAGCCAGGGGGGCAGAACGCTCACGTCGAGGGAACCCACGCAGGCGCGTGATCGGCCAGGGGGGTGAGGACGGCCGTCGAGCGAGGCCACGAGCGCAGCGAAGACGGAATCGCCAAGACCGACGCGCGCACCCGGAGTGGACTCGACGCGAGCGCGAACCTGGGCAAGGAGCGCTGGCTCACCGCCGTAGTAGCGCGTCGCGCTGCGTACGGCAACGGCGAACGCGCACGCGCCAGGGATCCTGCCCACGCCCGGGGCCGCATCCCAGAGGGCCAGGTGGAGCGCGGCGCAGCGGCGCTCCTCGAGCACAGGATCCCGCTCGAGGACGACCGCGTCGGGGATGCGAGCGCGAACCTGGGCGCTGCGCGCGCCGAGCGGCACCCCGAGCGAGGCCAGGCGGGGCCCGCGAGCGACCACACGGTCGTCGGGCCCCACGACGGCGTCCACTGTCGGGCACTGCTCCCTTGCCGCCAGCAGCACCGCGTCCTCGACGAGGATGACGATCGAGCGTCGGGGTTCGACCAGCTCCGTGACGTCGAGCTCGATCACCCTGCCACCTCGAGCGTGGCCGGGGTTCCGGTCTCCTCGAGCGGCATCCGTGCCAGCGTGACCTGCATCTTCGCCGGCACCCCGTAGGCACACTCGAGCCCAGCCTCGACAACGGCAAGGGTGGTGAGCGACCCTGCACGCAAGAGCTGACGATGGCGTTCCGCGCGGCAGTGATCCTCGATGACGACGACCACCCCGCGGCGGCGGCGAAGGCGCGCCACGAACCGAGGCCAGCGCGCATCGACGACGCCCTCCCCTACCACCAGGACGTCGACGACCTCGACGAGGCTGGCTGCGACCTCGAGGCGTCGCTGCGGCGGCACGTGCACGTTGACCACGGCCTCGAGGCGCCACCCCGCTCCTTCCAGCGCCGCTGCCGGCAGATCCTCGAGCCCCACCAGCGCAACCGCGGTGACCGCACGCGTCGCCGGGGCCAGTGCTTCAATCGCGCCGGCACGAGCTCCAGCTCCTCCGTGCACGAGGAGCACGCTCCCGCGCGTCAACCCTCCCGCCAAGGGCGTGGCCGCGGGATCGCCGAGGACGAGGCGCTGCGCCCGAAGCTCGTTGCTCGTCAGGAAGACAGCCACAGGCTCATTATAGAACATATGTTCTACAATGAAGGCTCCCCTTCCACCTTGCCCCACTGCGCGATGAAGTGGATCCGCTCCGGCATCAGCACGGTGCGCCGATACTCGATCGGCCGCGAGCCTGCGTAGGTTCGGCGCTCCACCAGCATGAGGGCCGTGCCGACCGGCACCGAGAGCAGTCCAGCGACGCTCTCGTCAGCGTTGATTGCTGAGACCTCGTCGATACCAGCAGTGACGTGGACACGGGCTCGCTGCTCCAGCGCCTCGTAGATCGAGCCGTGCGTGAGGGGCGCATCGAGGAGTACCCGACCCTCCGGCACCACGATGGTGGCCTCCTCGAGCGCGACCACCTCGTCGCGAACCCCGCGCAGCCGACGCACGATGACGAACGTGGGGTCGTCAACGCCCAGGCGACTCGCCGCGCGCTCGTCCGGTCCCTCCTTGACGTCGAGCACGGTGGCGAACTCCTCGCCGACGTCGGCCAGACGCGCAGCCAGCGAGAACCGCTGCTGCTGGTAGCCCTCGAAGCGCCGGCGCGGTACCACGAAGGTGCCTCGCCCCTGGCGTGCGTCCAGGTACCCCTCGACCCGCAGCCGACGGATCGCCTCGCGCACCGTGGAGCGCGACACCCCAAACGCGTCGCGGAGCTCGGGCTCGGATGGCAAGCGGTCGCGCAGCCTACCCTCCTCGATCGCCAAGCGCAGCTCATCCGAGAGCTGGACCCACAGCGGCACGGGCGACGTGGGGTCGAGCTTGTTTCGGGCGAGCATCGCTGCCTTGTCCACAACCCCTCCCTCCAGCCACGCGCGCCCGGGCACGGCGCGCTTCGGACGTGGTCGCGCTTAGGTTACCGACCGCTGAAGCCCTCTACCTGCAGGCGCCCCTCATGAACCCGCAAGCCTGCCGAGCCGGCAAGCACCACTTCGATGGTGCGGCCGACGAGCTCGTAGCGCCAGGACTCACTGAGCGGCCCCTCCCTGCGTGCCACAAAGAGCTCCACGTCGTCACGGGACGCCAGCAGCGCGGGGTCCAGTTCGAGCTCGAGCGCCACCGCGTGCACGAGGGCTTGCGCAACCAGAACGAACGGGAGCTCACTCGGATCGAGCAACACCTCCGTGCGTTCCGGCAGGCGCACCACACCGTCGCGGCGCTCGTGCGCTTGCCGGACCAACTCCACGAGAGCTGTTTGGCGCTCCTTGGCCATACGGGCGTCAACGCCTCGAACGCTGCGCAGCTCCGTGAGCGAGCGCGGCCGTGCTCGCGCGACCGCCGCAACCGCGAGATCCGACAGGATCGAGCGCGGCGGCACGTCGAGGCGCTGCGCCTCCCGCTCGCGCCAGGCCGCGACGAGCGCCGCCACCCGGCGCGCCTCCCCGTCGAGGCCGCGGCACTCCCGGATGCGCAGCCACGCTCGCTCGGGGTCGACCTCACGGCGACGGCGCTCAAGCAGCCGTGCCATCTCCGCCTCCGCCCAGGCCAGCCGACCGCGCTCGACGAGCTCAGCAACCAGCACCTCGCGCAGCTGGGCGAGATAGCGCACGTCGTTGGCGGCGTAGGCCACCTGCGAGGGCGCGAGCGGACGTGCCAGCCAGTCGGAGGTTCGCTCGGCCTTCGAGATGTGCACGCCGAGGAAGCGCTCGAGCAGTGCGCCGAGACTCGCGCGCCCCACACCAAGGAAGCCCGCCGCGACCTGGGTGTCGAACACGCGCTGCGGTCGAGCGCCGACGACGTGCTCGAGAATCTCCAGATCCTGCTCAGCGGCGTGGAAGACGAGCTCGATGGCATCGGACGCGAGCCACCGCCCCAGCGGGTCAAGGTCGACTCGCAGGGGGTCCACCAACCACACCTGCGAACCGATCGCGATCTGGACCAGCGCAACCCGTGGGTAGTAGGTCCGCTCGCGGTGGAACTCCGTGTCCACCGAGGCAGTCCCGTGCTCGAGGCCCACCTCCACGATGCGCTCCAGCTCGCTGGCGCGCTCGACCCAGGCAGCGGCGTCCTCGAGCCGCGGCCGACTCAACGCCACGACGGGTGGCCTCGACTGCTTCGTGCGATCATTACCTCCAGCGTAGGGCCATCGCGTTCACGTGCGCATGTGGTCGTGTGTCCCCAACACGCCCACCGACGACGGACAGCAGCGGAGTGGCCTTCCCCCCTCCAGGTTGACACCTGCTGTAGGAGGAAGGGATGACCTAGACACCAGCACCACCCCAGGGCGAGAAGCCCTCGGCGGGGCGTCGACGAGGCCGCGCTACCCGAGCCAGCTCCTCCAAGGACGCAGCAGCCCTCGTGTTCGACGAGCACTGCACGATCGCCGTGGTTGCTCGTGAGCTCGGCGTGAACGAGCAGACCCTTGGCAACTGGGTCCCCCAGGAGCGCATCGACCGCCACGCGCCCAGAGCCCTGTCCGAGTCGACAACTTGAAGTAGACTCCTGCTATGGCGCGCTCCGCTCGCATCGGCCCACTCATCATCGCGGCCCTCGTGGTCGTCCTCGTGGGTGGAACGCTCGCCGCCGTCGTCGCCTCGGCATCCTCGCACCCGGCTCCCTCGGCCAGCGCTGCTTCCCTACCTACGAACGTGCGAACCATCCCTATCGCAGCCAGCGAGGGCCAGAGCGTCGGTACCCCAGGGCTCTCGAGGCAGTACTCCTGCGCAGGATCGACCTGCCTCCTTGCCACCTTGAACGCGCAGGGGATGAGCAGCCTCTGGGCGAGCACGAATGCAAGCCTCACCTTTGCTGCCGTTCCGCTCCCGTCGGATGCCTTCGTTCCCGCGATCGCCTGCCAGAGTCCCCAGGTCTGCTACGTCCTCGCCGAGCCCCCACGTGGCAACTCCGGCACGGGCCAGCTCTTCGAGACCAACCCTGCCACCAGCGCTGGTCTCCAGAGCGTCGTGGTCGCAGCTGGCTACGAGCCATCCACACTGGGTTGCGTCCCCTTCGGGCCCTGCTGGACCACCGGTACGCGTCGCGGCACCACCGCGGGCTACGTCCGTCTCACCCCTCGTGCGCCCTGGGAGCCGATCCAGCTCCCTGACCTTGCATCCGCAGAGCGCAACGCGATCGCCTGCGCCAACGCCTCCCTGTGCGTCGACGTGGTCTCAACCCTCCCTCCCGCGCAAGGGGTGACGGCCACCGGCAGTACGAGCGGCCCCTTCGAGAGCGGGGCCTACGAGGGCTCGCTCCTCCAGGGCTTTGCGACGGTGCTCGCCCGCCCGAGCCCGGACGCCTTCGGACTCCAAGCGAGCTGCGACCCCGCGAGCTGCTGGTTCATCGAGAACCCGGTCGCCTCGGGCGGAGTACTCCAAGCAGGCGAGCTCACCACAGCACACACGACCGCCGTGACGATCCCCGCACCATCGCCGACCTCCGCGCTGCGCGGTCTGGCGTGCTCGAGCTCCTTCTGTCTCGCCCAGCTCTCGGGTACCACGAAGACCGTCTCTGTGGTGTTCCAGCTCGGAGCTCGTCCTCGCGCGCTCTCGCTGCCATCGAGCCTGGCCGCTGAGGAGCTCGGCCTGTTCTGCACGCCGGGCGCGACCGAGTGCATCGCGACCGCAACCCCAGGCAGCGCCGAACCGGGCCTCATCATCCACGTCGCACCCTTCGGCAACCGTCTCGCTGTCGGTTCCTCGATCAGCCTCGGCCAGCAGCTCGGGATGAACCCCTCACCCGCGAACCTGACCTCCTGCTTGCCCTCGATCTGCTTCGAGGTGCTCGAGGCAGCAAGTGGTCCGCAGCTCGTCAGCTTCCACAACCTCGCGACACGGCCGAGCTCCAGCGAGGTGGTTCGGCTCCCCAACGCAGCGGTGCTGCTCTCGCCCATCGCGCTCTCGTGTCCAACGACGAGCGTCTGCGACCTGCTTACCGGGTCGATCAATGGCCCGACGTTCCTCGTCGAGCTCGCTCACGGCCACGTCGTGGCGGACCACACCCTCCCTCCTGGGACGCTGGCCCAGGGACTCGCGTGCCCAAGCGCCCACCACTGCGTGGTAGCAGTCGCGGGCATCAGCCACCACTGCGGCTTCCCGGTGCTCGTCACCTCGGACGCCGGGGCAACGTTCCGGCGAGCGAGCATCGCCAACGCCCCGAACGACATCTCGGTGCTCTCGATCGCATGCCCGTCAGCGTCGTCCTGCGTGGCGATCGCCGAGCATGACTTCGCACTCGGCTACGGCTCGATCGCCCCCGCGATCGCGGCGAGCTCCGACGGCGGCCGTAGCTGGCATCTCGTAAGGGTGAGCGGTCCCCAGCCCAAGGCCCTCGCCACGAGCCCCAGGACCGCCCTGTCCTGCTACGACACCAGGTGCGTCGGTGTGGTGAGCGCGAGCAACCTCCTTCCGCTGACAGGCATGTCGACACTCGTCTACACCGGCACCGCGACCGGATCGGGCTTCACGGTGCACCAGCTCCACCTCGCACCTCCAGCCTCGGCGCTAACGATCAACGCTGCTCTCGCGTGCAACCGCTATGGCTGCCTGCTCTCCCTCACCGTGACCTCGCTACCCCTCCCCTCGACCACGACGGTCGTCGCGCTCGCACCCTCCGGCACGCTGCATCACGAGCTCACCGTCCCACGTCCTGAACCTGCTGGCCTCGGCGCTACCGCCTCGGCCTTCCTGGCAACGGCAGCGACGGCCTCAGCGTGGCTGGTACCAGCGCGAGCCTGACCTCCGCCTCCGTTGCCGACACCTTTCTGCTACCGAGATGCCTGGCCCGCATCCTGCTGCTTCACCCTTTTGGCGACGCCGAGCCCCCCGGGCCTGCTGCCTGCTCGAGCCGTCGGAGAAGCCTGAGCACCTGCTCGAGCTTCTCCTGGTACTTGCGAGGGCGCGGCTGCCCCGACCGAGCACCGGTCCGCCAACCCGAGTGCGCAACATCGTTGCGCAAGTCCCGGACCGTCTCCTGGAACTTGCCCAGCTCAGCGAGGGTCATCTCCGTCCCATCCGGGTGAGGGACCAGCTCCGCGAGACGCCGCACCAGCTCCGGATCCTCCTTCTCCTCGAGGCGCAGCGCTGGCTCGTCACGCTCCTTGGGACTGGGTGCAGCGCTGCCAGGCCTGGCCACCTGCCGCAGCAGCTGCTCCAGCACCCGACGCGGCTGGCCCTCGGGATCTCCACCCTTGAGCACGAGCCACAGCGTCACCAGTGCCTCCCATCCCACGAGCAGGCCGAGCCCGACCTGCTTCGTGTCGCAGAAGTGCTCGACGAGCGCCACCAGCGTGCCAGCTTCGCCTGCCTCGGAACTTCGCCCGAGGAGCGGGCTCTGGTCGAGCGCCCTGCGCAGTGCGTGCGCGAGCGCCGCAAAGGCTGCGTCCTCGCCAGTGCTGACACCTTGGAGGCCTTCCAGGAGCCTCCGATTGGACTGCAGCGAGCGGCCCGCCTGCGCGAGTTGCATCAGCAGATCGAGCTCCTCGAGACCTTTGGCAACCTGTTCGAGGCCGGCGCGTTGCGTATCGCGGTGGTCCGACCGAGAGCTCGCCAGCGCACGGAAGCTCGCACTGGCAGCCGTGAAGCGCCCTGTCTGCGCGATCGTGCGCGTTGCGAACGACGCCTGCCGCAGGCGCAGAAGCTCCGTGACGTCGTCGATCGTTCCCGTACCATGGTTGTCCTGGCGGCCGTAGATAATCCGGTCAACCGTGGCCCCGAAGCGACCCTCGATCAGCTCTAGGCTCTCGAGCAGCACCATCGGCTGGGTGCGAAAGCCGAAGGTGACATCGACGACGAGGGTGGCGCCCGCCAGCGCTGACTCCCAGCGCTCGCCGAGGACAGCGAGCAGCGAGCCCGCCATCGCGCTCGGCGTGTCGATCTCCCAGGGCACTGCGACGATGACCTCGCTCTCGACGCCGAGGTCTGCGAGCTCATCCTGCAGGGCCCGAAAAGCCTCGGACGACCCGACACGTCCTGCGACAGCCTGCTCGCCAAGTGCCTGCCGTGTCCCCAGCACCAGCACGCGCTCGAGGAACGCCTGGTCATCGGTCTCGCGAGCGCTCGAAGCCTTGGCGTACCATGCGGCCAGCGGGTACGCAAGAGCGGGCCCGCTGGCCGACACGAGCTCGTAGCACGCCTGATAACGACCGCCACTTGGTGTCCCGAGCAGCATCAGCGCCACCAGGCCCATGGCCGCACTCTACTCCTTGCGCTTGGCCACACTAGGAGTCCCCTGAACAACTCCCTCAACCCCCCTCGCTGACGACCAGCATCTCGGCAGCCTGCCCTGCACCATGTGCCCAGCTCAGCTCGACGCTCTGCATGCTGGGCACCGAATCCGACCAGGCACACCTCACCGCCACCGAAGCTTGCTGCTCCTCGCTCATCGAGCCAGGCTCCATCTCTGCCTTCCTCGCAGCGCATCGCCGAGAGCTCTTCCCCGATGAGCGCTTTCGGCACCTGTATCCCTCGACGACCGGCCGGCCTTCCATCCCCGCCTCCCGGGTGCTCACGCACATGGTGCTCCAGGTCTTGGAGGGACGCTTGGACACCGAAGCGACAGCGCAGGTCCCTCCAACCTGCGCTGG
>Ga0209012_1001451_pt1 | contig 24563 bp, 27 predicted proteins | sample RS3BMetagenome_FD_184735 | JGI IMG/M metagenome (GOLD analysis project Ga0209012, IMG submission 184735) | Ferric oxide microbial mat and aquatic microbial communities from Rainbow Spring, Yellowstone National Park, USA - RS3B (SPAdes) (version 3) ...
CCTATCACTATAACATCGTATACCTTGTCTTCGCTCAAGGCCCGGGGCAAGGGCGGATTGCACCTTCTATTTTACTTTCTGGTAGAATATGCATTTTCTAAGCTATAGGCTTTTGCATACTAGTGCCCATCTCCGAGCAATCCCCTCCCCATGCTCAACAACGTTGAATCTGCTGATTATCTGATTCCACTCAGCAGATGAAACTGCTCTAGCATCTGTCTTTCTAAACGCTCTGGTTACGCTAATGTATGCTTTGCCCTCTGGCTTCATTATTCTGTTTATCTGTCTGATTGCTCCTTCATGGTCTGTCATGCAGCAGATTAGGCCATTGGCAAAGACAAAATCCACGGATGAATCGGGTATAAAGTCAACTTTTGACGCAGAGACTGCATGAGCTTCCACAACATCTTCAACTTTTTCTTTTTTGGCTTTTAAAATCAGCTTTTTTATGCTATCAACATCAAAATCTACAGCATATACCTTTCCTTTCTCTCCTACCCTTTTTGCGAAAGCTATCGTATAGAAACCTGGTCCTGAACCGAGGTCAGCAACTGTATAGCCTTCACTGGCATAATGTTTTGCAACTTTACCTGGGTTAAATAACAAATATCTGAAAGGATTATCAAGCAAAAATGATGGTATACGCCTATCCTGGCAACAGCTCTTTCCTTCAAAGCATTCTTTGCTCAAGAGGTCCTCACAATGATGCGTCTTTTAACCTGGTTAAAAGTGTAATGGCCCAACAATCTTCCAAACCTTTTACATCTAAATATGTGATTGAGTAAGCGTTTCAACAATCATATAACAGCCAAGTACCAAAGAAAAAAGGTTATATTTGGCAAGTAAATGGTTATGCTGTTGTCAAATTCAGATAACACAAAACTCGACCAGATTATTCAAGAATTGAAAAAAATGAACGAATCTCTTGCTAAGCCCCCAGCTCCACCGCCGCCTAAAGGGCTATGGAATGAATTCAAAGCATTTCTGGGCAAAGGAAATATGCTAGCATTGGCTGTAGGTTTCATAATCGGAACCTATACAGGAAAAGTTGTATCAGCACTTGTATTCGATATAATAATGCCCATACCTGGTGCATTTACGCCAGGAGGAAATTGGCAGACTGCAACTGTCGTATTGCAAATAGGAAACGGAATGAAATTCGCTGTCGGAGATTTTGTTGCTAATGTGGTAAATTTTATCATAGTTGCTGCAGTGGTATTTCTTTTGGTCAGGTATGTTGAAAAGCTAGGGATAAAATGAACTGTCGATAAATAATAGCTTTAAAAGGTAAAAGTTTCCTGCTATGGCATAATGAAACATCGATTTCAGTCAGTCAGAGATTATGAGGTCCAGCCGGGCCTTGTAAAAGGCCTAGTTGAGAATATGAGAAATTCAGGAGGGTTTCAGGCATCTCAGCTTGGAAAAGGGGCAGAAATAATAAGCAAAATATGGTACAATGATGAGTGCACGAGCATACTTTCTTTCACTGCTGATATTGTATCAACAGGAGTAAGAGGTGTAATAAGGCAAGTGGTTAGAGAGGGGCTCGTTGACCTCATTATAACGACCTGCGGCACCCTTGACCATGATATAGCTAGGTCTCTTGGCGATTATATGGAGGGAGACTTCATGCTTGACGATGCTACTCTCTTGAAAAAAGGATTTCACAGGTTGGGTAATGTTATCATACCTAAAGAAAACTATGGACCTTCAATAGAAAGGTTTATGAAAGAATTGCTGAATGAAAAATACTCTGATGCATCAGAGCCAATTCCTCCTCATCAGATAATATGGGAAGCTGGCAGAAAGATGAATGAAAGCTCAATTCTTTACTGGGCTTACAGGAATAAGGTTCCCGTAATAGTTCCCGGGATTATGGACGGTGCCTTTGGATCTCAATTATGGCTCTTCTATCAATCCCACAGGAAATTCCAGATTGATATGATGCAGGACCAGCAACTTATGGCAGATACAGTCTTTTCTTCAAAGAAGCTTGGAGCTCTCATTCTTGGAGGAGGAATTGCTAAGCATCACACAATATGGTGGGCTCAGTTCAAGAGCGGGCTTGACTATGCAGTATATGTAACAACTGCATCAGAGTATGACGGAAGCCTGTCTGGGGCTCAGCTGAGGGAAGCCATAAGCTGGTCGAAAATAAAACCGAAAGCAAAGCAAGTAACCATAATAGGAGATGCAACCATTGTATTCCCATTGCTTGCATCCGCAGCTCTGAAAAAGGAATGATAGCGCTTAACTTAATAGCATCCCAATCTTAACTTTTACCGTGAAAGACCCGTTCGAGTATTTAGCTAAAGATTACTTACCATGGATGAAGGGATTGGTTTCTATAGACCTATCCCAGAACGGTTACAGTCAATCAAAGATATCTGCCATGATTGGCGTTACTCAGCCATCGGTAAACTATTATCTGAAAAAGGGTAAGAAAGAATATTTTAGCAAGCTACTGAAAATAGGTCTGTCTGCTGATAGCATTAGAGAGCAGGAATATGGGTTCAAAGATGCAATACTGGCAGGAGGGTCTGAGGGTATGCTGAAAGCAATGCAGATAATGCTTAACGCTCTCGCAAGCGGGGAGATGTGCGAATATCATAAGAGAGTTTACCACGCTCCAATCGATTGCGATGCCTGCATGAAACTCTGGGGCACAGGGGATAGCAAGGAAAGAAACAGGATAATAACAATTTTGAATAAGGCTGTTTCCGTTCTTGAAACCTCTACAACCTTTCCTCTGCTAATACCAGAGGTAAACACAAACTTTGTGCTTTCTTCCAGGGATGCAAGGAGCGAGAAGGATGTAGCAGGTATAGAGGGGAGGATTGTTAAGCTGAGAGGAATTGCAAAGGCTATGAGCTCTGCAGAATTCGGAGCAAGTGGGCATCTTGCTTCGGTATTGCTGGCTGTGAAAAAGCATTATCCCTCAATCAACTCTGCAATAAACGTGAAGTATGATAGAATGATAAGAGATATAATGACAAATTCAGGCTGGAGGCTTTACGAGATACAATCAAATAAACAGGTAACTCCTGAAAAGGTCCCCATGCTTCTTGATAGAATGCTTTCAGAAATCTCTGGCAGTAATTCTCCGCCCGATGCGGTAATCCATGCAGGCAGCATAGGTTTAGAGGCTTCCACATACATCTTCGGGGCTGATACTGATGAAGTACTCAGAAAAGTGCTCGACCTATCTGCTGCATATGCATCGAAAAGGACAGAGACGATTCATAACAGGCGATAATTATAGAAGTGAATGTCCTCTTTCTTTTTCGATTTAATTGTAAAAATTCTAACCTTTTTATAGCCCCCTTGAATGGAGACCACACCTAATGTCCCTTCTGGGATATCTCGTGCTCTTCCTGGGCGGTCTGATTGCAATCTATTCTCTTTACTGGGGCTTTTTGCTGGTGGTTGGCGGAGATTACATAAGAAAATACAGACAGAAAGAGCATAAATTGCCCAGTTACTTGCCTTTTATTTCTATCATCGTTGCAGTGAAGAATGAAGAAAAGGTTCTGGAAAGGTTGGTCGATTCACTTCAGACACTTAACTATAGCCCAGATAGAATGGAATTTATCTTTTCAGAAAGTGGTTCAACAGACAGAACAAGGCTGATTCTTGCACAGCTGGCATTAAAGGAGCCTAGAATGAAGGTTGTCACATCTAACGTTACAGGTAAAGGAAATGCCCTGAACGAGGCAATAAAGATAGCTAGGGGTGAGCTCTTCTTCTTTCTTGATGCAGATTGCGTTCCTGAGAAGGACTTTCTGCTGAAAGCAGCTGAAGAGTATGAAAGGGGAAACAAGGTTCTTGTAGGATACTACAGAACCATAAACGCAACCCAGAGCATCTGGTCAAGGCTTGCTGTGTTTGAGGACTTTCTCTGGAGGGTGATGGGTGCAGGTAAAGCTAAACTTAACCTTTCAGTCCCGGTAGCAGGACCTTGCACAGTTATCTGCAGAGAGGCTGTTCATTCAATAGGAGGCTTCAGGAATACCCTGACCGAAGATATAGAGCTATGGATGAGGCTTCTTAAAGCAGGGTATGTAGGTAAATATGTAGACGCGTATGTCTGGCTTGAAGCGCCTGTATCGCTGCAAGTGTTGCTAAGGCAGAGAATAAGATGGTACAGAGGCTACCTTGAAACAGCTCTAATGCATCTTGATATTGTGAAACATGCGCCTCTTTCGCAATCTGTAGATGCTCTTTTGATGCTTTCAACGCCATTCTTTGCCATGCTCTCGCTTTTATCATATGTAGTTTCTCTGCTGAGCCTCCCTGCACTCCCTTCAAACCTTTCTATACTTCTTTTTGTTGGCTGGTTCATAGGCTCAAATCTTTTGGGTCTTTTCCTGCTTAACATAGGAATAATATTTATTCTTGGAAGCGATGGAAGCGAAATAGCTAGAATGTCCCCGCTTGTATATCTTTACACTGCAGTGCTATCTTTATCCAGCTCTATAGCAATATTTAATATGGCACTCAGCAGGCCAAGAAGATGGATAAAGACAGAAAGAACTGGTTATGTTGACCCCATATTTGTGAAGCTCAGGAAGTGAAATTTCCTGCAGAGCATTGATGAAAAAAAGCATCAATATCAGAAATTCATCCTTTCGCAAAAAGTAAGACTTCTTGACAGTCTGACAAGAAAAGAAATAGAACTTGATGCCATCAATAACAGAGCTGTAAAGGTATATGTTTGTGGCCTTACAGTTTATGACAGAGCACACATAGGCCATGCAAAATCGATAGTATTCTTTGATGTGCTCAGAAGGGTGCTGAAGGCAAAGGGATTCGATGTTAATTTTGTTCAGAACTTTACTGATGTAGATGATAAAATTATAGATAAAGCGGCAAGGTTGAGAATAAGTTCCGAAGAGCTGGCTAAAATCTACATAGATGAATACTACAGAGATTTTGACCAGCTTAACGTCTTAAGAGGCGATGTAATGCCAAGGGCTACTGAAAATATACAGGAGATGATAGCGATGATTGAAGGGTTGATGAAAAAAGGATACGCATATGTTGTCAGGTCTGGAGTGTATCTGGATGTAACAAAGGTAAAAGATTATGGAAAGCTGTCAAGAATAAAGGTTGAAGAGCTGAAAAGAGGTGCAAGGGTTGAGCCAGACCCATACAAAAGGAACCAGCTTGATTTTGCTCTCTGGAAGTTTTACGATTCTCCTCCTCACTGGGATTCACCTTGGGGTAAAGGGAGGCCCGGATGGCATATAGAATGCTCAGCCATGATACACAGATACCTGCAGGAGCCCATAGATATCCATGGAGGAGGAGAAGACTTGTTATTCCCGCATCACGAAAACGAAATAGCGCAGAGTGAGTCTTTGTTCGAGAAGCCTTTGGCAAGGGTATGGATGCATGTTGGCATGGTCAAGCTTGAAGGGATAAAAATGTCAAAATCTCTTGGCAACATAATTTCTGTAAGGGATTTTATCGATAGATACGGACCAAACCTCTTGAGGTATTTTGTTCTTTCTACACACTACAGGAAGCAGCTTGAATATAACGAGCAGATGCTTGAAAAAGCTGCAGAGAACTGGAGGCTTGTCGAGCTTGCAGCTGCAGTAGTTAAAAATTATCCATCAATTGGCTCTGAAGAAGATAATAAGCAGGCGGAGAAGAGCTTGGTAAGTTTTGACCAGCATATTTCATCAGATATGAACACTGCATTAGCCTTGTCAGATATGGTGAGGGTTTCAAAGCTTGTTAATTCTGCCTTCACGAGGGGGGAATTTGGTGATGGTAAAGAGACTGCTTTGTCATCAACCTTCTCTATCATCTTTAGCACTTTAGGCTTCAAAAAAGCAGAACTTGTTGAAAAAGAAGTTGCTCAATTAATAAGGGAAAGGGAGGAGTTAAGGAAGAAAGGCAGATTCAGCGAAGCTGATGAGATAAGGAAGAGGCTGAATGGAATGAAGATTGTAGTCATAGACCATAAAAAGGGAACCCTTTGGTACAAGAGTGAAGTGTTAGGCTAAAAGATAATTTGACAGATTCATTTACGCGGAAGATTTTTTAAGCATGATATAAATCGTAAGGGATGCTGGGAATCGCATGGTAGTTTACTTTCAGACAGCCACAGACATACTGACTTACATCACAAACATCGTCTGGGTAGTAGTTATAATGGCTTTTCTCTTTTATGGCAATAGAATACAGGTCTACCTGTCTTTAAGAAAAGTAGGAGGCAGCTTGAGGGCTTTAGAAAGAATGAGGGATGATACAAAGAAAAGACTGATTCAGGAATTTTCAAAGTATGGAGGAGATGTCATAGAGATAAAGGCAGAGACGGATAGGTTGCTTGGTAGCATATTGATAGACCCTGTGTCTATGGACCCGAGCGGAATAGTCTACAAGCTTGAACATCTGATAAAGACGTATGAAGATTACTTCAAGAAGAAGGTTGAAAAGCTGACACCTAGTGCTGAAAAGATAGTAAGGCAGAATTTATCTAACCTGGTTGAGATAGGCATGTCTCTTGATTATCTTTATAGGTATGTAAGGCACCTCTACGCCTCTGCAAAGAGATATAATGACCTTTTTGCAGTTGTGCAGCTTCAGATGACACTGCCTTTGCTGATGGATTCTGCAGAGGCTTATTATGCTGCTACAGATGCTTTCGTAAAGGGAGAGCCTATTGGAGACAGCTTTGGACCTATGGTTGCAGCTGCTTTGATTAACAGTGCAAATGCAAAGACTCAACCTATATCTGAAGAAACAGTTTATTCAGAAGTCAGTTATGAAGGGAGAAAGCTTCTGGTTGTTAAGGCTGAGGGGCCCGGAGGCACTGTGGGAAGGCCTGGTGAAGCTGTGGAAAAGCTGCTTGAAAGCAACCCTGACACATCTTTAGTTATAACTGTGGATGCAGCACTGAAGCTTGAGGGTGAAAACTCAGGTGAGGTTGCTGAAGGTGTAGGAGCTGCGATAGGAGGGCCAGGAGTTGACAGATACAGGATTGAAGGGATAGCAACGAAGCATAACATACCTATGTATGCAGTGGTTGTAAAGATGTCGGAGAAAGAAGCGATAACAAAGATGAAGGATGAGATAAAGAATCAGGTTGAAGAAGTTCTCAGAAGGGTAAGAAGATTGCTGTATGAAAAGACAGAACCAAACTCAAAGGTTCTGATAGCGGGAATCGGCAATACCATAGGCGTACCCTAGGATATTTCTTCAAGAATAGCTGTCCATGCTCTATCGACATTATCAGCGTTGTATCCTCCTCCGCCCATAACGAGCAATCTGCCATTGCACATCTCATGAGCCAAAAGATGTAATTTTCTGGCTGCATATCTGTGAGCTTCTTCACTGTATCTTAAATGGGTCAAGGGGTCTCCTTTCAATCCATCAGCCCCAGCCTGGAAAAATATTATCTCGGCTTCACTCCTTTTGCAGAATTCAAACGCTTCGTCGAACGCTTTAATGAAATCTTTATCATCGCTGCCAGGCGGTAAAGGTATGTTCAACTTTGTCCCCTTAGCCTCTCCTTTGCCATCTTCATCTCTGTAGCCTGTCCCTGGAAAAAGATACCTTCCATCTTCATGAATGTCAGCAATGTAAAGCCATGGCTCTTCTTCAAAAGTGTAATATATTCCATCACCATGATGGGCATCTATGTCAACGTAGAGTATTCTTTTGCAGCTCATCTTCTCATGGGCCATCTTAATAGCTATGCCAGCATCGTTAAAGACGCAGAAGCCTGATGCAGATGAAGGCATTGCATGGTGTAAACCGCCAACAGGATTAAATCCATGCTCAATCTCATTCTTGTCTATAGCTTCAAGTAGTGAAAGGGTTGAACCAACAGGTATGGTTGAAGCTTCATAAACTCCTATGAATGCAGGAGTATCGCCATAATCGAGGTAACCCATACCTGTCTCCGATGCCAGTTTTACTCTATCAACGTATTTCGAGCTATGAAATAGAAGTATCTCTGAATCCCTAGCATGCTTTGGCCTGTATATCCTTATCCCTCTAATTCTAGCAATCTTTTCAGCCCTTTTCAAAAAAGGCTGAACCCTGCTCGAACTCATAGGATGACCTGCTGGGAATGCGTATTTTGTAAGCTCTTCTCCCAGTATCATACCTACTCTGCATTTACTCAAACCAATATATTCATCTCATCTTTTGTAACCTATCTTCCTAAGAAATTTGAGCCTTTCTTCCACCTTATCTTTATCTTCAACCCCTAGAGGGGAGCTGCCATCAATCACCCCTAGTATGCCCTTTCCCTGCTCTGTTTCAGCAATTATCAACTGAAGAGGATTTGCAGTTGCGCAGTATATGCTTGCAATTTCATGAACTTCTTTTAGCCTGTTCATTATGTTTATAGGGTAGGCATCTTTCAGTATAACAGTTAGCATATGGCCAGCCGCTGCCAGCTTGGCTATTTCAATCGCTTTTGTAATGCAGCTTTCATCTGTTCCATCATATCTTATCAATCTATCGCCACTTGACTCGTTAAATGCTATTCCGAACTTTATCCCAGGGTATGCTGTACTAATTGCTTCATACACATCTTCAACAGTCTTTATGAAGTGAGATTGAGCTATTATTACGTTGTAGCCATCAGGCTTTACTTCTACAACCTTAAGCTGCAGACTCATGGTAAGACAGCAATAGCGAAAAGAATTTAACCTTTCTTTTCAGGAATTGAAAGTACAACATTATACAGATAGGATTATGCTTCAACGATGAGAATCAAGTTTGTCTGACAAGTTGCTTCAGCCTGTCAGCAAGCTCTGGCAAGTATCTCTTCAGATGTGCTTCTTCTGCAATTATATCCATGCCTCCAGCAATTGCATCAGCTCCTTCCCCCTTCTTAAGCAGCAGATTTGATATGCACCAGTAAGAATAGTATAGAGAATCAAATATATTTCCGTTATCTATCAGCCCTTTCATCTTCCTTTTTATAGCAGCTGCTTCAGCATAACCAAACGATGTGGAAAGCTTGTGCATTCTTCTTTCAGCGTTTGTACTGCTGCACAGGTCAAAGTCCGATGCTTCTGAAAAAAATGAAAGCGAGGCTATATCTCTAAGCTGAGATGCTATATGTGACGGATGAGGAACTATACCTTTCTTCAGAAGCATAAGCTCGGATATGAGGGGCAAGGATGACACAAAATACAAGCTAGATGCCTTAAGCTTTCCCTTCTCTAAGAGGGAAAAAGATTCCATTATGCAGGATGTTGCAATGATTTCCACTTCTTTCACATGCTCCTTCTTCGCCAATTCAGCCTTTTCCTCAACTCTTGAGCCTAAAACTTTTGCCATATTCCACTCGCTGTCTGATATGATTTTGTAAGGAAGTGCTATTATCCTCTTTAAATCAGAAGCCGGTTGAATAAGGTATAGTTGCTTATTATAATCAATAGCTCTTGTCTTACCTTTTGCTGGATACGCAAAGATGTTGTATTCACAAAAGTCTCTTCTGCAACCATCTGCAGAGCAGCCGGAAAGAAATATAGTTGAGTTGGGGAACTCAGATATTACTTTTTCCCTCAAAGCTATAGGAAGCTTCACATGTCTGGTAAAATATTGAAGCTATATTAATTGTAATGAGAGTGCAATTAAGGATACGTTAGCAATATTTAAATAGGGGGTTTATAACTTATACTTACAGATAAGTTTTAAGGTGTTAGAAGTGAGTTATAGAAGAGATCCTTATGCAGCGGAAACGAGCGGAGAGAAGTGTCCGAGGTGCGGCAGGGGCCCGATGGTCATGGACCCGTCAAGCGGAGAGATGGTATGCGGATACTGCGGGTTCGTAGTCAAGGAAAGGTTGGAGGAAACAGGTCCTGAATGGAGGGCATTCTCAAAGGAGGAAAAAGACGATAGAAGCAGGACAGGCATACCTATGTCTCTTGCAATGCATGACATGGGTCTAGCAACTGTGATAGGCCCTGAAGATAGGGATGCATCAGGCAAGAGCCTTTCAAGCAGCGTAAGAAGTGCAATGGACAGGCTCAGAACCTGGGATGGTAGAAGCCAGGTGCATGAACCAGTAGACAGAAACCTTAGACAAGCATTTAGCGAACTGGACAGGCTTGCAGATAAACTGAGCATATCTGATGTTGTTGTTGAAAGAGCGGCATACATATACAGGAAGGCACTTGAAAGAGGGCTGGTAAGAGGGAGAAGTATAAGTGCTCTTATAGCAGCATCTGTATATGCAGCATGCAGGGCTACAGAGACTCCAAGAACTCTTAAGGATGTTACTGCAGCCAGCAGCGTTAAAAAGAAGGATATAGCTAGGTGTTACAGGCTTTTACTCAGAGAGCTTGACATAAAGATGCCCATAATGGACCCGATAAAGAATGTCAGCAGGATAGCTAGCAAGGCAGGACTTAGCGAGAAGACAAAGAGAAAAGCTGTTGAAATACTCAAGAAAGCAATAGAATCAAGAAGTTCGGCAGGAAAGGACCCTATGGGCTTAGCTGCAGCAGCACTTTACGTTGCATGCGTTCTTGAAGGAGAAAACAAGACACAAAAGGATATAGCTGAAGCTGCTGGGGTTACAGAAGTTACAATAAGGAACAGATATAAGGGATTGAAGACAGCGCTAAAGATTCAGGAGCCTGTGCTGACAGAAGAAGAGAGTATTTAATTTAGCTCCATAGCTCTTCAGCATTGTGAACCCTGTTTTTTGCAAGGTTGTCAAGGTCTATTGATGAATATGCATCAAAGCATTCTCTTTTTATTGTATCCATATACATTTTGACTTCTTCATCATTCATGCACTGAAACATGTATCTTCCCCGATAAGGATGGGGCTTGCCGTCTCTCTTTATCAGCTCGAAGTGCATGAACGGGTCGCTCCTTTTTATGCTGACAGGCTTCCTTTCGTTGTTGAGGTTGACTATTTCAAGGGCAAGCCTTCCAACAAAGCCGCTATGCACTTTTGCTGCATTAAGAAAAGATAAGCCCATCCTTCCAAACTTGCTCTTGGCAGTTAAATGAGCCACGTAATCTGGAGGCACAAAGACTATCTCAGCAGATATCAGGTTTATATGCTGAAGATAGCTTATAGTCACATCGTCTCTTACAGTCAGAACATACCCATCTCCATCCATCAATTCCTCGCTGAATGGATGAATCACTCTGTATTTTCTCTGCAACTCTTCAAATTTATCTTTACCAGCTACTGACAATTCGCTTCGCCCGATTGCTCAGACATACCTATTTAAAAGCCATATGAGCTGATTTCTTTGAAATCATACCTCTAAAAACTATGAAGAGAAGAAAGATGTAAAACGTTGCAGCTGATACTATCAGCAGCATATTTACATAAAACGTTGATGATAGCAAGAGTTCTCCCTGCACAATGTTTCCTGTTGAATCTAAAATGCCCCTTAACTGGTCAAAATAAGTATATGTGGATTGGTAATAATCGAAGCCCCAGTGCATTATTACAGCAGCAGGCAAGCCATGAGTATAGTATATTGCGGCAAGTATAAATCCTATTGCTGAAGCGCTGATAAATTTCCCAATTTCCCAGCCGCCTCCGTAAATTACATGCGCAGCCCCAAACGCTAAGGAGCTCAGAATTATAGCTGCTATAAGGCCAGGCTGCTTCCAAAGCTGAATTCCAGCCTCACCAAGAGCCTTTGAAGGATGCCATAGAGCCTTTAGTGATGATAAAACGTTACCCTTTGCAGTATACACAAGAAAGAAACTTGTGATTCCAATGAAGCATAACCTGAAACCCAGCTCTTCTCTAAGGGGTGCAAAAGTTGATAGAAGAAAGAAGTATCTTTGGTCAGTGTTTGAAAGGCTGCCTACAGGTAGACCAACAGTATTCAGAAACTGCTCAAGAAGTACTGCAAATATCAGAGTTGCAGGAAAAAGCATTGCGACATAGAGGGCAGAATTTGAGTAGATAGCTAGATTTTTATCAGCCCCTAATTTCTTCAATGCGTTAAGTGCACCTGACCAGGGACCCATAAGCATCATCACAAAGAGTGTGAGGTTAATGCTCCAGACTATTATGAAAAAAGTCTCGAATGAAATCCCATGAGGCAAAGGTATTGCAAAGTTTATTCCAAAGAGCAAGAGAGGTAGGCTGGAAACCTGGTATGCTCTTGATGTGCCTGTTAATGCAGGGCTGTTAAAGATATAAGCGCCAAGAGGAAAAGATGCAAGCATGGTTAGCAGTACAGCAATTGAGAGACCTGCCATTATGTAGAGAAGTGTATCTTCTGCGCTCTGGAGAGTTGGCTTCATGCCTCAGTATCAGTTTTTTCCAGAGCTATATAACCTATATAACCGCATTTATCACAAGCGTATAACTCAGGCGTTGCCCAGCCCGATAATGAGCCATATAGCCTCAGCTTGCCTAGGCATTTTGGGCAGAGTTTCTCAGTAAACAGCTTTCTTGTAATCCTTATCTTCCTTTCATTCGCCAAAATATATTTCTCCTCACTGTACTTCTATGCTGCTATCATCAAACCCCTGCGTTACAAGTATCTCCTTAACTCTATGCCTTTGGTCCCCCTGAAGAAGTATGGAGCCATCTTTTGCAGAGCCTCCGCATGCAAACTTCTTCTTCATTATTCTAGCTAAATTGTCAAGGTCTATTCTCTTGGGGTCGAGACCCTCTATAAGGGTTGTTGGCTTTCGAAAACGCCTCATTTCGAGGCGGACCACTATTCTTGCCTGCTGTTTCTCAAGCTCCTGGCAGACGCAAAGGTCCTTGGGGAGTCCGCAGACAGCACAAACTTCCGCCACGTTTCACCTGTTATATGCAATAGTCTGAGAGTTTATAAACATTGTCAAAAGAATTTCAGAAGAGGACGATAGAACAGTATGAAGTCATTTTCATATTAATTAAATTCCTCAAAATGCTGATAGATTATGATTGCAAAAATTAGAAAATCGTTATAACTCCAGTCGGCAGACTTATATTTCAGCAATGAACGGGAAATGCTGGCGTTGTACTCTTCCCTTGCTACCATAAGCCTCATCGTCTTTATTGCGCAGCTTCTGGTATCTTTGCTTATAGCTATTGTTTCAATTATAGGATACACATCTTACAGAAGCAATACACTTCTTTACCTCTCTGCAAGCTTCTTTCTTATAGCTTTAGGTGTATCATCCCAGAGCATTTATCAAACAAACGGTTCAGCATTCCTTCAGCTTTTTGGCGCTATATCTGAGACAGCAGGCTATTTTATACTTGCAATATCGCATGTCTATACTGTAAGAAGCAGCATCATGACCCCTTCTCTTTCTCTATCTTTTGCGTTGATGCTGCCAAGTTCTTTTCTTATTTATACTGTTATAAAGTCAGTATCTTTCTTCTTGCTGCTTTACATATTTGCTGAGACTGCTATATTTGCAATTCAGAACAAGAGTAAAGCAGCTCTTATTCCTAGTGCTGGCTTCTTATTGCTGACATTTTCAACATACACAAACCTCTTCCTTAACACTTTGACCTTTAATTTGGTGCTGATAGAAATTGCAAAGCTTCTTGGCTTTTTGATTCTAGCAGCTCCACTTACAGTATTTGTGTTGAGGAGGGGGCATAAGGGAAGTTGACATACAGAACACAGATAATGATAATATCGGATATATTGAAGGCTGTAAAGGAAGAATCGCCCCAGGGGGGAGCAAAGGTATCATCCTTGCTCAGAAAGGCAAACATACCATACAACAGGTTTACTGACCTGACCGAAAAGATGGTGCAGAATGGCCTAATAGAGGTTATACCTCAGGAGAGAGGTGCAATATACAGACTAACTCCAAAGGGGGAGGAATTTCTTGAAAGCTACAAGAAGTTCGAAGAGTTTGCAAGAGCTTTTGGCTTAAGGTTGTAGATTGAACATAAACGTTCAATAGATTTATCGTTGCAATATCCAAAATCGTTTATTAATACTGCATATCGGCAGCATAACAAGGCGAACGCTTGAAGATCTTCAGATTTGGTATCAGCGGGAATGGAGAAGGGGTTATTCTGAATCACCTCCTATCTCATACTGAGCTGGCTATGAAGGCGTCGGTAAGGCTTAGGGGTATAATAGAGCTGATATCTGACAGCAAATGGGATGAAGCAAGAAACGAATATGATATAATAGATTCCCTCGAATCAGAGGCTGACGAAGTGCACAGGGATACTGTTGAAAAGCTGAGCACAGGAGTATTCTTCGCAGGTCTTGGAGGGGACTTGATGAACCTTGCAGAGAAGATAGATGGTATAGCTGACAGTGCAAAGGATTCTGCAAGGACACTTATATTCAGGAGGCTGGAACCTTCAGAAGTTTTACCTTTAAAAGATGAACTCTGCAAATTCCTCAATTCCTGTGAATACGCAGTATCATCTCTATCTGAAGCTGTAAGGGCTATAGGTAAGGGGAGGGAAGAGGTAATTGCCCATGTCAAGGAGACCGAGATGCATGAAGAGGCAGCAGATGAAACAAAAAACAAAATACTTGAAAGGCTTTATCAGCTTCAGATGCCTGTTCTTAGCACAATACAGCTCAGGGATTTTATATTCCAGGCAGATAACGTTGCTGATTATGCTGAGGATGCTGGAGATATTCTCTACATCCTTGTTGCTAAAGGCTACTACTGAGCTGCCATGTCGTCATTTTCCATCATACCCCTCATTCTCGTAAGTGCTACATCGTTCGTCTTTGCTGCGAACAACATAGGCATGATAAAGACTAGCTTCCAATCAGTTGCTGGCAGAGCACAATGGCTTTACCTTTCAATAGCTATAGCAGGTCTGGTATTAGGGTTTGTAGTCGAAGGATACAAGCTCAGCGGTCTCGCTTCAGGCGATGTGGTCAGTCTAAAGCCATATGAAGCAGAAATTGCAATGGTAACTGTTCTAGCTGTCATGTCAGTGTTTACATTTCTCAGGCTCCCTGCCAGTCTTTCAAACGTAGTGTTAGGAGCTATTTTAGGGCCTGCAATAGCTTTAGGTATAAGCTACGACGTGCATAAAGTATTGTATGTTATAGCTGCATGGCTTTTTGCTCCGTTAACATCAGGTTTACTTGCTATTTTGCTATATTCAGCATACAGAAAGATAGTGAGCAGGATGGCGCTGACTTCGGTATCTATATTTAACAGAATATCAGCCCTAGCAATAACACTTCTATCTTCATACACTTTATCTGCAAACAATCTCGGACTATTGCTGGGCTTTCCTGGCTCTGGGCTTTTGACGATAATTGTACCTGCAGTGCTTGGAGTATTATTGCTATCTAATGCTGTTCTTTCAACCCTAGGATGGAGAATGGCAATGCTCAGTCAGACGGGATATTTGGCTGCACTTGTATCCGGTTCATTTACGTTATGGCTGTATACTCAATTTGCCATACCTGCATCTCTTACTCAGACAGTTGTTTCAGGGATGATGGCACTATCAATATATTCAAAACCCTCTATAGTAAATTATAGAACCATGTTTGAGCTTGTCGGTTCATGGCCTTTCTTTCTTTTTCTCAGTTTCCTTGTTGCATACTCAATATCTTTGATGTAGATGTTGGAAGGGTTCAAATTATACCTTTAGCAACTCTGATACATGGGGCTGGCAAAGTATTTAAGAATTGGCCAGATTGTCTTATCTGTCATTCTTGTACTTTTGATTTCAATGATAGCTCTAAGCAGCATAGGCAGCCTTGTTAATGCTAACATACAGACTGGTCTCAGCTCTTTCAACTCACACAGCATGCTGATAAAAGCAGACTATAGAATATACAACCCCGGTCCCATTCCCTTATCTCCTCTTGAGATAACTCTGAGAGTCTATGCTCCTGATGGGACTCCATTGACATCCAGCAGCACAAATTCAATATATCTGAGTCCATTTTCCAGCTCTTCAGGGACTTTTTACTTTAACCTGACACTCCTGCCTGGTGCTGCTGACAAGATGAGTATGGTCAGCCAAAATGGACAGCAGCCTGTCGTTTATGCAGAAATAGCGTCATCTATGTCAGGAATTGTGCAGCTGAAGCTCGGTCTCTTAGCTAGTAATGGAGCGTAATTAAGATGAGCTATGCAAAGAGAATAGCATATGCTTCCTTTGATGCCACAATTGCTGCAATAGTATTCATAGTAACCCCGCTTTACATCTTGCCTACTATTGAAAAGTATTTTGGGGTTAATGTGCCTCTTTACACTCTTCCCTATCTGGGGTTTATGATGGTAGCAGCTTCTTTCTTTTCTGGCTTCAGCAAGAAGACAAGATACGAAGGGGCTGCAGTAATAGTCTGGAGCGTAGTCACGATAATTTATCTATCATTTTTATTCTGGGGAGGGAAATTTGAAATTTCTGCTACAACAATTGCTGGAGAAACCATATACATATCTGCAGCATTCCCAATCATCTTTTACCTTCTGCTGGCTATTCCAGCAATAGGTATAGCAAGGGGAGCTGCAATGCTGCATAGCTACAACAATTCAAAAAGGCAGCTACACAGCTTCAATAGTACAGAACAAAAATATAATGAAGACATCGGGGATGATAAAGAGAATAATATGCTGCCTCCCCATACTGATTGATGGTACACTTTATTTATGCTTCATATTCATTTTGCTGGGCGATATAGACAATGGTGCTAGCAGGAAAGCTCTTCAGGATATCTGAAGCTCTAACTTTGGAACAGGTCTACCAGAAGCTGAAGGATTTCAGGGTTGAGAGCGAAGACTCTGCAACAGGCTTAATGCTTCTGCTTGAGGTAAGGGAATTGCAGGGTGATGACAAAGAAGTAAGAGGGGTAATGATGAAGGATGAAATAATCAACGTAAGGCAGAGGGATGAATTGAAGCCTGTAGTAAGGACATTAAAAGCACCATTTTACTTCAGGAGGGCTGGAGATATAATTTATCTTTTAATACTTGAAAAGAAAAGGCGGGCTAACGAATTTGCAAACGATTTGAGCAGGATATTGTTCATGAGACCAGGCCATATCGTTGAAGCAAGAATAAAGCCTGAGACAATGCAGAAGTACTATGAATCTAGCTTTGAAGATGCCAGAATAATCTTCTTTGACCAGGTTGATATACCGAACATTGAAAAGATGGCTCTTTATGGACAGGCGTTATCCGACACTGATTTATATCATGATTACCTTAAGCATGGTAATCTGTGGTATATTGTTGTGCAGAGCAAGAGCAAGGGCTTCATAGTAGGCCTGACAAGAAACTGCGTGGTGACTGTATTCTCTCAGTCTACCCCTGAAGAGCTGGTATCATATACATTCGAAGAAGTTGTTCCCTTGACTCTAGAATAAGATGGTGCAGATAAGACGATAGAGATAGTTGAAGGAGAAAGAGCTTTACTCATTACTACAAGCGAAGAGAGGATTGTTGTAGTTTCAGATATACATGTCGGGTTTGAAGAGCATCTGGCTAGCAGAGGAGTACACTTACCTTCCCAATCTTCAACGATGGCAGAAAGGCTACTTAAGATAAAAAAGAGGAAAGGCTGTGATTCTCTGATAATGCTTGGAGATGTTAAAGATTATATAATGGGTATGGAGCCAAAGGCAATACATTATCTAAATTCTTTTATCAACCCTCTTTTGAAGGAGTTCAAGCATATCAGCATAGTTCCTGGAAATCATGATGCAGGTCTTGAAACCCTTCTTCCTCAATCGATTTCATTTACTGGAAGCAGAGGTATGATTGTAAGGGATAGGGAAAAAAAGATTGCACTCCTGCACGGCCATGCATTCCCCGCAAAAGGCATTGAAGATGCTGACATATTCATCTTTGGGCATATGCACCTCATATTGAACATAGCCAACAGGATAGAACCTCTCTGGGTTAGATTGCGCTTTAGGATGAATGAAAACGATAAAATGGCTATAATAGTTCCTCCCTTCAACGAATTACTTTCAGGATACCTGCCAAAAGATGAAGAAAAAAGTTCTTCATTTGCAGATTTTGCCTTGAGAAATGCATCGCATGCTGAAGCACTTCTGCTCGATGGAACAACCCTGGGAGACCCAAGAATTATAAGGGAGGGTCTTGCAGAGGTAGAATACTGAAAGATAGCAAGCAATAAGGAGAGGTTCCGCAAAATAAAAGGTGTGATATTGAGACCTGCATCAAGAGCTGTTGCAATATCAATCCTCATTCTCCTATTGCTAATAGCCAATCATCACTTAAATTCACAGAGTAAAGAAATAACATACAGCTATGTCGTGATACTCTCTCCAAATGGTACACCAGCAAAGTCTGAAGAATTTATCAATAGCCTATCATCTTTGGGGATTTCAGCCAACTCTTCATATATATTTCAAAAGATTGGAGTTGGAGCAACAATAAACCTAACATCGAGTCAGGCGGCATTGATTGAAAGATTGTATAACCCTTTTATCATGTTCAAAAGCAGTGCAATATACATATCACAGGCTTCAGATAATCAGCAGTTCAACAGGACATGGAGCTATTTCCCAGGGGGATTATACAATGGAAAGAATGTTACTGTAGCGATAATAGACACAGGTATAGATTATAATATTCCAGCATTATCAGGAAAGGTGATAGGGGGCTATAATCTTGTTGATAACAATAACAACATAACTGATACTGACGGTCATGGTACAGAAGTAGCTTCAATAATAGCTGCGAATTCAACTTCATTCATGGGAGTTGCGCCAGGAGTAAAGATACTGGCATATAAAATATTCAGTCTGAATGAAACAACATCTGCCCTTGTGGTTGAAGCAATGGATAGAGCTGCAAAGGATGGGGCCAAGATAATAAATCTCAGCCTGGGTGGAGCGCTTGATGAAAATACACTGTGGAAGCTGGGATACATGCTTCAGCAGCAGGGAATTGCGCTTGTGGCTGCAGCAGGGAATGATGGTCCTTCCCTGCATACTCTATCTTCGCCTGGAGATTTACCCACGTATTTTTCTGTTGGGGCATCTACAAGCAATTACACAAGTACTCCTATTGCATTGCTGAGAGTGAATGGAAATACATGGCTTGAATCTGTATTACCTATGCTATCCTCGCCTTTGACAAGAGGAATAATAAATGCCAGTTATGTCTTTGTCGGAAGCGCAACTCCTCAAGATGTAAAGAATTTAGACCTGAAAGGTAAAATAGCCATATCTCTAAGGGACAGAAAGACAACTTTTACACAGATGGATTATGATGTAGCTAGAGCAGGCGCTATAGCTCTTGTTGTCATAAACGACGTGAATTCTTCTTTGCAGGGTGTAATTCTGAACAACATAACCTCTGAGGTGCCTGCAGTTGCTATATCTCTATCAGACGGTCAGAAATTGGACCTGCTTCAAGGAAACAATTCTTACATTCAGTTGCAGATATTTATTCCCAATTCAACATATCCAGCGTTCTTCTCCTCCAGAGGTCCGGCAGGATTCTTCAGCATGAAACCAGAGATTATGGCGGAAGGAGATTTGGTTCCTGCTTTATCCCCCTATGGCTCTTACCTTGTGTCTGGAACCAGCTTTTCAACCCCTCAGGTTACAGGGGCAATAGCACTTCTCATGCAGGAGCATCCTTCTCTTTTGCCTGTCCAGTATTATTCTATGCTCACTTTATCAGCAGAAAAGATGTACAGATGGAATGAGAGTTACCCCAGCTACGTGGAAGGAGCAGGAGAAATCAACATTACAAAGGCGCTGAATATGCAGTTTGCACTTGAAAGGCAGGATTACGAAATGATATATCCTTTCAGCAATGGATACTATAACGATACAATCGTATTTACCTTTTTCATGCCTGGTTTAAATTACAGTCTCAGCTATCAAGGAATATTTCCAGCCAGACTTAACCAGACTTACATCTCATCTAATCATCCATATGTTTCGATAAGTGTATCGATGCTGAAAAATATCCCCAGCCAAGCGATATATGACGAAAGCCTGATAATAAAGGGTGGAAACGAAAGCTACAGCTTGCCTATAGTTGCTATTCCCAACAATATCGGAATATACTTCAATTATACTGACCTAGCAATTTATGCATATCCAAATGGATGGCATCAGGCTTTTGGAAACATAACCCTGCCAGATGGTACAATATATAGCATAACACTTTTCGAGAATGCAGGTTCTCAGCTACCTTTACCCAATCTAATCTCTGGATTCTATTATGCTTCTGTGGTTTTCAAAGGAGAAAACCAGACTTCTTATCTCTCGTTTTATATACCCCCTAGCTTAAGGATTAATTCACAGGTCAGCTATTATCCTATATCTGCATTGGTCGATGTATCAGCTTACGCAATCTTCCTTGTTGGTATAGCATCGCTATTGATTCTATACAATACCAGCAAAAAGAGTTTCAGAAGAGAACCTTGACCTCTGGAGGTTTTGAAGCAACTCTTGCAAGTCTATTTTTGACCCTTGCTCTTATCTGTTTTATATCTTCAATCTCCCTTACAATCTTTCCCTGCCTTATAAGAGGCTTAAGCAAAGGTATGGCATTATCTGGCTTCTCCCTTGTTTCTGGTGTTAAATAGTCGACCATCTTATCCTCATCCCTCCATAACTTCTTCGCTCCTGACATATCTCCCCTCTTTGCCCTTGCTATCATCCTGCCATTCTTTTCCACCTCTACCAGCTTCATGTTGAAATCTATAGATGGTGCATCGCTTACACTTGTGCCAACCCCGAATCCTGCTACAATGTCTTTGTACTGCCTTATATCATCCTCATCCAGACCTCCAGAGATGAATATCTTAACATTCTCTCCTCCTCTTATGTTAAGCTCCCACCTCACTTCCTCTATTATCTTTCTCCAGTCGCCCCTTCTGCTTGAAGGCGTGTCTAGTCTTATCCCTGATAGCTTATCGCCAAGTGTTTCAAGAGCCATTATAGACTCTATTTTTTCATCGTACAAAGTATCTGTTAAGGCAATAACACCTTCTTTCTGTTTTATTGCTGAAGCAAAGGCTTTCCATGCCTCCTGCTGGTTATCATAGCATAATATGAAGCTATGGGGCATAGTGCCAGAACCTTCAATTCCGAGCATTCTTGCTGCAGCTTCATTGCTGACTCCATCAAAGCCAGCTATGTATGCGCATCTTTCAATCAAGGGAGCTAATGCAGGATGTGCTCTTCTCGTGCCAAAGCTTAATAGAATTTTATCTCCTGCTGCTATTCTTATTCTTGCTGCTTTCGTTGCATAACCGCTTGCAGAGCATAGAAAACCCAGAGCTGGAGTTTCATACCTTGCGAAGTCTCTGTATCTGCCTCTAATCTGCATCACAGGTTCATAGCCAAGAGAATAATGGGGCACAGCAAATACTTCTCCTTCATCCATTGCATCAACATCTACAGGCAAATTTTCTAACAGCTTTGCTACCTCATATATTCCTGCAACAACTCCCCAGCCATCGCTGTAAGGAAGATGCCTTGTGTATATCTCCATGGTAACTTTAGGATTTATTTTGCTCATCTTTAGTGCAGTTTCTGTATTTAGAAAATAGTGGTCTGTAACCTCTGCATTCTTTATCTCTTCTTCTTTGGCAATCCAGAAGAGCCTATCAGGGGTATCTCTCATATCTGCATACCTCTTTTGTAATGCGATGAAATTTGAACAGTTAAAAGCATTATCCTTGCCATTTAAGATGCGGTAGATAGCATGAAGATAGACCTTAATGAAGCAAAAAAGAAGATTGTAGAATTCATAAGAATGCAGGTTGATAATGCTAAAGCTGATGGAGCAGTAATAGGGATTAGCGGAGGTATAGATTCTGCTGTTACATCATATCTGACTGTGCAAGCATTAGGCAATAGAAGAGTGCTAGGCCTCATAATGCCAGATTCCAGAATTACACCTGAAGGCGATATAAAAGATGCCATAGAAGTAGCAAAAGAACTGGGAATAAGGTATGAAATGATAGATATTGCAAAGATACATTCATGCTACATGAAGTTTCTTGAGAGGAATAAGATTGCAGAAGGGAACTTGAGGGCTAGGATAAGGATGTCACTTCTCTACTATTTTGCCAATTTGAACAATTATCTTGTCATAGGAACAGGTGATAGGTCAGAGCTGCTTCTGGGTTATTTCTGTTTTGATGAAAAGACTAGAGCTTTGACAATAGATGGACCCAAGTATTTCCATCAACTGAGGGCAGATGATAAGGTATTCAGCCTTGATTTTTCCACAGGAATGATAAGAGAAGCCTCACTTGGCAATGTTTATCTTTTCGACTATTATGATAAGTTGCATGTTTTCAAGTCTGAAAATTACTCTTTTGCAGTAACTCCCAATCACAGAATGATTATGAAAGACAAGTATGGGTTGCTCAGATTCATAAGAGCAAATGAAGCAAAAGATATTTTATCTCTGGTTCCATATATCGATGATGAAAATAAGACTCTAAATGAAGCAAAATATAGGATTTTGAGGTTGAGCTGGGTTGATAGATATCATGGCAAAGTATGGTGTCCTTCTGTTGCCAGGTATGAAAACCTGATAATAGAGCATGATGGAAAGTTAGCAATAAGCGGCAATACAAAGTATGGGGATGGAGGGGTTGATATCTTGCCAATTGCTGACTTATACAAATCTGAAGTCAGGGCTCTAGCAGAAATACTTGGGGTAAGCAGAAGAATAATTCAGAAACAGAGCAGCCCTAGGTTATGGAAGGCTCATAAAGCTGAAGATGAATTAGGCTTGGCTTATTCAAAGATAGACAGAATTCTGGAATTATATTTTGACAATGGAAAGAGCATTGAAGAGGCCTCAGCAGCTGCTATGGTAGAAGTGGAAAAGGCAAGGCAGGTCGTAGAAAGATATGATAAAAATGAGCATAAGAGAAAGATGCCGGCAATCTGTAAGGTAAGATGATAAATCAGTAAACTGATGTTGGAAAAAGGTAGACAAGAGCAACAGATGAGAACTCCCAATGCCTGCAACATAAAGGAATATTTGGTTTAGAAAGCTAGGGTCGTAAAGTTTTATGCAGCGTAGTTAATGTGTTTCCAGTTTCATCATCCATAATAAATGTTAACCGAATGGAATTAGAGAACATAAACTACTCTATTCAGGACTTGATAAATCTTATTTTAATGAGGTGGAAAGGATAGTCAAGATGTTCGTTCGTAACAATGTATGCTCTCCTCACTTTTTCTTCCTTGCTATCCTATCAAATAAGAAATACCGTGGGGAAAACCTTAATATAATGCATAGAAGAATCGATGAATATTGCAAAGTGATTTACTAATTGTCTATGCCTCCTGACGATATAAACGCCAAATTAGTAAGAGCGATTATGCAGGTGGGACCTGGGAATTTCTCACTTTTGTCAAGGTTGACTGGAATACCTTCTGAGACTGTTAGATACAAGATAAAAAATCAATTGATTAAGAGAGGGATAAATATTCATGCTATTGTGGATGCGGCGAAATTTGGTTTACAGAGGACAATAGTTCAGTTAAGGTTTACGGAGAAATACCATCCTATATCAAAACCAATTCTGCAGGCTTTACATGAATTATCATACTTGACCTATTATTCAGGAGAATTGATGACTCGTCAATACTATACTTTGTTTCAGATTCCAGTTCAGTATAAATCTGAATTTACAGAGTTTTTAGATGCCATGGTAAATTTCGATATGCTAGAATCTTACTATGTAAGACCTATAACTTGGATAAATTACATATCTCTAAGACCTGAATATTTTGACTTCCAAAAAGGTAGATGGGATATAGATTGGCAAAGGATCAAGTTGTCAGAAGAATTACCCCGTATAACGCCAATAACATACCCTCTTGTGGGGTTTGATTATCATGACCTTCTCATCGCTTCCGAACTGACAGTTAATGCTTTAGCAACTATAGCAGATATATCAAGAAATCTGGGAATAAACGTGAAGACACTGCAATATCATTATACAAAGCACTTGCTGGACAAGCAGATGATATCTAAATATGTGGTAAGATGGATGGGCGATTTAGAATCAACAAGGAAACATAGAATAATATTTGGCAGACTGTATGCAAACGACCTTTCAAGGTCAGAACTCGAGTTACTAAGGCAGGTCGTGTATAGCATTCCTTTCTCTTGGAGCGAAATAATAACTGAAAACAGACAGTTGTTTGTTTCAGAGATATTTATTCCTGTAGAACACTTGGTTTATGTGCAATATTTCATTAATAATTCATTGGGTGAATTAGCTGGAAGGGTAGATTTAAGAACAATCGACCCAACATCTTCCATGGCTTTCACAACACCAACCGGGCTGTTTGATCAAATAACACAGAGTTGGAGATATGAATTAGCTCAAAACGTAGCAAGGCTTGAAAAGCTGCAAGAGGTCTACAGATAAAAATATAATCTAAACATATAACATCAAAATAGACATTAAAAACGATATTAATTGAATGAAAACTTAAAAATAATTTTAACCTAGATTTGCTACTCCGCCTACTGCCTGTAGTATAATGGGAGATACTCCCAGTATCGCCAAGACAGCAATTGGAGCAATTTCCTTTGCCATTTCTTTAACTTTTTCCATTCTCTATTCCTCCTAACTTCGAAATTTCGTATCATGGTTTTAAATATATCCATTTAGCAATAAATATGAC
>Ga0209012_1001465_pt1 | contig 24388 bp, 17 predicted proteins | sample RS3BMetagenome_FD_184735 | JGI IMG/M metagenome (GOLD analysis project Ga0209012, IMG submission 184735) | Ferric oxide microbial mat and aquatic microbial communities from Rainbow Spring, Yellowstone National Park, USA - RS3B (SPAdes) (version 3) ...
GGGGGAGCCGCAAGGCCCGGCGAGATCGCCGAGAGAGCCGGCGCGAGGGCCGTGAGAGCTCACGGGGCGGCGCCGAGAGCGATCGGGATGGCTCTCACGGCCGGCGGGGTGGCCGTTCGAGACGGCGGGGTGGCTTCGTCGGCCGGGGGCATGGCTTCGTCGGCCATCGCGATGGCCAGCGGAGCCACCCCCGTGGCCAAAAGAGACGGGGCCCTGGCCGTGACACCGATCGCGTTGGCCGTGAGAGCCATGGCCATGGTAGTGGCCGGCCAACCCTCGGTCTTCGCTGGCCGGCGCGTCGGCTCGCTCGGCCGACCCCCCGGCTTCGCGAGCCAGCCCGATGGCCGCGTCGGCCGACCCGCCGGCCATCGAGGCCGCCGTGGTGGCCGTCGCACTCGCCCCCCTGGCTGTTCACCATCTGCTCGAGCCGGCAACGACGCTGCAGTTGGTCGCGGGAGACGGCTCCGTCCGAACGCTCCTCGGTCCGACGGCGGCGAAGACGGGGGCGAGATCGTGACCAACCATCACGACCTCGTTCATCCAGCCGCTGAGGTGAGGACGCAGATTCGCGTCGACGGTCACACGATGCAGGCCATGGTAGCGCTGGTGAACCTCGTGTTCCGCGACCTGCAGGACGCCAGCAACAGCGGGCTGATGACGGCCTACGAGCAGGGAAACACTCCGTCGGCCGGTCCACCCAGCGGTGCTCCTGTAGCCTGACGGTCTGACGCGCCTTTTCGCGTCGCCGCCCGCTCACGTATAGAATCGCTCGTCGTGCCGTTTGCCGCCAACTGTCCCGAAGCCGATTGCCCGCCCGCCGATGCCGAGGCCGTCCGCGGCGACGTGATCCGCTTCGTGCGCAGCAATCCGCCGACGGCGGCCGACATGCGGACGTATGCGGACGATGGCAGGCAGGGCGACGACGGGTGCAGGGCTTGCGCGCTCAGCGTTCTGCGCCGCGTCGAGGACGTGCCCCTCGCTCGGAAGGCGATGCCCTGGTTCAAGAAGCGACTCGTGGCCAAGGCGACCCTGTCACCGGCACACGGCCGGATCCTACAGACCGGACCAAACAAGTGGCACTTCAGCTTCTGGGTCGAAGCTGGGCACGCAGGGACGATCCACCAGTCGTTCACGGTGGTGGCGGCATGAGCTTCGCCTGGTCCCCCGGCGGCCGTGTGCAGACCGTGCCGATGCCCACGGTCAAACACGTCCTCTACTACTTCGATGGACCGAAGATGGTCCTGGCCGTCGACGAGCGCGGGCGTCAACTGCTCGGCGTGGCAGCGGACGAAGACGACGAGGGGACGACGCGATGGGTGTTCGCACCCGCGCCCCCGGAGCGGCTGGTTCCACTGCTCAACACGAGAACGGGTTTGCGAGCGCTGTTCGACACCGGGATCGTCGAGGTCTACGACGTCGCCGAGCCCGACGTACCCGCGCAATCGTGGTCTCTCGCCCCCGACGACGTCCCGGAGGACCTGCTTCCCGAGCCGGATGCCGAGCTGCCCGAGCTCGAAGATGGTGCTCGCGCGCAGCTTCTCGCCGAACAGGTGCGTCTCGTCGAACAGCGAAGCCGCGTAGGCCGCACTCGGCTGTACTTCTCGGGTCGCCCGGTGCGAGGCCGTCGCGGGATCTCGGCGACCTTCGCCAGCGATGCGCTAAGGAATTACCAGCATCTCGTCTCACTTGCATACGGCTACCGACGCAAGGGTGAGCTCCGGTCGACGGGTCCGATCCCCGAGCGGGAGGCGTCGGCGCTCATGCTCACGGAGATGCCTCGTGGTTCCGTGGGCTTCGAGCTCGTCGAGGACGCCGAACAGGAGCGCGTGACCCCGACGGATCTCGTCGGCGTGATCTCGGAAGTCGCCTCGCTGCTCGATGCGGCCGCGACGAACGATACGATCTACGCCGAGCGGGTGGCGGAGTTCGACCAGCGCATCGTCGGAGCGCTGAACGACTTCCTCTCTACGCTGAAGAAGGCGGAGGCGACGTTGAAGCTCGAGGCGCAGAACCGCGAGTATGTGTTCGAAACCGAGCGGATCGTCGAAGCGGTCGACCGCACGGCATCCACGCCGCGCAAAGAGGACGATCGCCCGGTCACCGGGAAGCTGATCGGCTTCTTGCCAACCGACCTCCGTTTCGAGCTGGAGACGCCGGATCGCGTCATCAAGGGGAAAATCTCTCGTGATGCCGACCTCGAACGGCTCGCCTCCTTCTTCCGCAAGCGATGCACGGCCCATCTGCAGGTGATCACCGTGGAACGGCTGGGGCATGTGGCGGAGGCGTTCACGCTGGAGAGCGTCGAAGATGCCGCCGAAAAGAAGCGAGGCTGACTGCCCTGCACGCCACGCGTCCGGGCGCACGGATGCGGAAAGCCTGGATGTCGCCCATCGTGCGCGCGTCGCTCGGTACGCCGGATGGTTCGAGTCGCTACCTGACCGCGAAAAGTCGATCTTCGACGCGCTTGCGGCCGAGGACCTGGCCGAGGGGCGCTCCCACTCGCCCCGCGACGACGATTGACGCTGGGCTCGCCCGGCGTCCGGACCGGCCGGCGGCGTAGCCCGCTGCTCGAGCGGGGAGCAAACGCCGGACTGCTGGGGCCAACCGCTCGCAATCATTGGCGAATGACGATTTCCAAGAAATCGTCGGTAAGGTTTGCCTCGAGCGGCGACAGACCCGGGTGAAGGAGGTCATCGCCCCGGTGCACGAACGCGCTCTTGGCGCCCGCACCTCCGCGTCCGCCCGGCGCGACGCCGTCTTCACGAGCTCGAGGGAGCACCCCGACGCCGCGCACCTGCGGCGCCCCGGGCGCTCCCGTCCGCAGCACCTTCCGCATCGACGCATCGCAACCAGCAGAGAGGAGAGGTATCCCCATTTCCAATCAAAACAGGCCTTCCATCAAGACGCGCTTCGGCGACGTGGTGGCGGGCATCAAGAAGCACATCACCGGGAACGTGACGATCGGCGGCGTCGCGTACACCCCGGTGACGCTCACGGCGGTGTTCGCGGACGCGATCACCGCCATCGACACCGCCGACGCGCAGCACAAGCAGTGGCTCGATGACGTGGCGGCCATGAAGACGGCGAAGGCGAAAGCCGACGGCGTCTACGGGCTGCTGCGCAACTTCCTCATCGGCCAGTTCGGGACCAACGACAAGTCGGTCCTCGGTGACTTCGGGATAGCGGCCCCGAAGTCGCGCACGAAGAAGAACGCCGCCACGAAGGCGGCTGCAGCCGTGCGGGCGAAGGCCACGCGCGATCTGCGGCACACCATGGGCCCGAAGCAGAAGCAGACCGTGAAGTCGCAGGTCGACGTGCAGATCGCGGGCGTTCCCGCGACCGGCGCGACGCCGCCGACCATCACGGTCACGGAACCGTCGGCGGCGACGCCCGCGACCAACGGGGCGGCGTCACCCGCGGCTCCTGCGGCGCCGGCGAAGTCGGGTAGCTGACGGGTCCACGGCGGTGGGGGGCGGCTCGCAGTCGGGGCCGCACCCCGCGGCCGATCTCGTTCACGGCCCCCGCACCCTCACCCCCGCGCGCCGCCGCCACTCGGCGATCTGCGCGGGGGTTCGCCGCTCGAACGCGCGCCGCGCCCGCCGCTCCTGGAACGCGAGCAGCGCGCGGGCGAGCAGCTGCACGACGCCGGGTCCGAGCGCCCGCGCCGAGCTCGCAGAACGCGCAGGAGCCGTCACGGCAGGCGCTCAGTTGAGCATCGCCCGCTTGGTCGGCGGGTCGATCTCGCCGAGGTACATGCGCGCGCCCGCGATCGTGACCTTCCCCTCGATGTCGGTCTGCACGAACTCCTGCACGCCGCGGAAGTGCTTGAGGATGCCGAGCGCCTCCGCCTCGTTCACGGCGCTCTCGTCGGGGTGCATGATCGTGACGGCGAGCTTCGCGCGGCCCTGCGACGGGACCATCATGGCGATGAGCACCGCGTGACGCGTCTCGATCATCCACGCGCCGTCGCGCCAGCTGTCGCGCACCTCGGTGACGGCCACGGGCACCGACCAGCCGGGCGGCAGCTTCGCCGGCAGGTGCTTGCGCACGGCCACGAGGTGCTCGTTGAGCGGGCGCTCGTCGGCCTGCGGCGGCTGCGCCGGCAGGGAGCGCTCGACCAGCGCGCGCTCCGCCTCCTGCGCGAGCGCGACCCACGTGCGCGCGCCGGGCAGGTCGGTGGCGAGCGGCTCGGGCGTGGACGCCAGCTCGACGAAGTGCGTGACGCCCCGGTAGTGCTTGAAGATCTGCGCGGCGCGCCCGTCGGAGACCGGCGCGGGCGAGCGGCCGCCGTCCCTGGTGTGCCCCAGGGTGACCAGCACGCGGTAGCCGACGTCGAAGCGGACCGCCCACGAGATCGAGACGACGTCGTCGCCGACGAAGGCGCGCCACACGTACGACGGGTGCGGCGAGACGACGCCCGTCCAGTCGGGCGGAAGCGGGTCGGGCAGGAACTCGAGCGCCTTGCCGAGGCGGTGGAGGCGCTCGTCGGGGACCGGGACGCGCACCTTCGACGGGTCGTCGGGCCCGTTGAGGACGTACCAGACGCGGAAGCCGTCGCGCGCGACCGCGACGAGGCCGACGCACATGCCCAGGCCGAACGCGAGCGGCACCCACGCCGGCATTCCGGGGCCTCCGTCGCGCCCGGTCGCGTACCCCCACACGACCAGCGCCGCGAACACGATGCCGACCGCCACGTAGGCGCTCGCCCAGTACGGACGCGGGATGCGGAGGCGGAAGCGAAACCGCGGCATGCGATCCTCGGTCAGTGTAGCCCTCGGCGGTCAGCCGTCGATCCAGCCCCCGACGATCAGGCTCGCGCCCAGCGTCGTGCGCTTTTTCTAGCCGCGCCCCTCGCTCTTCTTCTTCCGCGCGAGGTCGACCGCGCGCCACAGGTACCAGCTCGCCGCCGTGCGGAAGGGGCGCCACTTCTCGCCCTGCGCGGCGAGCTCGCCGGGCGTGGGCAGCGCGCGCTTGCCGTACGCGAGCTGGAAGCCGTGGCGCACGCCGTAGTCGCCGAGCGGCAGCACGTCGGGCCGCCCGAGGCGGAAGATGAGGAGCATCTCGACGGTCCAGCGGCCGATGCCGCGCACCCTCACGAGGCGCTCGACGATGTCGTCGTCCGACAGCGCGTGCAGCTCGCGCACGCGCGGCACCGTGCCGTCGAGCGTCTTGTCGGCCAGATCGCGCAGCGCCAGGATCTTGCCGCGCGACAGCCCCGCGCCGCGCAGCGCGGGGTCGCGCAGATCGAGCAGCGTCTCGGGGCGGACGCGCTTGCGCGGGAAGAGCGCGCAGAGGCGCCCGTGGATGGTGGCCGCCGCCTTGCCGGTGAGCTGCTGGTAGACGATCGACTCGGCGAGCGCCTCGAAGGTGCTCTGCGTGCGCGCGAGCCGCAGGCGCAGCGGGCCGGTCTTCTCGATGACGCGCGCGAGGCGCCGGTCGCGCGCGGTCAGGTGCTCGACCGCGGCGGCCGCGTCAAAAGGGAGGCGCGTCTGCGCGTCCTCCGTCTCGAGCGCCACGCCCTCGATGGCGAGCAGCCGCCGCTTGGTCTCGACGCCCCCGTACGCCGAGAAGCCGCCCGCGCGTCCGCCGGCGGCGAGCACGCGGTGGCACGGCACGACGACGGGCCACGGGTTCTTGCCCACCGCCTGCCCGACCGCGCGCGCCGCGCCGGGAGAGCCGGCGCGCCCGGCGAGCTCGCCGTAGCCGATGGTGGCGCCGGCGGGCACGCGCCGCAGCTCCTCGTAGACGCGGGCGTGGAACGCCGGCACGCCCGACGCGTCGAGCGCGAGGCGGTCGATCGCGCGGGCAGCGCCCTCGTCGCCGCGCAGGTGCGCGACGATCGCGTCGACCGCCTGCTTCGCCGCGCCGGTGGGCGCCGCTTCGCGCGCGCCGCGATGGCGCGCCAGCAGGCGCGCGCGCGTCGCCGCGTCGTCGGCCTCGGGCAGCTGGACCGCGACCAGGCCGCGCTCGCTCCAGGCGATCCCGCAGCGGCCGACGGCCGTGTCGAACAGGGCGTACGAGACGTCGCTCACGCGCCCGAGCCTAGCGCGGCTAACATGCCCGATCATGCTCACGCTCCACCTGGTGCGTCACGGCGAGACGCCGCAAGCGGCGGACGGCTACTTCGCCGGCGACATCGATCCGCCCCTGACCGAGCGCGGTCGCGCGCAGGCGGAGGCGGCGGGCAGGCTGGGGGCCACGCTCGACCTGACGGCCGTGTACGTCTCCCCCAAGCAGCGCGCGCGCCAGACGGCCGAGCCGATCCTGCGCGCGTCCGGGCTGCAGGCGATCGTCGACGAGGGGCTGCGCGAGATCGCCTACGGCGCCTGGGAGGGGCGCAAGGAGACGGAGGTGAAGGCGGCCGAGCCGGAGCTGTTCATGGCGTGGTCGCAGGACCCGGCGCTCGTGTCGCCGCCGGGCGGCGAGAGCGCGTTCGCCATCGCGGCGCGCGCGCTGCCGGTGCTCGTGCGCGCCCGCCACGAGCACCCGACGGGCAACGTCCTCTTCGTCAGCCACAAGGCGACCATCCGCGTCATGGTCTGCGCGCTGCTCGGCATGCACCTCGGCCGCTTCCGCGACCGCATCGCGTGCCCCACCGCCTCGCTCACCACCTTCGAATTCGGCGAACGCGGCGCGATGCTCGTCCGCCTGGGGGACACCCATCACCTGACGCGATTTGGAGGCTAGGAGAGAACGGGAAGGCGGCTGTAAGCTCGCGATCGGACGTGAGAGACGCGCGAGCGGCGTGGATCGGCGTGGGGGTGCTGCTGGCGATGGCGCTGGCGCCGGTGGGGTGCGGGTCGCGCGGGGCGCAGGCGTCGGGCGACGACGGGGGCGCGGACGACGGCGGCGACGGCGGCATTCCGTGCACCGGCACCGGCGTCAGCAAGGGCCCGTGGGTGACGCACGTGGACGGGACGACGGCGCAGGTGCGCTGGGAGGCGTGCCGTCCCGGGACCCCCGCCGGCGTCGCCTACGCGCCCGAGGGCGGCGGCGCGATGGCGCAAGCGACCTCGACCGAGACGCCGTTCACGACGACGCAGACCTACCGCTCCCTCAGCGCCGCGGCGACGCCCGACTACGCGGGCACCTGGTACATGCACCTCGCGGCGCTGACCGGGCTCGCGCCGGGCACCTGCTACCGCTACACGCTCGACGCCGACGCGACGGCGACCGGCCGCTTCTGCACCGCGCGCAAGCCCGGCGACGAGGTGCGCTTCCTCGCCATCGGCGACACCAACCCGGGCCTCAACGACTCGACGGTGAACGTGCTGTCGCACGTGCTGCCGAAGAACCCCGACTTCACGGTGCACGGCGGCGACATCGAGTACTACGACTCGCTCGTCGAGACGTACGCGCTCTGGTTCCGGCTGATGGCGCCTCTTCTTCGCCAGGGCGCGTTCTTCCCGGCCATCGGCAACCACGACGGCGACACGCAGTCGGGCGAGCCGCCGGTGAAGTACGAGCAGTACACGCAGCGCTTCTTCGGCGGCGCGGGCTTCGACGGCACAGACGCGTACTACCGGTTCGAGAGCGGCGGCGTCTGGTTCTTCGCGCTCGACACCGAGCAGCCCATCGATCCGGCGAGCGTGCAGGTGCAGTGGCTGGCCAACGAGCTCGCGAACGCCGCCTCGCAGCCCGGCTACCGCTTCTCCATCGTCTACCTGCACCGCCCGTTCTGGACGTGCGGCGACACGGGCGACGACCCCGCCGACCTGCAGCAGATGCTGCCGATGCTCGCGCAGTACAAGGTGCCGCTCATCCTGCAGGCCCACATGCACGGCTACGAGCGGTTCGAGACGATGAATGGCGGCAGCACGCTGACGCTCGTCACCGCCGCGGGCGGCGGCGGCATCATCGGCGACGTGAACCAGAACACGAGCCGCTCGTACTGCTCGAGCCGCGTCGCCAGCGGCGCCTTCTTCAACGGCGTCCTCATCGACATCACCGCCGGCCAGCTCTCGGGCACGACCATCGACGACCAGGGCAAGGTACGCGACCAGTTCACGCACGCCGTGCCCTGAAGAGCAGGGGAGAGCCGCGGCTCTCTCTCTCTCTCTCTCTCTCTCTCTCTGCGCGGCGCGCGAGCGCGGAATCACCGAGGCTCGCGCGGGCGTTCTTGGATACGGTCAACCATTCGGGGTCCCATGAGACGTTCCGGCTTCGTCCTTGCCACGGTCCTCATCGCGAGCTGCCTCGGTCGCCCCGGTCCCCCCGTGGTCGCCCCGACCCGGACGCTGTCCATCGACCGCGCCCTGTCCGGTCCGCGCACGCGCGCCGAGTTCGCCGTCGTCTTCGCCGCCCCGCGCGGCGTCGTCGAGGACCTCGCCGAGCCCGGCGTGACGGTGCTCTTCAACCGCGAGATGCGCTCGCTCGACGAGGACGACGACACGGCGCACGTCCCGCCGCTCGCGGTGCGCACGCAGCAGGGGGCGCCGGTCGCGGGGCAGTGGCGCTGGGTCGGCACGCACGGGCTGCTGTTCGTGCCCCGCGGCGACCTTGCCGGCGGGACGCGCTTCGAGGTGACCGTGCCGCGCGGCACCGCCTCGCTCGAGGGCGAGGCGCTCGCGGCGGACTACTCCTTCACCTTCACGACGCAGCGCCCGCGGCTGCTGGACAGCGTCCCGGCCGAGGGGTCCGACGCGCTCCGGCCGGACGAGGCGATCCGCGTCGCGTTCAACCAGGCCGTCGATCCGGCGGAGCTCGAGAGGTCCGCGCGTCTGCTCGTGCGCACGGGCGACGCCCCGAACGACGCCCCCGTGCCCATCTCGGTCGACCGCCTCGCGGCTCCCGCGAGCCCGCCGCCTGCGCCCGCGTCCGGCGCCGCAGCGACCCGGCGCCTTCACCCCGAGCGCGTCCTCCTCGTGACGCCGCGCCGGCCGCTCCCGCTCGACGCCGCCGTCGAGCTGGTGATCGCGCCGGGCCTGCGCGGCGAGGGGCCGCTGGCGACGAAGGACCCCGTCCACCTGCACCTTCGCACGTACGGGCCGCTGCGCCTCGCGCGCGTGACGTGCCCGCGCGTCTTCGACTCCACGCTCGGCGAGTGCCAGGCGCATCGCGACATCACCGTGTCGCTGACCAACCCGGTCATGCCCGACGAGTTCCGGCGGCACGTCGCGCTCGGCCGCCTGCCGAGGGCGCCGCGCGCCACGCCGGAGGCGACGGCGCGCAAGCCGACGCCGCGCCCGACGCTCGCGTTCGCGCTGGGCGCCGACCCCGGCTTCGACGAGCGCTACCGCGTCACGCTGAAGGCGGGCATGACCGACGTCTACGGCCAGCGCCTCGCCAGGGACATCGCCTTCGACGTCGACACCGAGCCGCCGTTCTCCCATGCCGCGTCGGGCGCCAGGCCGGCGTCGGGCGGCGACTCGTCGGGCGACTCGGCCGACTCGCGCCCGCCGCCGAACGTCCCCTCGCGCGCGATCCCGCCGTTCGTGGTGGGCTTCGGCATCGACGGGTACGTGCTCGAGGCGGGCGCTCGCAGGCACGTCGTGCCCGTCGGACTGGTCAACGTCCCGACCTTCGGCGTCGTCGGACGCGCGCTCGACGCGCGCGAGACGCGCCAGTGGCTCGCCGGTCTCGCGACCTCGCCGGGCGGCTTCCTCAGCGGCGGCTACCGCTTCTCGTGGGAGACGCCCGATCCGGCCGCGAACACGCGCATCGTGCGCACGGTCGATCTCGACGCGCTGCTGGCGCCCGGGGGGCGCGGCACGGCGCTGCTCGCCCTCGGCACCCCCGCCCAGGCGACGCCGATCCGCGAGCAGCTCGTCTCGGTCACCGATCTCGCCGTCACGGCGAAGATGAGCAAGTTCGGCAGCCTGGTGTGGGTCACGCGCCTGTCGACGGGGAAGCCGGTCGCCGGCGCGCAGGTCTCGGTCGGGCTGCTGAAGCGCGGCGACGAGAAGACGTTCGTGACCGACGACCGGGGCATCGCGCTCGTCCCCGCCGACGCGTTCGCGCCGGTCCGCGAGACGCGCAGGGGGTGGGGCGGCGACGCGGCGGCGCCCGACGACCAGGCGATCGTCGTCGTGCGCGCGGGCGACGACTGGACGTACGAGCGCGTCGAGGAGTCGCCGTCGTTCGAGCGCGCCGCGCCCGAGGTCGACCTCGGCGCCGCCAGGGAGTGGCAGGGCACGGTGTTCGCCGATCGGGGCGTGTACCGGCCGGGCGAGACGGTGAAGCTGGCGGCCGTGCTGCGCCAGGCGGACGCGCGCGGCCTGTCGATCGCGGCGGGGCGCGACGTGCGCGTGCAGATCGCCGACGCCCAGGGCGGCACGATCTTCGACAGCCGGGCCAAGCTCGACGACTTGGGCGGGCTCGCCCTCGACGCGCCGCTGCCCAGGACGGCCCACCTCGGCCAGGCCACGGCGACGCTCTCGCTCGAGTCCTCGCGCGCGACCTTCTCGACGGGCCTGCTCATCGCCGATTTCAAGCCGACCGAGTTCGTCGTGACGGCGAAGGCCGACCGCGCGGAGATGGTGCGCGGCGACCGCGCCCACTTCCAGGTGCACGGGCAGTACCTGTTCCAGGCGCCCATGGCGAACGCCGCCGCGCACGACACGGCGGTGCGGTCGGTCACGTCGTTCTCGCCCAAGGGCTCGGACGGCTACGTGACGAGCGACGAGGCGTTCACCGAGGCCTACGGCGATCGCAGCCCGCGCGCGGGCGAGATGCTCGAGCAGGACGCGCAGCTCGACGCCGCGGGCGACCACGACGCGTGGGTCGACCTCGCGATGCCGGGCCAGACCCGGCCGGAGATCGTGTCGTTCGAGTCGGACGTCGAGGACTTCACGCGCCAGGTGGTCGCGGGCACGGCCTCGGTGCTCGTGCACCCGGCGGAGTTCTACGTCGGCGTGCAGCGGCCCAAGTCGCGGTTCGTCGCCGTCGGCGCGACGCTGCGGCCCGGCGTGCTCGCGCTGCGGCCGGACGGCGCGCACGTGCCGGGCGCGCGCGTGAAGCTCGAGCTGGTCGAGCGCACGTGGACGACGGTCGTGGAGGACACGGGCGACCGGTCGCGCAAGTCGACCGTCCACGACGAGACGGTCGGTGCGTGCGACGTGGTGACCGGGGCGGCGCCGGTCTCGTGCGCGATGCGCGTGCCGAAAGCCGGGTACTTCATCGTGCGCGCGACCGCCTCCGACGCGCGCGGCAACGTCGTTCGCGCGAGCACCGCGGTCTACGCGCTCTCCGATCGCCCGGACGAGGCGAAGCCCATCGGCTGGGCCGAGGGCGACGCGCGCGTCGTGAAGCTCGAGAGCGACGAGGCGAGCTACCAGCCCGGCGAGGCCGCGAAGATCCTCGTGCGCAACCCGTTCCCGGTCGCCGAGGCGCTGGTGACCGTGGAGCGCGGCGGCGTGCTCGCCTCGGAGACGACCGAGCTTCGCGGGCCGATGCCGGTCGTGTCGATCCCCATCGCGGACGACTACTTCCCCAACGTCTTCGTGTCGGTGCACCTGGTGCGCGGCCGCATCGGCGCCGCCCCCGCCCCCGCCGGCGGCGCCGACGTCTCCGGCCCCGACTACCGCGACGGCTACGTCACGCTGCCGGTCAGCCCCGAGACGCACCGCCTGCACGTCGAGGTGAAGGCCGATCGCAAGGAGCACCACCCCGGCGATCCGGTCGACGCGGACGTCCTGGTCACCGATGCGCAGGGGAAGGCCGTGCGCGCGGAGGTCACCTTCTACGCCGTCGACGAGGGGGTGCTCGCGCTGACGGGCTACAAGACGCCCGATCCTCTCGCGGCCTTCACGCAGCCGCGATCGCTGGCGGTCTTCGGCATGGAGAGCCGCGACCACCTGGCGCGGATCCTCGCCCTGAAGGCGGGCGAGAAGCTGCGCGACGTCGGCTGGGAGACGAGCGGCCAGGACAAGGGGGGCGACGGCGGCGGCGGGGGCGAGACGGGAGAGCGGATCCGGCGCGACTTCCGCAACACGGCGTTCTTCGAGGCGGGGCTCGTCACGTCCGACGAGGGGCGGGTCCACGTCCACTTCACGCTGCCCGACAACCTGACGACCTTCCGCCTGATGGCGGTCGCCGCCGCGACCGACCGCTTCGGCTCCGGCCAGACGAGCGTCACGTCGTCCAAGCGCCTGATGGCGCGGCCCGCGCTGCCGCGCGCGATCCGCGTCGGCGATCGGCTCGACGCCAGCGTCGTCGTCTCGGGCAGGGAGCTCGGCGCCGCGGCGGTCGACGTGCGCATCGCGCTTCGGGGCGCGCACGGCGCCGCGGACGCGCACGGCTCCTCCGAGGCGCCCGCCGGCGGCTCCCCCGCGCTGGCGCTGGTCGGCCCCGCGACCCGGCGGGTCATGCTGCCCGCGTCGGGCAACGTGGAGGTGCACTTCCCGCTGGTCGCGCGCTCGCCGGGCGACGAGACGATCGCGTTCAGCGTCCGCGGCGGCGGGGCGAGCGACACCGTCGAGGCGCACAAGACCGTCGAGCTGCCGCTGCACCTCGAGAGCACGGCGGTCTACGGCGAGACGACCGGCGCCGCGGCGATCGCGCTCGGCGACCTGTCGAAGATCCGCTCCGACCAGGGGGCGCTCGAGGTGCGCCTGGCGTCGACCGCGCTCGTCGGCCTCGACGGGGCGTTCGACGCGCTCGACGACTACCCCTACGGCTGCACCGAGCAGCTCTCGAGCCGGATGATCCCGCTGCTCTCCCTCGACGACCTGGCGCGCTGGGCGGGCGTGCGCGTGCCGGCGGCGAGCGACGACCGGATGCAGGACGCGGTCGCGAAGCTGCTCGCGCACCAGCACGACAGCGGCGGCTTCGGCTACTGGGACGACGACCGCGAGGTCCCGTGGCTCTCGGCGTACGCGATGCTGGCGCTCGACGCGGCCGCCCGGAAGGGCTTCTACGTGCCGCACGAGGCGCTCGATCGCGGCGTCGAGTACCTGCGGCAGGCGCTGGCCGCGCAGAAGCACATCGGCGGGGACGACGGGTCGCAGCAAGGCGTCGCCGGCACGTCGGACGGCACGTCGTCCGGCGGCACGGCGAGCGGGTCCTCCGGCGACGACGACTCGACCCCGTCGTCCACGGGCTCCCCGGACGACGACGACACCGGCGCCGCGGCGTACGCGCAGGCGGCCTTCCTCGCCGACGCCCTCGCCTCGCTCGGCAAGCCCGATCCCGGCTACCTGAACGGGCTCTACGACGCGCGCGCCGGCCAGCCGCTCTTCACGCAGGCGCTGCTGCTGCACGCGATGGCGAAGGCGGCGATGCCGGCGTCGGAGACGACGACGCTCGCGGGCGAGGTCGGGGCGCGGCTGCGCGTCGACGCCGACTCCGCCGTCGCCCAGGACGAGGACACCCCCGTCGCGCCGCTGCTCGACTCGACGACGCGGACGACGGCGCTCGTGCTCCGCGCGCTGCTCGCGGTCGATCCGCACCACCCGCTCGCGCCCAGGCTCGCCAAGGGGCTGCTCCTCGAGCGCACGTCCGGCGCGTGGGGCTCGACGCAGGAGGACGCGTGGTCGCTGGTCGCGCTCGACGCCTACCGCAAGGCGCAGGAGGCGGCGCACCCGAGCTTCGACGTCGACGTCTTCCTCGGGAGCGCGCGCGTCGGCGGGGCCACGTTCCACGACGCGGCGATCCACGACCAGCGCATCACGCTCCTGCCGTCGCAGGTGAAGCAGCTCGGCGGGCCGCTGACCTTCGCGACGACCGGCGCGGGGAAGCTCTTCTACTCGGCGGAGCTGCGCTACGAGGTCGCCGACCTCCCGAGCCGGCCGCTCGACCGGGGGCTGTTCGTCGAGAAGATCATGCACGCCGTCCCGGTGGCGGACCTCGCGCAGGCCACGCAGTGGATCCCGCGCAAGACGAGCCTGACGGCGCACGCCGGAGAGCTGGTCGTCGTCGACGTGCTGCTCGAGTCGGCCGAGCCGCGCGAGCAGGTCGTCATCGACGATCCCCTGCCGGCGGGCCTCGAGGGCGTCGATTTCGACCTGGCCACGACCGGATCGCTGCACCACGTCGACGACGCCGTGCGCACCGACCGTCCGCCCCCGCCCGACGCGCTCGCCGACCTGGGCACGCCGTTCCGCAGCACCCCGCAGCACCGCGAGATCCGCGACGACCGCGTGCTCACGTTCCTGTCGCACCTCGCGCCCGGCATGTACCACTTCCGGTATCTCGCGCGCGCCACGGCCGTCGGCACGTTCGTCGTGCCGCCGACGAGCGCGACGTGCATGTACTCGCCGGACGTGTTCGGCCGCACGCGCGCCGCCACGTACGAAGTCGTCCGCTGAAGGGGTCCGCCGTGAAGGCCGTGAAGAAGGCGATCGCGTTCGTGAGGGCACGCGCCAGGGTCATCGCGGCGGCGGTCGCCTTCGCCGTCCTCGCGCCGATCGTCGCCCTTCAGGTCGCGTCGCACCTGGTGGCCTTTCCGGCCGAGCTCTCGGAGGATCACGCCGGGTCGGTGCGCGTGCTCGACCGCGACGGGCACCTCTTGCGCGAGGTGCGGCCGAAGGACGGCTCGAAGACGGTGTGGGTCAGGGCGAGCGACGCGCCGCTCGTGGCGCAGGCGCTCGTCGCGACCGAGGACCGCCGCTTCTACTCCCACGGCGGCGTCGACTGGCGCGCCGTGGTGCGCGCGGCGTGGTCGAACCTGGTGCACGCCAGGGAGGTGTCGGGCGCGTCGACGCTCACGATGCAGCTCGCGCGTAACGTCCGGCCGCACCCGAGGACGCTGGCCGGCAAGTTCATGGAGGCGGCCCTCGCGCTGCGCATCGAGCGGCGCCTCTCGAAGGACGAGATCCTCGAGCAGTACCTCAACCGCGTCGAGTTCGGCCCGAACCTGCGCGGCGTCGCCGCGGCGAGCCGCGCCTACTTCGACAAGCCGCCGTCGGCGCTGTCGCTCGGCGAGGCGTCGCTGCTCGCGGGGCTGGTGCGCGGGCCGAGCTACTACGACCTGCAGAAGCGCCCGTACGCCGCCGCCGCGCGCCGCAAGGTCGTCCTCGACCGGATGGTCGCGGCCGGCGTCGTCGACCGGGCGCGCGCGGCGCGCGCGGCCGAGGAGCCGCTCGTGCTGCAGCAGCGGGTGCCGGCGTTCGGCGCGCCGCACTTCGTCCGCGCGCTGCTCGCCGGCCGCCTCGGGGCGCTGCCGGACGCCTCCGGAGGGAGCGTCATGACGACCCTCGACGCCGACCTGCAGCGCGCCGCGGAGATCGCGACCCAGCGCGTGGTCGCGTCGCTGGCGGCCGAGCACGTGACGGCGGCCAGCGTCGTCGTCCTCGACAACGCGACGGGCGACATCCTGGCCTACGTGGGCTCGCCCGACTTCTTCGACGCCGCGCGCGCCGGCCAGAACGACGGCGCGCTCGCCAGGCGGCAGCCCGGGTCGGCGCTCAAGCCCTTCGTCTACGAGCTCGCCATCGAGAGGCTCGGCATGACGCCGGCGACCGTGCTCCCCGACGTCGAGCTGCACCTGCCCACCCCCGCCGGCGACTTCTCGCCGCACGACTACGACCGGTCGTTCCACGGGCCGGTGCGCATGCGCGAGGCGCTCGCGAGCTCGCTCAACGTCCCCGCGGTCTGGGTCGCCGACCGCCTCGGCCCCGCGCACGTCCTCGACCGCCTGCGCGCGCTCGGCCTCCCGCTCGACCGGAGCGCCGACGACTACGGGGCGGCGATCGCGCTCGGCGACGGCGAGGTGACGCTGCTCTCGCTCGCCGACGCGTACGCGACGCTCGCGCGCGGCGGGGTGAGCCGCCCGGTGCGCGCCGCGCTGTCGGTCGACGTGGCCGGCACCGTGACGCGGTTCGAGCCGGGCGACGAGCGGCGCGTGATGCCCGAGCTCGACGCCGCGCGCATCACCGACGTGCTCAAGGACCCGGGCGCGCGCGTCGCGTCGTTCGGCGAGGGCAACGTGCTCGAGTTCTCCTTCGAGGTGGCGGGCAAGACGGGCACCTCGAAGGGCTACCGTGACAACTGGGCGGTCGGCTACACGAAGCAGGTCACGGTCGCCGCGTGGGTGGGCAACTTCGACGGGTCGCCGATGCAGCACGTGAGCGGCATCGCGGGCGCGGGGCCGCTGTTCCACGAAGTGATGGCCGCCGCGATGGCGCCGCGCGAGAAGCTGCCGCTGCCGATCTCGCCGTCGGACGTCGGCGGCCAGCTCGAGCGCGTCGCCATCTGCCCGCTGTCGGGCGCGCGCGTCACCGCGGCGTGCCCGGACCACGTCTTCGAGTGGTTCACGCACGACGAGGCGGCGCAGCTGCCGTACTGCGAGATGCACGAGCAGGTCGACGTCGACGCGCGCGACGGCCTTCGCGCCGGGCACGCCCCGAGCAGCACCTGCGAGCGCGTGACGCGCACCTTCGAGCGGTTCCCCCCCGAGTACGCGGCATGGGCCGCGGCGGCGGGGCGCCGGCTGGCGCCGACCGCGCTCTCGCCGGACTGCCCGGCGACGCCGTCGGAGCTGGCGGACGCTTCGACCGCCTCCGAAGCGCTGTCCATCCGCTACCCGCTCGACGACGCGCGCTTCGTCATCGACCCCGGTCGCCCGTCGGGCATCCAGGTGCTCGCGGTGTCGGTCGCGGCGCCCGGCGGCACGCCGTCGGTGTCACTGCTGGTCGACGGCGCCGAGGTCGATCGCGAGAAGACGCCGTACAGGCTGCGCTGGCCGCTCGCGCCCGGCGACCACGAGCTCGTCGCGCGCGCGGGGTCGATCGCCAGCGAGACGGTGCACATCCACGTGCGCCCCTGATCCTGGCGCGGCGCTCACCCCAGCGCGGCGTCGAGCGTCTTCATCAGGTCGAGCAGGTCGACGAGGTTCTCGACGTAATCGAGCTTGCCCGTGTCGATGCGCACGACCGGCGACAGGTCGTACCGGGCGAACCAGCGCGTGTAGAGGCCGTGCAGCCGCCGCAGGTACGCGTCGGGGATGGCCTTCTCCATCGCCCGCCCGCGCCGCGCGATGCGCTTCTTCGTCGTCGAAAGCGGACACGTCAGGGCGATGAGCACGTCGGGCGGGCGCAGGCTCCGGCAGATGCCCTCGTAGAGGGCGCGGTACGTCTGCCACTCGCGCTTGGTCATGTGGCCCTGCGCGTACAGGTTCTTCGCGAAGATCTCGGCGTCCTCGTACAGCGTGCGGTCGATGACCGCGGGGCGGTCGCAGCGCTCGAGCTCCTGGTGCAGCTTGAGCTTGTGCGCCAGAAAGAAGCACTGCGACTGGAACGCCCAGCGCGGCATGTCGGCGTAGAAATCCGCCAGGAACGGGTTGGTCTCGTTCGGCTCGTAGAACGGCTCGACGCCGTATCGCTTGACGAGCCACGCCACGAGCGACGTCTTGCCCGCGCCGATGGTCCCCGCGACGGCGATGTAGCGCTTCATCCCGGAGCTCGCACTCTACGCGCGTCGAGCGCGGGAATGAACGCGCGGCGCCGTCCGTTGCGCCGGGTGCTCGGTTGCGCGCCCTGGGGCGAGGTCTCGGGTCGGTTTCGCGTGCCGAGCGCGATTCTGGCAGATTAGAAAAAACGCCGTGCCGTCGAGGAACCGTCCACCGAGGCGGGGGGTCGTGCTCGCGGGGGTGACCCTGGTGTCGCTCGCGGCGACACTCCCCATCGCCCTCTCGAACGCCCGCAAGGCGAGCGCCGGCGGCCTGATCGCTCTGCACGAGCGCACCAACATCCTCGACGCGCTGCACACGCCCAACGTGCTCCTGTCGGTCCTCGCGGGGGACACCTCCGGCGACGACGCGCGCCTGGCCATCGACGGGCGCGACGACACGGTGTGGGCCGGTCGCCCGGGCGAGGTGCAGTGGACGTGGGCGGCGACCTTCACGCAGCCGGTGCACCTGGGCCTGGTACGCGCGCACTTCGGGACCACGCCGACGAGCGGCGTGCCCACGTCCTTCCGCTGGGAGGTGCGCCCGCCGGCCAGCGACGGCTCCCGGTGCGAGCCGCTTCCGGCCGCCAGCAACGAGGGCTGGGTGACGCTCGAGGGGACCGAGCAGGTGCCTCCGTTCCCCGGCGACCTGAGCGCGCTGCCGACGCACCGCTCCTGGTTCGTCGACGCCGATGCGTGCGCGCTGAGGCTGGTCGTCGACCGCACCAATGCCGGGCCGCCCGTCGTGCGCGAGGTGCAGGCGGTCGAGAGCGCGCGCGACGTGCTGCGCGGCGCCGAGGCGAGCGACGACGGCGCCTACCCCGGCTTCTCCGCCGCCGACGCCATCGACGGCAGCTACGCGCGCCGCTGGGCGGGCGCGCCGCGCAAGTCGCGCTGGACGCTGCGCGTCGACCTGCGCGAGCCGCAGCCCATCGACCGCGTGCGCCTGGTGCTCGGGTTCGACGCGACCACCGCCCCGCGCCCCGATCACGGCCGCAGCTACGTCGTGCAGTGGATGCCGGTGCGCTACGTGCTCGAGGTGAGCGAGGACGGGCAGCGCTTCGTGCCGGTCGCGAGCGAGCCGCTGCGCGCCGACGGCTCGATCGTGCCCATCCGCCGGCGGCTGATCTCGCTGTCCGAGCCGCGCACCGTCCGCGCGCTGCGCCTCGTCATGGCAGGCGCGACCGGCGCCAGCGGGCTGCCCGAGGGGGGGGCGGTGCCCGTCGTGCGCGAGATCGCCGCCTACCGCGCCGACGATCCGCGCCCGATCCTCGCCGCGCCGTGGCTGCTCAGCGTCAACGCGAACCCCTCGACCGAGTCGCACGTCCTGCCGGGCGGCGAGGTGTGGAACGACGCGTACTGGGCGAGCTTCCTGCAGCAGCGCTTCCAGCGGCTCATCCCCGCGCTCAAGCGCGACGACCGCTACGCGCGCGCGCTCGATCCGCGCACCGGCCAGCCGACGAACGGCGCCCCGCTCGACGCCGAGGCGGGCGAGGTGATCGAGTCGATCGAGGGCGACGATCCGACGCTCGACGCGCAGTTCCTGTCGCTGAGCAGCCCGCCGCCGATCGCGGTGCTGAGCGGCTCGGACGACTGGGACTACGCCCCCGAGACGGCGCCCGATCCCAAGCACCCGAAGCGCTGGCACTGGGACCCGCTGCGCGACGCGCGCGGCGGCGGCGTCGGGCAGCTGGCGCCGGCGGTGCGCTCGCGCGTCGCGCCCTTCATGGGCTTCTGCGGCGGCGCGCAGATCCTCGGGCTGCTGGAGGCCAGGCGCAGCGAGGCGAGCACCCCCGAGGACGACGGGCACATCATCGACCGCGTGCTGCGGCGCACGAGCGGCCAGCCGATCCGCGGCTTCGCGCCCCCCATCGACTCCGAGCGCGCGTGGCCGACCGACCCGCACCCGCTGCGCGCCAAGATCCAGTTCCTCCCGAACGACCCGATCTTCGCCGATCTGGCCGGCCCGCTGCGCCGGTCGACGACGCAGGCGCTTCCCGAGTGGCACTCGGACGCGCTGCGTCCGGACGCCTTCCTGCCGGGCGGGCTGCTGCAGCGCTTCGAGGTGCTGGCGACGAGCAAGTTCTGCGGGCGGGACGTCGTCGCTTCGAGCTCGCGCGACGGCGTCGTGCCCAACCCGAACGGGCCCGGCTGGTGCGACACGGTGCCGGAGGTCTACCGCTCCAGGGACCGCGCGTGGCCCATCATCGCGGCGCAGTTCCATGCCGAGCAGCGCGATTTCACGACGCCCGGGCCCGGCGATCCGCCCGAGTCGGTCGCCGACCCCCGCTTGTTCATCGCGGGCGCCTACGAGCAGATGGTCGACGCGTACGTGAAGCTGGCGCCCTGATGCGGTAAGAGATTGGGATGCGACGCGCTCTGGCGTGGCTCGCGCTCGCGCCGGTCGTCGGCGCGTGCGGCAGCAGCTCTTCCGTGGCCCCGCCCGACTCGGGCGCCGGCGACGACGCCGGCCTCGAAGCGGGCGCCGAGGCCGGGGCGTGCACGACGCCGCCCTGCCCGACGACGAAGATCGAGCACCTGGTCGTCATCGTGCAGGAAAACCACACCTTCGACGCCTACTTCGGCCGCTGGTGCACGGCGGCGCCGGGCTCGAGCCCCTCGTGCACGCAGGGTCCGGGCTGCTGCGAGGCCGGCCCGGCGAAGGACCCCGGCTCGTCGGCGACGCCCCTGGTGCTCGACGACGCGCGCAACGGGATGCGCGACCCCGACCACACGCAGGCGTGCGAGCTGTCCGAGACGGACGGCGGCAAGATGGACGACTACGTCACCGCGTCGTGCGGCGGCCCGGGCAACCTCGCCTACGCCGACGCGGCGACGGTCCAGCTCTACTGGGCGCTGGCGCAGACCGGCGCGCTCGCCGACCACTGGTTTCAGCCGGTCGCGGGCCAGAGCTCGTCCAACGAGATGTACTTCGCGCGCGCGCAGTTCGTCTTCCTGGACAACACCGTCGCTCCCAAGGGGGCCATCGGGCAGGCGTGCAACATCGGCGGCACGCCGGCGCAGTACGGCGACACGACCATCGCCGATCTGCTCGAGAAGGCCGGCGTGGGCTGGGCCTACTACGCGCAGGGCTACGCGACGATGAAGGCGGCCGCCGCCCAGGGCGCCTGCCCGACCACCGCCCCGCCCGACTGCGCCTTCGGCAACACCAGCATCGACTGCATCTACGATCCGTCCGACGACCCGTTCTCGTACTACCCGAAGCTGCGCGACGATCCGGCGCACTTCAAGGACTACGCCGACCTGGCGACCGATCTGGCCGCCGGCAAGCTCCCGGCCGTCTCGTTCGTCAAGCCGATCGAGTACAAGAGCGAGCACCCGGGCTACGACAACAAGATCACCGACGGCGAGTCCTTCGTCACCTCCACGGTCGACGCCATCACGCGTTCGACGTTCGGGCCGAGCACGCTCGTGCTCGTCACCTGGGACGAGGGGGGCGGCTTCTTCGACCACGTCGCGCCCCCGCCGGCGAGCGCCGTCGACCACCAGCCCTACGGCACGCGCGTGCCGACCATCGCGCTCGGGCCGTTCGCGCGCGCCGGCACCGTCTCGCACACGGTGATGGAGCACTCGAGCGTGGTGAAGTTCATCGAGTACAACTGGCTGGGCGGCAAGACGGGGCAGCTCGGCGGGCGCGACGGCAGCGGCCCGGGCACCGCCGCCAACATCGGCAGCCTGCTCGACCCGTCGCTCGGCGTGCCGGAGAAGTGAGATAGGCTCGGGCGCCATGGATCCGAAGCAGCTGAAGGAAGCCTTCGAGAAGCACGGCATCCGGCGCGTGAAGGTCGGCGGCTACGACGTCGACGGCGTCCTGCGCGGCAAGTACCTGGCGCTCGACAAGTTCTGGGGCGCGCTCGAGGACCCCATCGGCTTCTGCGACGTCATCTTCGGCTGGGACGTGGGCGACGCGCTCTACGACAACGCGCGCGTGACCGGCTGGCACACCGGCTACCCCGACACGCGCGCGCGCATCGACCCGACGACCTTCCGCGTCCTGCCCTGGGAGCCCGACACGGCCGCGTTCCTGCTCGACTTCGTGGGCGACGACGGCGGCCCGCACCCGACCTGCCCGCGCAGCCTGCTCAAGCACGCCGTCGCGCGCTCGCGCGCCCTCGGCTACGAGCCCAAGCTCTCCGCCGAGTTCGAGTTCTTCGTCTTCCGCGAGTCGCCGCAGTCGCTGCGCGACAAGCACTTCCGCGGGCTGACGCCGCTGTCGCCCGGGATGTTCGGCTACTCGTGGGTGCGCGAAGGGCAGAACGCCGACCTCTGCCACGCCATCCTCGACGACATGGATCGCTTCGGCATCCCCATCGAGGGGCTGCACACCGAGACGGGACCGGGCGTCTACGAGGTGGCCATCCAGTACGACGACGCGCTGCGCGCGGCCGACAAGGCGGCGCTCTTCAAGACGGCGATGAAGCAGGTCGCCGCCCGCCTCGGCTACTCGGTCACCTTCATGGCCAAGTGGAACCATGATCTTCCCGGGTCGAGCGGCCACATCCACCAGTCGCTGTGGAAGGACGGCAAGAACGCCTTCTACGACGCGTCCGACGCGGCCCAGAAGGGGCTGAGCGCGGTGGCGCGCCACTACCTGGGCGGGCAGCTCGAGCTCATGCCGGAGCTGACGGCGCTCGTGTCGCCCACGGTCAACAGCTACAAGCGCTACGTGCCCGGCGTGTGGGCGCCGCTCAACGCGAGCTGGGGCGTCGAGAACCGCACGTGCGCCATCCGCGCCATCCCGGGCAGCGCCAAGTCGACGCGCCTCGAGTACCGGCAGACCGCGGCCGACATCAACCCGTACGTGGCGATGGCCACGGTGCTGGCGGCCGGGCTGTGGGGCATCGAGCAGCGGAAGGCGCCTCCGCCGCCGGTCGAAGGGGACGCCGCCGGCCGCGGCGACCTCGCGCCCCTGCCGCGCACGCTGCGCGAGGCCACCGACCGGCTCGCCCGGAGCGAGCACGCGCGGGCGCTCCTCACCGATGGCTTCGTCGACCACTACCTGCGCACGCGCGACTGGGAGTGCCGCCAGTACGAGAAGGTCGTCGGCGAGTGGGAGCTGGCTCGCTACTTCGAGGCGGTCTAGGCGCGGGCGCCTTTCGTCCGAATACACCCGGCCCCCGCGCGTGGTACGAATTCGGGCCATGAGCGGGTCGCTGGTCACCTGGTCGTTTCCCACCACCATCGTCTTCGGCGCGGGCGCGGTGCGCACCGTGGCCGATCACGTCAAGCGCATCGGCGCCGCGCGGGCGCTCATCGTCTGCGATCCGGGCGTGGTGAAGGTGGGCATCGCCGACCGCGTGCGCGGGCTGCTCGAGGAGGGGGGCGTGGCGGCGGCGGTGTTCGACCGCGTCGACCCGAATCCGGTCGAGCAGAACGTCTTCGACGGCGTGGCGGCGTACAAGGCGCACAGGGCCGACTGCGTGGTGTCCGTCGGCGGCGGCTCGCCGCTCGACACCGGCAAGCTCATCGCCCTCAAGGTCACCCACGACCGCCCGCTCGTCGACTACGACGACGCGACCGGAGGCGACCGCTTCATCGGGCCGAACGTCCCGCCGACCATCACGATCCCCACGACCGCGGGCACCGGCAGCGAGGTCGGCCGCTCGGGCGTCGTCACGCTGGCGGCGACCGGCCGCAAGACGGTCATCTTCAGCCCGCACCTGCTCGCCAGGGTGGCGCTGCTCGATCCGGAGCTGACGCGCTCGATGCCGGCGCGCGTCACCGCCGCGACGGGGTTCGACGCGCTCACGCACTGCCTCGAGGCGTTCTGCTCGCTCGGCGACCACCCGATGGCCGACGCCATCGCGATCGGGGGGCTCGAGCTGTGCGCGGCGCACCTGGCGCGCGCCGTCGAGCGGGGCGACGACCTGGACGCGCGCGGCGGCATGATGAAGGCCGCGATGATGGGGGCCGTGGCCTTCCAGAAGGGCCTCGGCGCCTGCCACTCGCTGGCGCACCCGCTGTCGAGCGAGAAGGGGCTGCACCACGGCCTGGCCAACGCGCTGTGCCTCCCGGCGGTCGTCGACTTCAACGAGACGGCCGCCCACGCCAGGCTCGAGCGCGTCCGCGCCATCCTCGATCCGCGCGCGAAGAGCTGCGGCGACGCGCTGCGCGCGCTGCGCGAGCGCGTCGGGCTGCCCGAGGGGCTGGGCGCCGAGGGCGTCGGCGAGGGTGACATCGCGAAGCTCGCGGACAAGGCCATCGAGGACGCCTGCCACCGCAGCAACCCGCGCCCCGTGACGCGCGACGACCTCGCCGCGCTCTACCGCGCGTCGCTCTGAAGCTCGGCTCGCGCGTCGTATCGGCACGTCCCGCAGGTCGACTCGTCGAGCACGATGGTCCTGCGACTGCACGACCGCCGGATCGAGCTTCGTCCCCTGCGGCCTCGAGCCGAGCAGGCACGCCATGAGCGGGAGCGCGAGCGGGATCATGCCGCATGACGACGCTCATGAGCGAGAGCACGCACGGCATGAAGCCGAGCGCGCTCGTCATGGGCGAAAAGCCGTGCGTGACGAGGCTCGGGACCGTCGTCATGAGCGAGACGACGTGGGTCATGAGCGACATGACGGGCGCCATGAAGCTCACGACGTTCGTGATGACCGACACGACGAGCGCCATGAAGCTCACGGCGGTCGTACCGAGCGAGATGACGTGCTCGATGAAGCTCACCACCGTCTCGATGAGCGACATGACGTGCGTGATGAAGCCCACCACCGCCTTGCCGAGCGAGATGGCGCACGTGCTGAAGCTCGTGACGGCGGTGCCGTGCGAGACGGCGTGCGTGCTCGGCGGTACGTCGGCGCCAAGGCTCGTCACGTTCGTGCGGCCGAGGCTCGCGACGTTCGTGCCGAACGACGCGAAGCTCGCGATGCCGCTCGCGATTCAGAGCGTGTCGGGCTCGTCGGCGGGCGTCGTCGAGCCGGTGGCGTCGTAGAAGTAGCGTAGCGACACCACGCCGAGCGTCTCGGCGTGCTCGGCCACGATGTCGTGGCGGACGGCGATCTCGACGGCCCAGGTCGGGTCGATGTAGCCGAACCCGAGC
>Ga0209012_1001471_pt1 | contig 24304 bp, 22 predicted proteins | sample RS3BMetagenome_FD_184735 | JGI IMG/M metagenome (GOLD analysis project Ga0209012, IMG submission 184735) | Ferric oxide microbial mat and aquatic microbial communities from Rainbow Spring, Yellowstone National Park, USA - RS3B (SPAdes) (version 3) ...
CCCACGTCCCCCTCCCCCGATGAGCCCACGGACGTCCGCCTGGCCCGCGTGAAGCAGGGCGGCCTCGACCCGGGGCTTCTCGCCCTGTACTTCCAGTTCGGCCGCTACCTGCTCATCGCCAGTTCCCGGCCCGGCTGCCTCCCGGCGAACCTGCAGGGGGTCTGGGCGGAGGGCATGAACCCGCCCTGGAACGCCGACTACCACACCAACATCAACGTGCAGATGAACTACTGGCCGGCCGAACCGGCCAACCTCGCGGAGTGCGCGCTGCCGCTCATCGACTACATCGAGTCGCTGCGGGCCTCCGGCGCCCGGACGGCGGAGGCCCAGTACGGCTGCCGGGGCTTTGTGGTGCACCATCTGTCGGATGTGTGGGGCTGCAGCACCCCCTGCGACGGCATCCAGGGGATCTGGCCGATGGGGGCCGCCTGGCTCGCGCAGCACGCCTGGGAGCACTACGCCTACAGCCGCGACCGGGACTTCCTGGAGCGCCGCGCCTATCCGATTCTGCGCGAGGCAGCGCGCTTCATCTGCGACTTCCTGGTCGAGGATGCCGACGGCCGGCTGGTCACCAACCCGTCGCACTCCCCGGAGAACCGCCTGCGACTGCCGGACGGCACGGTGACCATGTTCACGGTCGGGGCGACCATGGACATGGAGATCATCCACGACCTCCTGACCCACACCGTCGCCGCCGCCGAGATCCTGGAAGCGGACGCCGACTTCCGCGCCGAGATGCGGGGCGTGCTGCGGCGCCTGCCACCCCTGCGCATCGGCCGTCACGGCCAGTTGCAGGAATGGATCGAGGACTACGAGGAGCCCGATCCGGGCCACCGGCACATGTCGCACCTGTTCGCCCTGCACCCCGGATCGCAGATCACCCTGCGCGGCACCCCCGAACTGGCCGGGGCCGCGCGGGTCGCGCTGGAACGGCGGCTGGCGCACGGCGGCGGCCATACGGGGTGGAGCCGCGCCTGGCTCATCCACTTCTGGGCGCGGCTGGAGGAGGGCGGGCAGGCGCACGAGCACCTGATGGCGCTGCTGCGGCGGTCCACGGCGGACAACCTCTTCGACCTGCACCCGCCCTTCCAGATCGACGGCAACTTCGGCGGCTGCTCCGCCATCGTCGAGATGCTGCTGCAGAGCCACGCGGGGGCGGATGGGGCGTCGGGCCGCGACGACGTCGCGGCTCTACCCCTCCCCGAAATCCACCTGCTGCCTGCGCTGCCCGCTGCGTGGCCCGAGGGCCGGGTGGGCGGCCTCCGGGCGCGCGGGGGGTTCGAGGTGGACATCGCCTGGGCGGGGGGGCGTCTGACCACCGCGGAGATCCGGTCCCGGAACGGCGGCAGCTGCCTTGTCCGCGTGGCCGGCGGCGAGGCGCGCGCGTATCAGACGCGGCCGGGTGGGACGCTGCACGTGGGGTGACTGCGCAGTTGCCCCAGTCCTGGGGGTGCTGCGCAGTCACTGTCCTTCACTGTCCCGGCCCTCTTGCGGCAGCGGTAGGTGTGCAGCGGCTGCGACGGTCGGCCGCACCGCCACACGGACGGGGATGCCCGCCCCGGCCTGGCCGCTCCGTCTCCAAGCCGTTCGACCCGACAGATCCGCCGGAGTGTTGAAAGTGACCGCCCGGGATCCTGAGGGAAGGGGGCCGGGCCGAGGCGCCCGGATCCGGCACCACCCACCCAACCCGGCGCCGCGGTCGGCGCGACCGCAGGGCGCAGAAAGCCGGGAACCGCTGCGGAGGGTGCTGCGTCGGCGCTCTCCGTGCGGCCGCCCCCCCCTTCCCAAGCTCGCTTGACGCATGCACCGGGCAGGGAGCCCAAGGCGGTCCGGCACAGGGAGGGGGGGCGGGGTTGCCCCGCCCCCCCTCCCACCCGCACTCACAGCCCGGGTGTGACCTTCGCGATCGGCGGCCCTTGGGACGGGAACCGGCCGGCGGCCGCGGCGGCCGCGGCCTGCATGTCGCCCCCCGCCTGCTCGAGCGCGGTGATCAGTTGGCTCAACTGCTGCATGGCCAATGGCGGGGTCGCCTGCAGGGCCCACACCTTGCCCCACCACGTGTCGATGAGGTTGTCCGCCTGGGTGGCGTTGTACTTGAAGAAGATCGTCGGCCAGGCGTAACCGCCCGACTCGGCGTCCCCGAGCCAGTGCAACTGCTTGTTGGCGAGCGGCGGCGCCGCGGACTTCACGTTCGCCTCCCACTCGCTCCAGAGACTGAGGAGCGAGGGGCCGACCAGCGTCGTCTTGATTTGAAAGCGCGGGTACGCCGGGTCGGCGCACACCCAGCGCAGGAACTGCCAGGCCGCCTCGTGGTGCTTGCTCACGGCGTTGATGGCGTAGAAGTCGATGTTGTTGTAGGTGGAGGGCCCCGCCGGCCACGCCGGGTTCGGCAGCACATCCCACTTGACGGTGGAGCCCAGCAGCTGCGCCGCGGGGAGGAGCTCCCACCCGCCCGACTGCTTGAAGACGCACTGACCCGTCTGCAAAAGCGACATGCCGCCCCGGGGCATGACCACCTGGTTGCGGGCCAGGTTCTGCACCCAGGACATGCAGGCGACCGCCCCGGCAGAGTCCATGCCGGAGACCGTGCCGGTGGGATCCATCTCCGCGGCGCCCCAGCCGTGCATCCACCAACTCGCCTGGGAGTACGAGGGCGTGAAGAACAGGGATGCGCCGTAGCGCCTCTGGCCGTTGACGGTCCCGGCGCAGGCGGACCAGATCTGCGCCGCCTGGTCATAGGTCCAGTCGGGTCCGGGATACTCAAGACCCAGGGAGTCGAGGATGTCCTGGCGATAGAAGACCGTGACCGGGCCGTCGTACGCCGGCAGGGCGTGGATGCTGCCGTCGAAGGTGAGCACCTCCAGGTGCCGCGGAGGCCAGATACCCACATTCACATTGTCCCGCTGCAGGTACGAATCCAGGGGCAGCAGCAGGCCGGCGTTCTCCCACGTGACGAGGTCGTCGCAGCAGTCCTGGAACACGTCCATGTAGCCGGATCCCGAGAGGGAGGCGGCGATCTGCGCGTCGGCCTGCGCCTGGACGTGCCCCGCGACCTGGACGCGCACGCCAGGCGTCCTGGCGTTGTAGTTCTGGTCGATGAAGTCCTGATTGAGGCTGCTCGCCGTGCTGTTCCAGGACGCGCCCTGCCAGTTGGGGGCGAAGTGGAGGACGATCTCCCCGGTGGCGAGGGTCGGGCGGGCCGAGGTCCCGACTTTCGCGGCGCGGCCGGCGCACCCCGTCAGGGCCGCGCCGGCCGCCCCGATCCCCGCGGCGAGGGCGGCGGTACGAAAGAAGCTGCGCCGGGCAACCTTCTGACCATCCATGGGCATCAGAGCAGTACCCCTAATGGGCTAAATATGGGCCCCCCTCTATTGACATCCGATGGCGCCTATTCGTCAATAGACGCCCGTATGGGCCAGCGCGAAAGGTAACCCATCAGCAGCCCCGATCCGGGGGGTGCTGAGTGGATCCTGTGCCGATCCACCCGCGGAAGCCGTCGGGACGCGTCCGTTCCGATCATGCGGCCACAGTTCGGCGTGGGGCGGCGACGGGCGCCGCAACACACTCGGTCCCACCGTCACTCCCACGTCTGTGCCCATACGAGCCTGACCGCTGTCGTGGGCGCGGTGCATTCCCGCTTCCCTCAGCCGGCGGCGCCCCCGACCAAGCCCGCTCCAGGCCGTCCAGCCCCACGGATCCTCCGGGGTGCTGAGCAGCTGAAGCAGGGTCGGCGCCGCAGCGGGGGATGGCCGCCGTGGCGCAGGGAAGGACACCGGCGTGCCGCACCCCGCATGAAATATTCAACTCGTGCCTTGACAGCCGCGCAGACCGGTCGTCCCGGGACCAGAGGTTGTTCGGGGGCGGCCCGGCGGCACAAGGGGCCGTCGGGCGGACGCGATCCATGGCGAGATTCAGGATGAAGACATGTGCTCCGCGTCCGCGCGGGACGCGGCCCTCCCCGCCGCGCCGCCGCAGACCCGGCACCGGAGAAGGCAAGGGTAAAGGGCAGGGGCCCCTCGGGCCCCGCCCTTTACCCTCCCCGCCGTAACCTCGCCGCGGGGCTGCCGGCCGCCGGGCCGTGGAAGCGGGCGTGCGGGTCGTGGGCATGGTGCGCCACCTTGGCCACATGGATCCGGCCGGGCCGCACCGCCGCCAGCGCCGCGGCCGCGGCACCGGCGGCCGGCCCCAGGCAGTAGATCCACAGGACGCCGAGCGCATGGGCGGGGAGGGCCGGGCCGAAGGAGCGGGCGGGATTCATCGACGTCCCGCTCCACGGCGCCTCGAAGGCGACCAGCAGGGCGACGAGAGGCGGCAGGAGCGCCGGCGTGAATGGACGGAGGCGGGGGTGGCCCACAAACCAGAGGATGCCGCCGACCAGGGCGAATGTCGTCAGGGCCTCGCCCCCGACCGCCTTCCACGGCCCCGCGCCGGGTCCCGGCAGCGTCGCGCCGTAGCGCACCGCCGCCCCGAAGCCGCCCCAGACCGCCGGCAGGAGCGCCGCCCCGAGGGCCGCGCCGGCGAACTGCGCGATGCTATACAGGGCCGCATCCAGCGCGCCGAGGCTTCCGGCGAGCCAGAAGGCCCAGGACAGGACCGGATCGAGGTGCGCCCCGGAGAGGCGGCCGAGCGGGCTGGTGGCGATCAGCGCCCCGGTGCCGCCGAAGAGGAACCCGGTGAGGAGCCGGAGGGCGAACGGGCTCCGCAGCGCGGCTGCGGCCGGCGAGCCCGGGCCGAAGTCGTAGATCACCGCGCTGAGGCCGAGAAAGACCAGCAGGGCCGTGCCGAGCAGTTCGGCGGCGTACGACCGCCAGTGCGCGGTCACCATGGCCCGCACGCCGCGGCGCACCCGAGCCTCACGTGCCACCGCGGCCGCTGACCCCCTGCAGTTCCGGCAGGGCGGCGGCGGCCGTGCCCGAACGGCGCGTGCAGCGCATCAGCACGGGCACGGGGCTTCGCCGCACCACCTGATCGGTGATGCTGCCCCCGACCATGCGCCGCAGGGACCCGTGTCCATGCGTGCCCATGGCGATGATGCTGCAGCGGAAGTCCCGCGCGGCCCGGAGGATCTCCTCCACCACGTCGCCCCGGCGGACGAGCGCCTGGACCCGCACGTAACCAGAAAGCCGGTCGGCCGCGTCCCGGATGTAGGTGTCGGCCGAGGCCAGCGCCGCCCGTTCCGCCTCCACCAGGTCGCGGGCCGCGGGCGGCGCCCCCTCGTGGTGGACGTACGTCGTCGCCGGATGGGGCGGCACCGCCCGGAGCAACACCAGTTCCGCGTCCAGGAGTTCTGCCAGGAGGCGGGCGCACTCCAGGACCGATTCCCCCACCGTTTCCCCGCCGAGCGGCACCAGAATCCGGTCGTACACGTGCCCGGCCCCCCGCCTCGCGGCGCCCGCGGCTCGGCCGCGGCGTTCCGCCGCCGCCCCCAGCGTACGGGGCGAGCCGCCGCCCTGTGCGGAGGGATTGTTCCCGGAAGGGGGATCGGCCACACATCGTCGGCGGGGCCTGCCGCACCGGCGCACCGGGGAGGGGGGCCGGGACGGTGGCGGCCCCCGGAGCCCTCAGTGCAGCGTGGCACCCGAGTCGACCGGCAACACCTGCCCGGTCACGCTCTCGTTGAGGCAGAGTGCCACCGCCGCCGCGGCCGTGTCCGCCAGGGAGGGGATGTGGCCGAGCAGGGAGCGGCGGTTCGCCCCTTCGATGAACTCGCGGCTGTGGCCGGCCGACCAGCGCGTATCCAGGAGCCCCGGCGCCACCCCGTTGACCCGGACGCGAGGGGCCAGTGCCACGGCCAGGCCCTGCGTGAGGTGGATCAACGCCGCCTTGCTGACCGAGTACGGCAGGGAACTGCCGGTGGGACGCAGCCCGGCGACGGAGGCGACGTTGAGGATCGCGCCGCCCTCGGGCATGCGGGCCGCCGCGGCCCGGGAGCAGAGGAACGCGGCCTTGACGTTCACGGCGAAGATGCGATCCCAGTCGGCCTCACTGATGGCGTCCAGGTCCCGGAAGGGCACGAACACGGTCGTGCCGGCGTTGTTCACCAGGACGTCCAGGCGCCCCAGAGCCCCCACCGCGGCCGCGACGACCGCCTCGGACTCCGCCGCCACATCGCCGCGCACGGCCGCCGCCCGGACCCCGAGGGCCCGCGCCTCGGCGGCCGTCGCCTCGGCCTCCGCCTGCGACCGTGAGTAGTTGACGGCGACATCCGCCCCGCCCCGCGCCGCCAGCAGCGCGATTTCCCGCCCGAGGCCCGTGCCGCCGCCGGTCACCAGCCAGGCGCTCCCCTTCAATTCCACTGTGCCACTGCTCCTCTGGGCCCTCGCTGGGGGATCTGAGGGACCGGGAAGCGGGGTAGTATGGGGCGGCTGTCGCCGCCCCATACTACCCCGCCCATACCGCGCGGAGGGCCGCCACGGCTTCGTCCAACCCCGCCCCGGCCATCTGCACCCCCGCCGCCTGCGGGTGCCCGCCACCCCCGAGGGCGTGGGCCAGTGGGAGCACGTCGACCCCGCGGCTGCGCAGCCGGAAGCGCACGCCGTTCTTACCCCCCTGCAGGATCGCCAGGATGCCCCCCTCCGGAGGGGACAGGTGGCCCGGGAGGAGCGCGTTCTCATACGGCAGGAGCGCATGGCGACCCGGCAGATCGGCCGCGATCGGCACCACGCGGACCGGCACGCCCGCCTCCCCGCCCTCCACTTCGAAGGCGGCGCGCTCCACCGCCGCCAGGTAACCCCAGAATCCCGGCGAGCGCTGCCAGAAGCGTTCGGCGGTGCCCTCACAGTCCGCGCCGGCGGCGGCGAGGCGCGCCGCCCAGCCGAAGGCCTCGGGGCTGAGGTTCACGCGGAAGCACTCCGTGTCCCCCACCAAGCCCCGGTAGAGGGCCGTGGCCAGTTCCCCGCGCACGGGCACGCCCAGCGCCTCGGCCACGGGCCAAAGCAGGCAGGTACAGGACGGCGCCACCGCCACCCAGTTGGCGCGGGTACCGAAGCCTGGGTTGTCCTCGTGGTGGTCGATGTTCACCGCAGCGTCGCCCGCGATCTGCAGCCGGGCCGCCCGGGCGGTGTCGATGGCGATCCGCGTCACGCGCGGGGCAGGCTCCCCGTCCCCGCACAGTTCCGGCGCCAGCGCCCAGCGGTAGATGTCCGGTACGTCGGGGGCGTGGACGGATGCCCGGCGCCCCGTCGCCCGCAGGATGCGGCACAGCCCCTCGGCCGACCCCAGGGCGTCCACGTCCGGCAGCACATGCGGGATCACGGCGAATTCCCCGTCGGCACGCAGGGCATCGAGCACCCCCGGGTCCGGCACCAGTCCGTCCTGCCCCAAAGCCACACCCCCATGCGGCCGACCGAGGCCGGCCACGCGCGATTGTAGCAGACGGCCGGGCGCGCCGGACCCCGCCCGGCCCGGCCGCGTCGCCATCCGACCCGGTACCGGGGGCGATCCCCACACGCCGTCCACCACCGGCGCGGGCCCGCCGACCGCGGGGTGATCGCGGGTAACCGGAGTACACGCCGCTGTGGGCGGGGCCGGCGCGCCGCCACCGTCGCCGCCGCGATCGACCGTGCCCGCGACTCCATCCCCGACCCGCGGCGGCGGGACGCCCTCCGCCGCTGCAGTGCGGCTCGCCGCCCAGAGAGTTGCAGGTGCGGAGTGTTGCCGGGGTGAGGTGCGGGCGTGAGTACCGACTCAGCAGACCCAGTCCTGGGGGTGCTGAGCAGGTACGGTTCCGGCCTCGCAGCCGTTCTGGGACCCGTTCCCGCCACTTCGCCACCGGTTGGCGCGACGGCACGTCGGGCGCCGCGACCCGCACGGCCGCGCTGGCGCACTCCGGCGCGCGCCGTTCCCGGATGGGTCGCTTCCATAGGGTCGGGGCGTCCAGTCCTCCGCCAGCGCGCGGTGTTTCGGACCAGGCCCACTCCCAGCCGTCCAGCCCCACATCCAAGGGGTCGATGCTGGAGTAAGTACGGGAGTGAAGCGTCTGCGACAGGGCCCGAACACGGGATGACGCCGGCCCACGGACGGGAACACGCGCGCGCGGGGCGTGCGGCCGGTCCGGGAGGCCGTTCACGGGGCTCCGCGAGGGCGGAGGCGGCCGCCCGGATTCCGCCGGGTGCGAACGGCCGCACGCCCGCCGCGGGGACCGGCCGACGACGGCGGCGTGGAATGGACATGACCAATTGCTCACGAAAACCGAGCGGCGGGAACAGTCGCTCCCCTACAACCCCGTCATGACACCGTCGATAAGAAACGTGAGGCGGCTCCTCCGCCCAGGAGTGCGCCGCCCTCCACGGGACCCCAGGGACGGGGTCTCAGAAGCCCCCGGGGGGCTTCCCCCCTTGCGCCAAGGACGGCGCAGCATATCAAGCGCCCGCCCCGACGGGCGCTGGAATCGGGTCCCCGCCGTCGGCCCCCCCACGCGTCTTGCACCCGAGCGCCAAGGATGGCGCAGTTCCTCCTCCAGGCGCCACACTGCGCCGGCGCCGCGAATCGCACCTGCCCCCGCCGGCGCGGGACGCTCGGTCCCCGGCCCGAGGCACCGGGATGCACGCGACCGCGGGAGAGCCGACGGCACGGGGCTTTCAGTTACTGCTCCGGTTCATCCGTCGCAGCCGTTCTGGGACCCGTTCCCGCCACTTCGCCACCGGTTGGCGTGACGCCATGACGGGCGCCGCGACCCGCACGGCCGCGCTGGCACACGTAGGCGCAAGCCCTTCCCGGATGGGTCGCTCCCATGGGCTGGGGTACGTCCATTCCTCCGCCAGCCGGCGGTGTTCCCGACCAAGCCCACTCCCGGCTGTCCAGCCCCACTTCCAACGGGTGCTGGTAGGTTACTCAGCGGGATGGGCACGCCCTGCCGCGGCCGTTGCCCGCCACCCCGTTGCGGCCGTCGTCCCATTGCAGGTGGCACGTCCGGGCACGGCGGCAGGGGGACACGGGGAAGCGGGCGCCGCCGGAGGGACGACCCCGCAGCCATCGCGCCCGGGCACCGCCACGGGCCGGCGAGTCCTGCCTCCCCGGGTCAGCGCGGCCGGCCACCGACCTTCAGCCCAAGCTCCCGGACCGTGTCCCACCACGGGCGGCTCCAGCAGATGAGCTCGATGCGGTTGCCGTCGGGATCGGCGGTGAAGAGGCGCTCGGCCCCAGGGATCGTCGTCGCCCCCGACACCGGCAGGCCCAGTTCCTCGAGGCGGCGGCGGGCCGCGGCGAGGTCCTCCACGTGCAGGGCGATGTGCCGGCCGCTCTCGGTGTCCGGTTGCTTGGACAGCAGGAGGTGGATCTGCTCCGCCCCGAGGGCGAACCAGGCGACCGGGAAGTCGAACGCCGGCGGAGTCGGCACCTCTTCCAGGCCGAGTACATCCCGGTAGAAGGCGCGCGCCCGGTCGAGGTCGGTGACGAGGACCGAATGGTGATGGATACCCGTGATTTTCACGACGCAACCCCCCTTGGATGTCCGGCGGCGGAATGCCCGGCGGCCGGGCCCCCCCGCCGCTCGCCGCGGCCCGGGGGACTCCGGCACCGGGCCGTCGCCGCCATTCTACAGGCAGGCGTGGGCCAGGGCAGCCCCCCGACCGCGCGCAGGCGTGTGGGGCTGCACGGAGCGTGTGCGGGCGGTGCCGGCCGGGGGGCGCCGGCGCCCCCCGGCCGGCAGACTTCAGCCGGGCGCAGGCAGTAATGGGCGCGTGGTTGGAGAAGGGATGACGCCTCCGGCCGCACAGCGGCCCGGGACGGTGCGGCGCCGGGCCGCCGAGGCCGGTGGTGAGGGGGTGGCGTGGTGGAGCGTGCTTACTGGGATCATCACATCCATCCGGCGAAGGTGGCCTTCCCCGACCTGCCGGCGCCCACGGATGTGGAGGAGTATCTCTTCGACCTGCAGGGCTTCATCCGCCTCCGCGGCGCGCTGAGCGCGGCCGAGGTGGCGGCGTGCAACGCCCGTGTCGACCGGATCCCGCGCTCCCTCGGCCGGGACGAATGGTGCGGGTACGTGCAGCGCGAAGACCACCCCGAGCACCGCGGCATCAGCTACCAGCAGATCTACGAGGCGGGCGAGCCTTTGGAGAGGAGATCGATCACAGAAGCTATATCAACCTAAATCTCGCAATGCTGAGAAGGTAAATCGCCAGACGCTTTATATACTGCATCTATTGGCATTAGCATGGATCACCATCAGGTGACAAGGCCGAGCGGCAAGCGTACACGACCCACTGTTTTGCCAGAATAGTTCACTCTGAAGAACGCAACCGCCGCGAACGTGAGTGCGAGGGACCGGTCGGTGGAGTTGTCTCGGCGGTCATGGTTGGTTGGTGTCATATCGTCAGTAGCCACAGCGCTGGTGGTCGCCGTTCCAGGACGTTCGGTGCTGGCGAGGGCTTTGGTGCCAGCCTCCTCCTCGTGCACGGCTCGGTCGGTGTGCGATACGACGTTTCAGAAGCCGGCAACCTGCTGCGATCCGTCGCCCTTCTGCTCGGGGGGGTTCGTGAAAATCGGCTGCGTGGTAGGCGGGGCCCACGGCTGCAACAGCAACATCTATTGCAAGACCTACAACCAATATCAGTGTAAGAGCGCTTTCGGGAATGTGACGAAGCTTGTGGATTGCTATGCCGGAGGTATTAAAGTGTCGCCGGCGCAGTCATGTGCGGGGCGTACGTGCTAGGCCGATAGGTAGAAGTACCGAGGCGTAAGAGCAGCTAGGGAAGCCCCATCGCATGCTGGTGGCCTAGTGTATACATACGCCACCAGCATACGATGTTTGTGGCGAAGCGCCGCTGGCTGCCTATGTAAGGCGTGGTTGGTCGAGGTGGATCATGGCCGCCATTTCAGACGGCTCGGGAAGAGTTGGTGAGTGTTGGTTGCCATCACTAAAGACGGGCTGGCAATACAGTCATGATCAAACGTTGGAGGCGAGCCGCGATGCTCAACTTCAGGGGCGCCGCCAATTTATCGCATCCGCGTGCCGTTCGGTCGCCATCTTGTCAGGTATGAGTCTATCTGCATGTGCACCGCAGTTGCGTAGGCTGAACGGGTCGGGTGACAAACCGATGTTGTATCTCGGTTCGGTCGCTCTGTTTCCGATTGCCGGTGCAATCGAAGAGGGTTTTGCCAAGGCCCAGACAGTATCCAAGACAAATACGTTTGCGACGATGGATGCAGCCGGGAACATCGATGGATCGGCGCCAGTTGCGGCGAAGCCCGACCAATGGTTGGCGCTTGACCCTTATCTGAAGACCATGAACATGGACGTGGAGTCGATGTTTCTGCCTGGCGCCCTGGATCCATATAGAGTCAATGGTGTAACCTATGCGCTACCGCTCATCCTGCGCCCACTGTGTATGCAGTATTTCGGTGCGAAACCAAAAGGGATCGCAGATTGGAACGGTTTCTTAGGGGCGCTGCGTACGGGAGTCCTTGGTAGCCTAAACGGGGGTACCTTGTAAATGAGACTCTATGGTCCGCCTTCGTCGCTGGTGCTGGGGGCAGCGTGGTGCAGTCGGACGGGCAGATCAGACTGACCGGCGGTGACACAGTGAAAGGCTTGGGGCTGCTGGTGGATATCCTTAAGGCGGGGCAGTTAGACTGGCGTTGCCAGGGCGAAGTGGGAGTGTGGCAGGTTAATGTGGGCAATCTTGGCGGCAAAGATCTACAGCGGCAGTTATCTTTGTCGCAGTTTGGTAAGCTTCCCGCCTTTTCGAATGGGCGGCTCGTGCCGTATAGGCAGGAACCGTTTAGCGTTGCTGCACCTCGCGACGTAAAGTTAGCGGGCGGTCCGCCTTATGACGAGAGCGTCCCCTTTTACCTATCGGTCATGCAGTGGCTGTACGAGCCTCCCCAACAAGAACTGTTGATGACGGTGGCTCTCCCGCCAGTTGTCAATGATCCGAGTCTGAGCCGGGCGTGGGAGACGACGGGCGCGTTGGCGTCCTCAGGGGTTGCCGCCGCAACACCCGTCGGAGCGTACCGCAATGTGTTTGCGGCAGCCCCGGCGTTTTACGACTTATGGTCCTTGGGATCGCCTGCGTTCTACGTCGGTTGCTACTTGGCCGCCTGCGCCTTAGGTAAGGACGAATTCAGCAGTGCCCGCCTCGGCCAGTTGGCGGATAATCTCAATAGAAGTGTGGCGCTCTTGTCGCAGTCGGACTACCATTCGCAAGGTAGCGCGTATCAGGCTATTTGGGCGCCGTTGCAGGCACAGTGGGGATTTCCGACCATGGCCCCGGGGCATGCTGCAGTTCCGTGGTCGAACACGTGCGTGTAAGTGTGAAGTGAAGCATCGCGAGGCGGACAATCGAGGGTCGGGTCTAGCTGGGTCTAGCTGACTGATCACATCAAGCGACTTAGGCTGTAGATGTGAACGCAAGGGGGTAGCGCCACGTGGCGACGGAACGGATTCCGCGGCGGGCCGCCATAGGCGGGTTCTGATGTGTGGTTTTGGCCGCTGCGCTCTGTGGGGCGGCGGGGTGCAATCAACTACGTCCTGCGGTTCGTCGGGGGCGAGGAGACCTTCGACCACCACCACGGGCCTCTCTTCATCGACGAGAACTTCTTCAACCTCCGGGGGCCGGGCGAGTCCATCCCGCTCCACAGCGGCGGCCACAACCGCTGCAAGCGGACGGAGTACACCTACCACAACGGTCGCTTCCAGTGCGGCCAGGTCAACGTCCTGATCGCCCACACCGACATCGGCCCCGGGGACGGCGCGACGATGGTGATCCCCGGGTCCCACAAGTCGAACATCATCCACCGGCCTTCCTGCGGTTGACCAGAGGAGACGCGGCGCAAGCCCCTGACTTTAGCCATGGGGATACGCCGATTTGTCGCCATCGCCCCACATCCTGGGCGCGGATAGAATCGAGGCAGCACCTTGGCAACCGAGCGTATGGCGTTGCGCCAGGGAGTCCTCTGGCGCGTAAAACGTTCGAGGCATCGCGCCGCACAAACCACGCGGCGCCAAGTATCTGGCCGCAGGGCCTGCGGTGTCTGCCTGTGGAGGGGACATAAGACCTACTACTCGGAAACGGGCGGGCGGACCCCAACGAAGCAGGAAGCCCCGATGAGCGATCATCGGGGCTTCCTGCTTTATAGCCGTGGGGAGGAGGTCAAGGAGAATCCCTGGGCCAAGGGCGGCTCCGCCGAGGACACCGAGGGCGCCGTGGAGGTCCACATGCGCGCCGGGGATGCCCTGGTCTTCGTGGACGCCCGTTGCCACGGCTCCGCCCGCCGGACCAACCCCGGAGAGCGCCGGATCAGCGTCTACCGCTATGGAAGAGGCCAGCCTGCGCGAGTGGAGCCGGTTCCCGTTCCGTACGGCGGGCGGCGCGGAGGCGTGGTGTGCGTGCCTGCTGCCGCCGGACTGGGAGCAGGGCCGGCCCTGTCCCGGCATCGCGACCTTCTATCCCGGCAGCGCCGCGTCGCGCGACGTGGATTTCGGCAGCGGGGCGGTGGTGCCGCTCGAATGGCTCGCGCAACAGGGTTTCGCCGTGCTCGCCGTGGACGTGCCGCACGACCCGAGGGCACCGGCCGATCCCATCGACGCGAGTCCAGCTGCGGTTCTTCCAGCGGTCAACGAGGCCGTGCGGTTGGGCTATGTGGACCCGGATCGGCTGGGGCTCCTCGGGTGCAGCTTCGGCGGCTACGGCGTGCTCAGTGTCGTGACGCGCACGCAGCGCTTCCGGGCGGCGGTCGCGGCTGCGGCCGTCTCCGACGTGACGTCGCAATACGGGACGATGTACCGCGCGCTCGAGGGGCTGGCGCCCGCCACGCAGGTGTCCAACGCCGAGGTCGGGCAGATGGGCATGGGCGCGCCGCCCTGGGAGCGCCCGCTACGGTACGTGCACAACTCGCCGGTCTTTCACCTCGACCGCGTCACGACCCCGGTGCTTCTGGTGACGGGGGCAGGCGACCGGACCGTGCCCTGGCTGCAATCGGGGGAGGTCTTTGTCGGCCTGCAACGCCTGGGCCGCACCTGCACCCTGCTGGTGTACGACCGGGAGGGCCACATCCCCGCCCACTGGAGCGAGGCCAACCGCCGTGACCTGGCGCGGCGCCACCTGGAGTTGACGGGACAGGCTGAGCGGTAAGGCCTGAGGGGCGTGGATGGAGGAAGCCGAAGACCTGAGGCGCCAGCGTCACGGCTCCGGTGACCGCCTCCCTCCGGGTCCCAGCCGGGGCGGATGCCGCTGCAAAATCCTTTGCAGCGGCATCCTCTCCCCTCAGTGCCGCGCCATGGCGGGCCGCAGAGCGCCGTCCCGCCAGAACGGCACCACGTCCAGGACGTCCGGCCGGGCGGCGAAGGCCACGTCCGCCCCGAGCCCGCGCGCGCGGATCTTGGCCGCGGCCGCCGTGCCGTCGAAGATGCCGCGCGGGTCCCCCTGGCCGCCAAGGTAGAGGAGGTGCGCCGCGGCCGCCCGCTCGTCGAGCACCGGGGGCCCGTCCGCGGCGTCGGCCAGCCGGTCGATCAGCGCCCCGGCGGTGAAGGCGTCCTCCAACGAGAAGGCGCCCTCGGTGCCGGCGCAGACGATGCCGAGGCGGCGGCAGAGGGATTGCCGCAGGTGGCGGGCGACCGCTCGGGCGTTGACCAGGGCGAAGGCCACCACATCGCCGCCCCCCGCGGCGGCGCCGGACAGCGCGCGGCTGCCGTTGGTCGTCCAGAAGGCGATCTCCCGGCCCGCGACGGCATCCGGCGTGAAGGCCTCGGGGGAATTCCCGAGATCGAAGCCCGGCGGGGGCACGCAGGCGCGCTCGCCCGCCAGTACGGCGGCGTGCTCCGCCGCCCAGGCGCGCGCGGCATCCTCCTCCGCGAAGGGCACGACCGCCGCCGCACCCGAGGCCAGCGCCGCCGCGATGCTGGTCGTCGCCCGCAGGGAATCGACCACCGCCGCCGCCCGCCCGTGCAGCGCGCCGGGCTCCACCTCGGCCGGCGTCCACCATACGCGAACCTCCACCGTACTACCCCCCGCGTGTCCCCCGTCTCCCCCGCCGCCCCTCCGCGGGCGCGGGGGCCGGGTCAGAAGTACGTCCACGGCCGGTCGGCCTGCTCGACGATCACGGTCTTGGTCTCCCGGAAGCCCTCCAGGCCGCGCCGGCCGAGTTCCCGCCCGAGGCCGCTGCCGCGCTGCCCGCCGAAAGGGGCGCTCGGCGAGAGGATCTGGGCGGTGTTGACCCATACTGTGCCCGCCCGGAGCGCCCCCGCCAGCCGCAGGGCTCGGCCGACATCCCGCGTCCAGACGCCGGCGGCGAGGCCGTAGGGGCTGTCATTGGCCACCGCGAGGGCCGCGTCCGCGTCCGGCACGGGCAGCAGGCACGCCACCGGCCCGAAGACCTCCTCCCGGGCGATGGGCGCCTCCGGCGGCACGTCCCGGAACACGGTCACCGGATAAAAGAAGCCGCCGGCGGGGTCACCCACCGGCCCCGCCCCCAAAGCGGGCGACAGCCCGCCCTCCATGGCCCTTTGCACATGCCCGCGCACCCGGCCGAAGTGGACCGCCGACACGAGCGGGCCGATGTCGCTGCCGGCGTCCTCGGCAGGGCCGACCTGCAGCGCCGCGGCGCGCTCGGTGAAGCGCGCGCAGAACTCCTCATAGACCCCCTGCTCCACCAGGATGCGGCTGCCCGCCTGGCAGACCTGCCCCGCGTGGAAGAACACCCCGAAGAGGGCCCCATCCACCGCCGCCTCCAGGTCGGCGTCGGCGCAGACGATCACCGGCGACTTGCCCCCGAGTTCCAGCGTCAGCCGCTTGATCCCGCCGGCCGCCGCCGCCATCACGGCGCGCCCCGTCGCCGTCTCCCCCGTCAGGGAGATGTGCCCCACCTCCGGGTGGGCGACCAGGGCCGCCCCCACGGCATCCCCGCCGCACAGGACCTGCACCGTCCCCGGCGGCACCCCCGCCGCGACCAGGATCTCGGCCAGGTGCAGGGCGGGCGTCGGGGTCTCCACCGCGGGCTTGAGAACGGCCGGGCAGCCGGCCGCCAGCGCCGCCGCGACCTTCCACGACGGCAGCAGCAGCGGGAAGTTCCATGGCGTGATCAGCCCCGCCACCCCGCCTGGCTGGTGCAGGGTGTAGGCCATCTGGGTGGGCGGCGTCCCCGCGGCGAAGAAGGGGACGACCTCGCCGATGTCGCCGGTGCAGGCCGCGGCGAAGTACTCGAAGGTCTCCGCGGCCATGGGCACCTCGGCGTAGCGCGCCGGGCCGAGCGGCAGCCCGCTCTCGCGGGCGATCTCGGCCGCCAAGACGGCGGCTGCGGCCCGCAGCAGGCGCGCCACCTCCATCAGGATCCGCTGCCGCTGCAGCGGCGGCAGGCCGGCCCAGGCCCCGGTGCGGTGCACGGCCGCCGCGCCGCGGACGGCGATCTCGACATCCCCGGCGGTCGCCGCCAGCAGCCGCCGTTCGGCCCGGCCGGTGGAGGGGTCGACGAGCGGGACGGCCTCGGACCCGGCGAGCCGTTCCCCGTCCACGTAGAGACCGGCCACGGCCGGCTGCGACCCCGGCGGCACGGACGCGCCGCTCACGCGACCGCCCCCCCGGGGGCGAGGTGGATGAGCGGAGGGACGGGGCAGGGAGCCGCGGAGGGGATGCGCCGGCGCGGCTGCGAGGCGGTGGCGCTCATGCGCCCGCCCCCCCGGCGATCCACGCCGCGTAGCGCGGGTACACCGTATCCAGGTGCGGCAGGAGCCGCGGAGGGGATGCGCCGACGCGGCTGTGAGGCGGTGGCGCTCATGCGCCCGCCCCCCCGGCGATCCACGCCGCGTAGCGCGGGTACACCGTATCCAGGTGCGGCAGGAGCTTCATCGCGCGCGACAGGGGGCCGATCGCGCGCAGTTGCTGCCGCGCGAGGGCCTGGGCCAGGTCGATCTCCCCGAGCCAGAAGCGGTGGGCCGTGTCGGCGTCCTGTTCGAAGGTCAATAGCGGGATCTCGCCCGCCGCCTCGTCCCCGTAGCTCACGCGGAAGGCCGGGCGCTCACCGGGCGGCGGCAGCGGCGACCAGAGCAGCCGCCCCTCCGGTCTGTGGTAGACAAACAGCACCGGCCCGCCCACGCGGTGGATCAGCTGCCCCTCCTCCGCGGTCGTCAGCGTCTGAAAGAACCCGCCCAGCGTGCGGTACAGGGCGTCGGTATCCGCGAAGACCGCCACCTGCGCACCATCCCTCCCGCCCGCCGCGCCGCGGGCAGCCGCGACGCGCCCCTCTCAGGAGTCGAACACGATCAGGGCCCGGTTGACGGAACCGGCGAGCATGGCCTCGAAGGCCTGCCCGAGTTCGCCCAATCCGTAGCGCCGGGACATGAGCGGCCGGAGCCGGAGGCTGCCTTCGGCGTGCAGCCGCAGCAGCGCCGGGATGTCGCGCGCCGGGGAAGACTGCCCGTACCAGCAGCCGGTCAGCGTCTTCTCCTGGGAGGGGAAGGCAAAGGCGTTGAGTGCCACCTCCGCGTTGGGAGGCGCGACGCCGATCACCACCGCGCGGCCGCCGGCCCGGGTCGCGTTGAAGGCCTGGGCGATCGTTTCCGGGCGCCCGATCGCCTCGAAGGCGGCGTCGACGCCCTCTCCGCCCGTGAGCTCCAGGATGCGGTCGAGCGCCGAGGCCTGATCCGCGCGCACCACGTGGGTCGCCCCGAACTCCGACGCCGCGGCGAGACGGCGCTCGCTCACGTCGATCGCGATGCGCGGGTAGGCCGACACCAGGTGCGCCCCCTGCAGCACGTTCAGCCCGATGCCGCCCGCGCCGAAGACCGCCACGGACTCGCCGGGCTGCACGGCCGCCGTCCGCCAGACGGCGCCGGTGCCGGTGAGGACGCTGCAGCCGAGCAGCGCCGCTGCCTCGAGGTCGGTGCCGGGAGGCAGGCGCACCACCCCCGACTCGGGGACGACCGTGACCTCCGCAAAGGCCCCGGTGAGGCTGAACTGGTACACCGGCTCACCCGCCGCCCCGCGCCGGAACGGCGTCCGGCCGCCCGGCAGCGTCCCGTGCTGCGCCGCGGTCGCGGGGACGCGGCAGAGTTCGGGCCGGCCGGACAGGCAGAAGCGGCAGCGGCCGCAGGACGGGAGCCAGGAGAGCACGACCGGGTCGCCGGGCCGGACGGAGGTCACACCCGGTCCCACGGCCGCCACGACGCCCGCGCCCTCGTGGCCCAGCACCATCGGCGTAGGCAGCGGCAGGTCGCCGCTATAGACGTGGTAGTCGCTGTGGCAGACGCCGGCGGCGCGTAGGCGCACCGCCACCTCGCCCGGTCCCGGGTCGTCGAGGGAGAGTTCCTCCAGTTCGAGCCGGCCGTAGTCCGCCAGTACGGACGCCTGCACCCGCATGTGGTCCCCTCCCCGTCCCGGAAGCCGGGCGTAGCGATCACCGGGACGGGCACGGCACCCCCGGCCGGAGCGGCACCTCCCTGTGCGGCCCCGGCACCCCGTGCGGCGCGGCGGCCTCCCTGGCGGCACCCTCGGGGCGGCACGTCCGTGTGCGGCCCTAGGTGGCCGATGCAAAAGTCCCCTTTTGCGAGGCCACTGCTCCGAAGGCCCCTGTCCCCCAGGGCTTTCAGCCTCGGGTCCGACGCCGGAAGCGACTTTTGCAGCGCCGTCCTAGCGGCGCGCCCCGACGGGGGAGGCGCCGTCACGCCGCGGTCGGAGGCTACACCGGAGCGGCGGCACGCTCCAAGGGCCGGGTGGCAGGCGAAGATGGGGCCGATCGGACCGTCCCGGGGCGTCCGCTGGGCCCCTGCGGCGGGCCGGCCGGACTGCTAGGCTGCCTGCGGACGCCCGGAGGGGGCCCGCCGGTCGTTTGTCGTGGCGCGGGGCGGGATGCCTGCGGGCGGCCCGCGGGCCGCGCGGTCGGGCCGGCGGGGGTGCCCGCGGAGAGGGACGGTGGACTGCGGTGGCCGCGGTAGCGGACGGCACGGGGGCGGCGCCGATCCGGGTGCTCCTGGTGGACGACCACGAGGTCGTGCGGGTCGGGCTGAAGTCTCTACTCACCGGATCGGCCGGCCTGGAGGTCGTGGGCGAAGCGGCGACGGCGGCGGAGGCGGTGCGGGCGGCGGATCGCCTACGGCCGGACGTCGTGGTGCTGGACGTCCGCCTGCCCGACGGATCGGGTATCGAGGCCTGCCGGGAGATCCGCAACGCCCGGCCGGAGACGCGCGTGATCATGCTCACCTCGTACTCCGACGACGAGGCCCTGTTCGCGGCGATCATGGCCGGCGCCGCCGGCTATCTGCTCAAGCAGGCGCGCGGGCGCGATCTGGTGCACGCGATCCGGACGGTCCATGAAGGCGGCTCCCTCCTGGACCCGGAGGTCACCGGCCGCGTGCTGCAGCGGTTGCGGCAGCCGGCGGCGGGCGCGGGCGCCGACCCGCTGGCCGAACTCACGGAGCGGGAGCGCCGCATCCTCGATCTGATGGCGGACGGTCGCACCAACCAGCAGATCGCGCGCGTCGTGTATCTCGGCGAGACCACCGTCAAGCACCACGTGAGCGCCATCCTGCACAAGCTCCAGGTCACGCGGCGCAGCGAGGCCGCGGCCATCTGGGCGCGGGCGCAGGTCGACGCGACGGTCCGGCGTCCGTGAGGCGGGCGGAGGCCGGGTGGGGCGCGGCGGGAGACGGGCCGCGGCGCAGCGGGAGACGGGCGGGGGCGGCAAGCCTGGGGCGCGCGGGCGTAGCGCCCATGGGCGCCAACCGGCGGATGGGCGGGTGCGACGCGCAGGGCATGGCGGATGGGCCGGGGGCGGGTGCGACGCGCAGGGCGGGACACCACGCGGGGCGCGCGGGCGGGGAGGCACGACAGCCAGGCGGCGCCGGGCCACACCGGGGACCGCAGGCGAGCGGATGCCCACAAGACGGGGCGCACGCAGCCGCGCAACGACTCGGCAGTCCCAGCCCTGGGGGTGCGAAGTCGTTGCTGCTCCGGTCCACCCGCGGCCGCCGGCGGCACGCATCCCCCGACGTTCGGCCACCGGTCGCGTTCGAGCGGTGACCGGAGTCGGGCATCCCGCTCAAATCGGGCGCCTGGCGCATGGCCTCCGCCAGGCGCCGTGCCATCGGCCTCCTGCGGGAGGAACCCGCCCGGGAGTTGGAGGCCCGGCAGGCGGCGTCCGGGACGGACGTCGACGCCGCGATCGAGGGGGACGCCGTCGGCGACGCCACCCTGCGCCTGGTGCTGATCTCCTGCCGCGCGGTGCACTCGTGCGTGGCGCGCACCGCGCCTGTCGGGTGCCTGACGACCGGGGAGACGGCCCGGGCGTTCCCGGGCCCGGAGCCGACCGTCACCCAGCGCATCGTCGGTCCGGGCCAAGCGCACCCCCGCCGCGGCCCGCGTCCCCTTCCAACCCCCGCCGAGGGCCCGTCTCGACGCACGTCTGGCGCCGGTGCTCGAGGTCACCCACCTCGTGTTCGACGAGGGCTACGCGGTGACCGTCCACGGTCCCGGCAAAGTGGGGCACGGGACAAGTGGAATGCGACGCGCGTAAATGCGCGCCTCGCGATTGACTGCGCGGCCTGCCGAAACGGAGCGTGTTGCGGGATGTATGGCGGTTGGCGGTGCACTCCTCCGCCAGCACCCCCAGGCGCGTGCGCGGGCCGTGTGGTAGAGCCGCGGATCCGGCTTGCAGGCGCGCTCGACGCAGGAGAACACCGCAGCATCGATCAGCGGAGCCAGCGGAAAGGCCGGCCACCGTGCCGGCACCTCTGACGAACAGTCCGTGATGAGCCCGCCCGATGCGCCTGGCGCTCGCTCGGATGCGCCTGAGTGTATCCGCCGCGTCCGGCTTCGGCACCAGGGGGCGCGCGCTGTAGGCGCGGCGAATGCGCCCGGCGGCGGCCAGGGCCTCGGGGGACGGGGTCCAAGCCTGATTTCGGCAGACGAACGCCGCGTTGGCCTCCGGCGAGGCGAGTTCCCCGGACATGCACAGACGCCCGGTGGACATCCAGCCCTCGATGAAATGTTCCGGGGGAACGCCGAGGGCACGCGCCATGTCCCCGAGCACCGCCCGGTGTTCCGGCAGCGACAGGTTCGGCACCAGGGTTCCGAAGGGATCGAGCACCACCGCTCTCCAGCGCATGCCTCTCCGGTTCGCCGGCCGAACCCGCCGTCCCCGGGGGCGCGGGGTGCCCCTGGGCCAGCCGGCCATAGTCCCGGCCGCCGGGCGCCGGAGCCCCGGCAGCGCCACCAAGGCGCAGGGCAGGGTCGCATGGAAGACATCCTCGGCGTCCTCCGGCGAGGGCAGGAGGCTCTTGAGCATCCGCCGGACCGGCGCCCTGAACGGCTCCACCCGGGCCACGAACGCCTGTGGCGCACCGCCAGGTGGGTCCATCGCCATCCCCCTTCCACCGTTAACGTCGCGGGGCCGGGCCGAACCGTTGCGCGCTGTGGGGCGCCGCACACGGGAGGCTCGGGCGTGCCCACGCCCCCTGCAGCCCACGCCCCCTGCAGCCCACCCCGCGCGCCTGAACAGCGATGGCCCATCGCGACGATACCCCGACAGGCGAGTCCCTGCCCGCGCTCGGCACGCCTGCCCCCGGCCGGCTCCCCGCCTCGTCCCTCCCCTCCCGCACCGTCCCAACGGTCCCCTTCGCCCCGTCCGAACGGCCCACCGGCACCGTGGCCGGGTGGCCGTTGGCGCCCGGCGCGGGCCCGTCGTAGCCTCATTACAGAATCCCGCACGGAATTACGGTATTTTTCCGGCACCGAAGACGAAAACGCCGAGGAAGCGGGGTGGTGGATGCTGAAGCATAGGCCTGGCAAACGGGCCGCCCGGACGGAAGGGCGGCGGAACGCCGCGCAGAGAGGGACGGATGGAACATGAGCCGCGTCGCGACGGACATCACCCAGTTGATCGGCGGCACGCCCCTGGTCGAGCTCCACGCCTTCGGTGACAACGCCCGCATCCTGGCCAAGCTCGAGTCCTTCAACCCGGGCGGCAGCGTCAAGGACCGCATCGGCCTCTCCATGATCGCCGCCGCGGAGCGGGACGGGAGCCTCAAGGCGGGCGACACCATCGTCGAGGCCACCAGCGGCAACACCGGCATCGCCCTGGCCATGGTCGCCGCCGTTCGCGGCTATCACCTGATCCTGGTGATGCCGGAGTCCGCCAGCCTGGAGCGTCGCGGCATCATGGCCGCCTACGGCGCGGAACTGGTCCTCACGCCCGCCAAGGAGGGCATGCGGGGCGCGGTGGCCCGCGCCGACGCCATCGCCGCCGAGCGGACGGCCTTCGTCCCCCACCAGTTCCAGAACCCCGCCAACCCGGCCGTGCACCGGGAGACCACCGGGGAGGAGATCTGGGAGGCGACCGGCGGGCAGATCGACGCGTTGGTCTCCGGCGTCGGCACCGGCGGGACCGTGACCGGCGCGGGCGGTCTCCTCAAGGAGCGCAAGCCCGGCCTCCACGTCGCGGCCGTCGAGCCCGCCGCCTCCCCCGTGCTCTCCGGCGGCACCCACAGCCCGCACCCCCTGCAGGGCATCGGCGCCGGCTTCGTGCCCGAGATCCTCGACCGTTCCGTCCTCGACGAGGTCATCCAGGTGCAGTCCGCCGACGCGCTGGAGGCCGCCCGCAAGCTGGCCCGCCGGGAGGGCATCCTGGCCGGACCGTCCTCCGGTGCGGCCGCCCACGCCGCCTCGGTCCTCGCGGCCCGGCCGGAGTTCGCCGGCAAGACCGTCGTGGTGGTCCTCCCCGACACCGGCGAGCGATACCTGTCCACCGGGCTGTTCGCGGAGGCGCAGGCGGCCCCCGCGGGCGGCGCACCCGCTCCGACACGCTGATTTCCGGAAGGCGGCGGCAATCGTGATCTACCTGGACAACGCGGCGACGGCCAATCCCAAAGCCCCCGGCGTGGCGGAGGCCATGGCCCGGAGCCTCGGCGAGTACAACGCCAACCCCGGCCACGGCGGGCACCACCTGGCGGTGCGCGCCACGTTGGCGGTCTATGCCGCGCGGGCGTCCCTCGCCCGCCTGCTCGGCGTCGCCGATCCGTCGCGCCTCATCTTCACCTCGGGCGCCACCGCCGCGTTGAACCAGGGGATCACCGGCAGCCTGCCCGGTGCCGGCCACGTCATCTGCAGCACCTGGGAGCACAACGCCGTGCTCCGCCCCCTCTGGGCCTGGGGGCGGCGCACCGGCGGGACCGTGACCGTCCTGCCGGCCGCGCCCGACCGCCCGGTCTCCCCCGACGAGGTCGAGCGCGCCATCCGCCCGGATACCGCCCTGATCGTGCTCACCGCCGCCTCCAACGTCACCGGGGCCCTCTGCCCGGTGGCCGAGGTCGGGGAGATCGCCCGGGCGCACGGCATCCGCTTCCTGGTCGACGGGGCGCAGGCTGCCGGGCACCTCCCCCTGCACCTGGACGCCCTCCCGCTCGACCTCTGGGCCTGCCCGGGGCATAAGGGGCTCCTGGGGCCGCAGGGCGTCGGCCTCCTCTACGTCCGGCCCGGCATCGACCTGCAGCCCCTCCTGTTCGGGGGCGCCGGCTTCGATTCGGAGCGCCGGGAGCCGCCGGAGGAGGCCCCCGAGCGGTTCGAGGCCGGCACGCTCAACACCCCGGGCATCCTCGGCCTCGGCGCCGCCGCCGAACACCTGCTTGCCATCGGCATCCCCGCCGTGCGCGACCGGGAGCTCGGACTGCAGGCCCTCCTGCAGGAGGGGCTCGCCGGCATCCGGGGCGTCCAGACGTACACCGCATCCGACCCCCGCGCCGGCGTCGGGGTCGTTTCGCTCACCGTGGCCGGTTGGACCGCCGGGGCTGCCGCGGAGACGCTGGACCGCGACTTCGACATCTGCGCGCGCGCGGGCCTCCACTGCGCCCCCCTGGCCCACCGCGCCCTGGGGACGCTGCCCGACGGCACCGTGCGCCTCTCGATCGGCGCCGGCACCACACCCGCGGACATCGCCGCCGCCGTGGGGGCCGTCGCCTGGCTGGCCGCGCACCCGCAGGCCGCGAGCCGGCCGGGGGCGGTCCGCGGTGCCTGACGGCCGGCCGCGCCTGGTCTTCACCGGCCCCACCGCCCTCGCCCGGGCCTTCGACCTGTTGCAGAAGGGCGGATATAGCTGCGACATCGTCGCAGCGCCCGCCGGCGGCAGCCCCTGCGGCATGGCGCTGGCCCTCGCGGAACGCGACTTGAACCCCGCGCTGGCCGTGCTCGCGGCGCTCGGGGCGTCACCTCGGGCGGTGATCGGCGGCGCGGGGGGCGGCCAGGGCGGGGCCCATCCGCCGCGGGTCTCCATCTCAGGGATGGGAGGGATGAACGAGCCACTGCCGGGGTGACCGGCGGGACGCCGTCCCGCGGGCGCCGCGGCTCCCGGTGCGGCCGCGTTCCTCCCCCGAGCGGCGGGGCGG
>Ga0209012_1001485_pt1 | contig 24035 bp, 27 predicted proteins | sample RS3BMetagenome_FD_184735 | JGI IMG/M metagenome (GOLD analysis project Ga0209012, IMG submission 184735) | Ferric oxide microbial mat and aquatic microbial communities from Rainbow Spring, Yellowstone National Park, USA - RS3B (SPAdes) (version 3) ...
CGGCCTTGAGCCGGCGGGCCACCGGCGCCGGGGACCCGAGTACGTCGCCAGGGCCACGAACCTGGAGCTGCCGGGGCGCGACGTCCTGAGGCTCTACGACGGGATCAGGGCGCCGATCGAGACGTCCTACAGGGACATCAAGGGCTTCCTCCTGTTCACGAGCTCCACGAAGAGGATCTTCAGGCTCTTCGCCTTCCTCCTCGCGGCGTCCATCTACTCCTTCTCCACCCTCTTCAGGGGCAGCCTGAGGAGGGAGGAGTTCAGGCTGCTGCTGGCGCTGGTTCTCATCCGGGGGGTGGTGGAGGTCGAGATCGATCCGATCGAACAGTTCAGCGGCGATTATCATACCTGCCATGATCCATATTTAAGGGATCCATATTTAAGGAGGTGATTTTGGGTCTACAGCTAGAAGGGGCGAGGTTTGCCGTTCACTTTATCACATCATAGACAGAACCCGTTCACCTCACATGTATGTATTGATTCAGCCTGCACGGGGACCCATTCCGGAGTTCGGGCAATGACGCTTCATTCGGACAGGCGCTTCCCGGGCGGGGATTCGTTTCAATCAACGCCTAATTTGTCAATGAATTGTCGCAGATGGGCCGACCAGGATTTGAACCCGGGACCTCCGCCGTGTAAGGGCGGCGTCCTAACCGCTAGACCATCGGCCCCCACGCCCAGAACGGGCGGCTTATGTGTCAAATCAGCGCTAAAAAGCGTTCCGCGTATCCCGCCCGCTGGGGTCGTGCGCCTCGGGGCGCCGTGGAACTATCCACAGGACGCGTGCTCCGGATGCGGATGGGTCGACGTAGACCAGGGAAGCGCGGCCTTCAGGTGCGGGCCCGCGATCGACGGACAGCTCAACGCGGCGATCGACCTCCACCTGAGGATGGATGGGAGTTCCCATCGGCATTAGCTGCGGGACGGGAACGTCCTGCCGCGCCGGTGGGCCGGTACCTCACGACGGGGAGCGAATGAACCCGCGAGATGGCTATGTGACGAGGTGAAGCCCAACCTCCACTGCCCGTATAATAGACATATATTACGTGTGTATATGTGAAGTGAAATCCGTGGTGACCGTCAGGCCTTCTTCGGCCCCAGTTCCCTGTTCTTGGGCCTGAGGGTGTCGCTCCTGCCGCAGCGCCTACACCTGGTGGCCTTCCAGGAGTTCTTGGCGCCGCACTTCATGCAGATCTTCACATAGAGGTGCTTGCGCATGGCTATGGCCCTGGCCTGTGGATCAGCCACCGGCATGGCCGCGCCTTCATGATGATTCCTTATTAGTGTTTCCCGGAGAACTGCCGATTCAGCCACTGTCGATTGGAGCCCGATATCCTCACATCCCAGAGGGGTTGGGCTTTCTGCGCGATCTCGATCATGTACTCCGAGTACATATGGGATAATAAGGGATGAAAATCGTCAGCGTATGAGGGATCCGGTTGATAACGCTCGATGGATCGCTTGCGCGCAGGATAGTGGAGGCGGCGGAGGCCAGGGGGATGGACCCCGGGCAGTACGTGTCGTATATAATGGAGAGGTCCAACCCGCGGAGGAGGGTGGACCTGCTTCCGCTCGGATACAAGGCGGAGGTGGCGGCGGCGGTCTCGCGGGGCGCGCTCGAGTCCCTGAAGAGAGTGGCCGTCGTGTGGAGCGGGGGAAAGGACAGCACCGTGGTGCTCCACCTGTTCAGGGAGGCGTCGACGAGGACGGGGAGGGGATTCGACGTCGCGTTCATAGACCACTTCATGCACTTCGACGAGACGCTGGAGTTCATCGAGGACGTGGCGAAGGAGTGGGGGTTCCGCGTTATATTCAAGGGAAACGATAGGCTGAGGGGACACGAATACGGGGAGGAGGTGAGCGTCGACGAGCTGGACCCGGCGGACGCGGACGAGCTGCTGAGGATCGGCTACACCGCGCCGACGTTCAGATTTGCGCTGAACAACGTGGCCGCGAACCACCTCCTGAAGACGGTGCCGATGAGGGAGCTGGTGATCGATGGGGGATACGAGGGACTCGCCGTGGGGATAAGGTGGGACGAGAACCCCGCTAGGGCGGGGGAGGTCTTCTTCAGCAGGAGGTCCGACCCCACCCATGTGAGGATACACCCGATACTTCCGTTCACCGAGAGGGATATCTGGGACTACACGCTCTCGAACAAGCTCCCGATCAACCCCCTGTACAGGAGGGGGTACAGGAGCATCGACGATAAGTACGAGACGAGGCAGTCGGGGGACAGGCCGGCCTGGGAGCAGGACCTGGACGGAACCCCGGAGAGGGTCGGGAGGGCGCAGGACAAGGAGGGGATCATGGAGCTCCTGCGCCGCTACGGGTACATGTGACGCGCGGGGAAGGGAATGAAATGCCCCGGCCGAACGTGATCCTGATAGTCGTCGACTCCCTGAGGGAGGACCGCTCGAGTGGACTGGACGCGCTGCTCGACATGGGCTTCGTGAAGTACGGGAACGCGATAGCGCCGGCGCCCTGGACCCTCCCGAGCCACGTGAGCATGTTCACCGGGCTCTATCCGGGAATACACGGCGTACACGAGGGATATTCGGAGAACGGGAGGTTGGACGAGGTGTCGAGCGACGGCATGCTGAGGATGGACGACGGGATCCTGGGGGAGCTGATGGACGATGGGTATGGGATGTACTTCGTCACCGCCAACCTGTTCGTAACGCCGCAGTATGGATTCAGGAGGTACACCAGACATCTCACGGCGTCGCCGTATCTGCCGGAGGCACTGGACTGGGATGAATTCTCCCGCCTGAACGAGTCGTTCTGGCGCAACGGCGGGAACTACCTGAGGACCGCCCGGGAGTTCCTGGGCATGGGGAAGGGAGGCCTGCTGGGGCGCGCGATCCTGAGGGCGCTCAGGCTTGAGCTCGGCATGGACATCACCGACAAGGGCTCCAGCTCCATCCTGAGGGCGGTGGGCAACGGCCTTATGGAGCGCGAGCCGTTCATGCTCTTCGTGAACCTCATGGAGGCGCACGAGCCCTATACGCCGAGGGATCTCTCGGGCAGGCTCAGCGCCAGCGCCTCGTTCAGCGCCGTGTTCAAGGGCAGCGTCCCCGGGGACGTCGCGGAGATGTGGAGGAGCGCCTACCCCGTGCACTCGAGGTATGCGATCGACAGGGCCATCGACGTCGTGAGGGCGCTCGGCCGGTACATGGACAACTCGTTGACGATCGTCACTTCCGACCACGGACAGCTGCTCGGCGACGGCGGAATAGGCCACGGTTACTTCCTGAGGGACGGCCTCCTCAGGGTCCCGCTGTACATCAGGTGGCCCGGATGGATGAGGGCACCGAGGCAGGAAAGGCGGTACGTGAGCCTGACCCAGATACCGTCCATCATACGCTCATCGATCGGGACCGGGAGCGACGCGAGGGATGTACGCATTGGAACCGACGTCGCGGCGGCGGAGAGCTTCGGCCCCATATCGATACCGGCCGAGTGGATCTCGCGGCTTCCACGCGACGCGCTGCGCGACGCCTTCAGCCACAGGATAAGGGTGTACGTTCGGGGGGGCGCGGCGACTTACAACGCGAGCTCCGGGCGCCTGGAGGAGGCGGATGGCGTCGACGTCGGCGACGCCCGGGACATCATACGGGAACTGGTGGACGCGCGGTCGAGCGCCGCCGGGCGGGAGATCCCGCCGCTGGACGCGATGTGACGGATGGACCCAGGCCTCCAGCGCGCGAGTCCAGCGGGCGGCTCCGCGGCGGGCCACCAGGGTCATTAGCGCCGCCAGCGCGAGTATTATCAGGAGAAATGCGTCGAATCCGAGCCTGAAGCCGATCACCGCCACGAGCGCCGTCCCGAGCGATGACGCCAGAAACTCTCCGGCGCCCATGGTCGCATTGAGCATCGCGTAGGACTCGACCTCCGTCCCCCGGGACGACTCGAACGCCGCCGCGTATATCAGGGGCATCTGGAGGCCGTGGCCCATGCCTATCATGAGCATCGCCGTGAAGAACGCGCCGGCGCCCTGCGACGCGGAGAGCACGGCTATGCCCAGGGACGTCGCCGCTATGGAGAAGTACAGCGTGATCCTGCGCCTGACGTCGACGAACGATAGGATGACCCTCGACGCCAGCGAGGCCGAGGACGCGACTACGATTCCGGCTATCGCCAGGTATGTGGGAAGGCGGAGGACGCCGATCGCGAAGACCTCCGCATATATCGTCATAAGGGGCCAGATGGCCGACGATAGCATATTTATGGAGAGCATCTCGTGGAGCTCCCTCCTCATGAACGGCCTGAGGATCCCGGCGGAGGTCTCCCTGGCGCTCCTCCTCTCGCCGACGTTCGCGCCCCTGGGGAAGAGCAGCGCCATGGCCAGCGAGAGCGAGAACGACATCGGCGCGTAGAGGTAGTAGCGGGGAGCGGACTCGGCGGCGAGCTGGAAGAGCACGCCCAGGAGCATGCCCGCCGATATTCCGGCCGTGTAGGACGCGGTGCCCCTCCCCTTTCCGGCCATGTATGAGAAGGGCGCCAGGTATGTGCTGATCACCGCGACCAGGAAGTACAGCGCAACGAATGACGGGAATATGAACCGGGCGCCCAGCGCGCTCAGCAGGGAGATCACCGGCATGGCGGCCAGGGATCCCACGAGGAGAGCCCTGGACTTCGTGTACGCGACGAGCATTGCGGCAATCCCACCGGACGTCCAGAGGGCCAGCATTGCGAGCCCGACGAGCCTCGGCCCGAGGATCGAGTAGTACACCGCTATGAGAGGTAGCGACACCTGCAGCATGTAGCTGAATGCCCTGGAGAGGAGCCCATTGACGAAGAACACGTGGCTCCGTTTCCCCGGCACATGCGCCACCTGGGAACGCCCGTCCAAGCGCAATCGATGGGGGCGCGCGGGGTTCTAAGCTTATCTGGACGCACGGGACGGCGACCGCAATGTATTTAAGATAAGGACATCACCCCCGAGCCAAGGTGTGATGCCATGTCCTCACAGTCTCAGCCAACAAACGTGGTCCTGATCGGCAAAAAGCCGCCCATGAACTATGTGCTGGCCGTCCTCACGCTGTTCCAGAACGGCCAGAACCAGGTGATCCTGAAGGCCAGAGGGATGGCCATAAGCAAGGCAGTGGACACATCGCAGATACTGAAGAACAGGTTCCTGAAGGACGTCGAGGTCAAGGAGGTCCGCATAGGGACCGAGCAGGTGGACAACCAGCAGACCGGCGGCAAGAGCAACGTCAGCAGCGTCGAGATAATCCTCCAGCGCAGCGCCTGATCAGGGAAGCCAGCGATTCTGTGTTTTTAAAATTTTGATAAGTTTACATTATCGGATTGCCGCAGGCGCACGGGCTGCGGATACGTTGGAGATTAGGGGCCCGCAATCGCGCCATGTATTTTGGGTAGTGATGGCCCGGTTAGGAAAATATTTATAGTGGCAGGCGGATGCTCCGCTCAGCGAGAACCGGGTGGTATATTAGTTGAAGTTGCCCATATGCCTCGCCGATGCAAGGATTGGTGTCCTCTGTCCCAGATGTGAGGCTAGGCTTGAGAAGGGCGAGATCACGAGCGTCGACGTGGAGGTATCATATATACTGGTGAAGGCCGCCAAGGATATACCGGTTCTGGAGGATATCACGCTCGTCAGGGCGCGCGAGATGGAGGGCGATCTGGTGCTGGTCCTCGGATCGGGCGATGCGAGGAAGATCCTATCGGATAACAACGCGCTCAGGAAGCTCAAGGAGCACCTGAACAACGAGAGGATATGGGTGACTGAGGAGGGCGACGATCGGAGGTTCGTGGAGTACCTGCTTCACCCGCTGCGCGTTCTGACGCTCAACACGGTGTGGCTCCCGGATGGCTCCAAGACCACCAGGGTGCTGGTGGCCGGGAGGCCCGACCGCAACTCGGGCGTGAGCCTTGGTAAGGCTAAGAAGATTATTAAGGCACTGAGGGGGCTGGATCTCGAGATCCAGTTTGAGAGACCGCCGATTAAGAAAAGGGCTTTTTCTTGACGGGATAACCCCCGACATGGAGGGAAAGCCCGTCGAGATAACGGGATGGGTGGAGGAGCAGCGGGATCTGGGCTCCCTGATCTTCCAGGTGCTCAGGGATAGCAGGGGATCTGCCCAGGTAGTGTACGACAGGGCCAAGCTGGGCGGGTCGATGGACGACGTCCGCGGCACGGCGCTTCAGAGCTACGTCCACGTGAGGGGCGACGTCGTCAGGGGGAAGAGCCATAAGTTCCCGCTGGAGGTCAGGGCCGAGGAATACGAGGTCCTGGGCCCCGTCAGGCGCCCGCTCCCGCTCGATCCATCGGGAAACGTGCCGGCCGGGCTCGACGTGAGGCTCGACAACAGGCCGCTGGACCTGAGGAATCCGAGGACGGCCGCCATATTCTCGATACGCGCGAAATTCCTCAGGGCCGCCAGGGATTACTTCGCGCGCAGCGGGTTCGTGGAGGTCAACACGCCGAAGATAATCGGATCCGCGGCGGAGGGCGGGGCTGACCTCTTCGAGCTGGAGTACTTCGGCAGGAAGGCGTACCTGGCGCAGAGCCCCCAGCTTTACAAGGAGCAGTTGACGATGGCCCTGGAGAGGGTATTCGAGATAGCGTTCTATTACAGGGCGGAGAAATTCAACACGCAGAGGCACCTGAACGAGTTCACCAGCGTCGACGTGGAGGCGGCGATGTTCGATAAGAGGGACGCAATGGACCTCCTGGAGGGACTAGTGGTGGAGGCCGGCAACTCCGCGATAGACGGCTCCGCCGCCGAGTTCGAGGCGCTGGGGCGCGATCCCCCCAGGGCCAGCGCGCCGTTCCCCGTGATAACGTACGCGCAGGCACTTGAGGCGCTGAGGGCGAAGGGGCTGAACCTGGCGTTCGGGGAGGACCTGGGCGGGGACGCGGTGAGGGTGCTCGCTGAGGAGTACGGCGGATACTACTTCATAGTCGACTGGCCGCTCGAGGCGAAACCGTTCTACATACAGCCGAGCGGGGACGGCCTGTCGGAGAGCTTCGACCTGATGTTCGGACAGCTCGAACTGGCGAGCGGCGGGGAGCGCATACACGACGGACCCCTACTTGAGGAGAGGCTGAGGGCGAAGGGGCTGAACCCGGAGGGCTTCAGGGAGCACCTGAAATTCTACGAGTGGGGAATGCCGCCGCACTCCGGATGGGGATTCGGCGCCGACAGATATCTCATGGTGGTGGCGGGAGTCAACAACATAAGGGAGACTGTGCTGTATCCGAGGGATCCGACCAGGCTCACGCCCTAGATCGCGCTGTACATCTCGTTCCACTTCTCGTAGAGCTTCACCCTTTCCGCTACGAGGCTGGGCCTCCTCTGCTTGACTATCTCCTTGAAGTCCTTCATCTTTATGGGCCTGGGTTTGCTCTCGGGATCGTTGGCCTTTCCGCTCTCGAATAGCTCCGTCACGACCTTCAGCTGGGCATCCTGACAAATGTCCCTTATGTCGCTCGCCGAGTATCCGTCGGTCAGCTTCGCCAGCTCGTCCGGGTCGATGTCGGAATCCAGGACCAGCGGCTCGGTGTACTTCTCGAACAGGAGTTTCCTCGTGTCCTTGTCCGGGGGCTGCACGTATATCCTCTTCTGGAAACGTCTGAGGAACGGCTCGTCGAGCGTCCACGGCTTATTAGTCGCGGCCAGCACGTAGAGCTGCAGGTTCCTGCCCTTATCGGATAGTCCGTCCATCTCCTTCAGGAACTGGTTCCTGACCCTCGTCTCGCCGCCGACCTCCTGGCGGTGGACGGTGAGCAGCGAGTCCACCTCATCTATGAATATGACGACCGGCTTCGACTCGGCCAGGCCGCGGGCGTAAGCGAACAGCCTTGTCACGTTCTTCTCGGCGTCCCCCAGCCACTTGCTCATTATCGACGCGGCGTCAACGCTCAGGAAATATCCGTCTATCTCGCTGGCGACGGCGGCCGCGAGCATCGTCTTCCCGCAGCCGGGCGGCCCGAACAGCAGCATCCCCCTGGGCCATCCCAGCGGGAACAGGTCGGGACGCTGATACGGGTAGACGATCGCCTGCCTGAGCGCCAGCTTCGCGTCGTCGAGCCCCACCACGTCCTTCGTGCTCACGTTCGGCTTCTCGGTCACCAGGAGCTCCTCGAACGTCGCCTTCACGGTCTCGACCATGGGCGCGACCTTGACGTTGCCGTCATCGTGGGACGACGGCCTGTCCCCGTCGGACGGCGCATAAACCCCCCTCAGCCGCTGCAGCGCCTTTATCCTCTCCTGATACGCCATGGCCTTCTCGTAGTACATCTTGTTGACCGGATTGTCCGGATAGAGCCGTATCAGCTTGAGCAGCGCCTCGACCGCGTTCTGGTATTTCACGACGGCGCCGGCGTAGTTACCCTGGCTGTCCAGCTTTATTGCCTCGCTCGCGTATCTCGCGGCGGCGTCCTCCAGCTCCTCCCCGGGGTTGCGCATCACACGGCGACGCCCTCCTGCTCCTCGTCGCCGGCCAAGCGCCTGCCCGATATCACCCCGGCGATCGCCCTGCTGAACTCGTCGTTCCCCACGTCCTTCGCCATGTCCAGTATCTTGGATACATCGTCGCGTACCATGCCCTGGGGCTCGGGCGTCTCGAACTTCCTCATTATCATATCGGAGACCTCGTCCACCGCTTCGTCTATTATGTCCTGCACGTCGAATTTATCGCCTATGCCGACCGCGGCGTCGATCCTGAGGTCCTCCGAAAGCGAGATGTTTCCCGTGAGCAGCGCCAGGGCATCGGCAAGCCCGTCCGTCACGTCCCTCAGGTTTCCGGGTATCGTCTCCAGGATGTCCCCCACGCCCCTGAGGGCCTGGGCGGCGGCTGAGATCTCATTCGTTATCATGAGGTAGTACTCGACGTTCTCCAGCCTCAGTATGGCCTTCTCAAGCGAGAGCTCGGCCGCCTCCAGGAGCCCGATGATCCCCTTGACGTCGCGGTACTCCGACACGCGGAGCGCCAGCCGCCTCTGGTCGCCGCTCGACTTATCCATGGATATCCTCGACACGAGGTCCCGCTCGCGCGTCCTCATCCTGCCCAGCATGCCGGACAGTAGGTTTCTCCTGGTCCTGAGGACGCGGAGCGCGTCCTCCAGGCTCGTTATAGCGCGGGCCCTGTCGTCGATCCTCCTCCACGGTAGCCTCAATTCGCCTCCGATAATGTGGACTGCTTCCCAGGACAACTGTGATGAGGTGGAAAAAAATGGAGATATAGCTTGAAAGGCGAAAGGGAGGTTTTGGGACGCAGGCCTAGGACTTCTGTCCGAGCCCCACTCCCAGGCCGGTGTCGTAGCCGGTCGGGAGCTCGGGGAGCTTCTCCTTCATCCTCTGCTCGGCTATCGCGGATGCCTCGGCGAGTATCCTCTCGGCGTCCTCGTTGGCGGTCTCGAAGTTCACGCTCAGGCCGCTCATCTGTCCCGCATCGACCAGTATGCTGCTCAGCAGGTTGTTGATCTCCGAAACCTCTCCCTCGGCCTCCGGCATCACGCCCATCAGGCCGGCCCTGACCCTCTTTATCACGCTCATGGCCGGCGCGAGCGTAACCACCACATCGCCGAGCGTCGTCGCGGTGTTGAGCCTCAGCACTATCTGCTCCATCGCTATCTTGGCCTGCTCTATCATCTTCTCCATCTTCCGGAGCTCCGCCAGCTCGTTCGCGTAGACCGTGGCGTGCGTGGTGTCGTGCTTCTGGACGTACCTGACTATCGTCTCGAAGAGCCTCTGATCCCTGTCCTTCAGCCTGCTCGAAAGCGCGTCGAGTTTCGATACCTGTATGTTTATCTGCCTTATCGCCTGCTCCAGGCGGTCCTTCAGGGGGCCCTCCGGGGCTATGCTGTCCTTCAACCGGGCACCAACGCCCTGCTTGGGCTCCTGCTGCCACCTCTTGGCGAAGTCGCTCATGTTCGATACCCTTTCCCCGCATGACTAGTTCTCGGTTTTGTCACCGCGATATCCGGGGAATCGGTGACAAAATCATTAGACGCGGACGTCCAGCGACATGGCTCCCCATCGACTTATGCGCGGCGCGCGGCGCACACGACGTGGCCGGCGTGCTGGAGAGGTTGAAGGAGATGGGACTGAGCGAGTACGAATCCCGGATATACGCGGCGCTCCTCAGGGGGGGTCCGGCCAAGGTGGCGGATCTGGCGGTCAGGGCGGGGGTGCCGCGCACGAAGGTCTACGAGGCGGTGAAATCCCTGGAGAGGAAGGGGCTCGCGGAGCTGCACGGCAGGCCCCTCCTGTGCGCGGCGATGGATCCGGATGAGGTCCTGGGCGACATGGTCGAGGAGGAGGAGAGGAGGGCCAGGAGGCTCAGGAGGACGCTCGAGGAGCTCAGGAGGCTGGGCAAGGGCATCGGCGCCGTGGAGGGCCCCGAGGGGAGATATTCGCTGGTCGCGGGGACCGCGATCGTGGAAAGGTTGAGGGAGTTGATATCCGGCGCCTCCAGGGAGGTGCACGGCATACTCGATCACTGGGGCGCAGAACTGGCGCTCAGCGCCAAGAAGGAGCTCAGGTCCGCCGCGCTCGGGGACGTCGAGATAAGGCTCGTGGTCGACGGCTATGACGAGGAGTCCACGGAGATCACAGAGCTCGCGGAGCTGACGCGCGTCGCGCTGCACGGCGGAGGATGGAGCGCGTTCACGTTCGACGGCAGGATCGCGCTCCTCCTGGACAGCAGGGCCGGGGTGGGGATGGCACTCGAATCGCCGATCATCGTGGAAGCCCTCGGGGCGCTCTTCAACGGCCTATGGGAGGGCGGGATGCCGCTGGAGAGGTTCCTAGACCTCGTGAGGACCGGCATGTCAGGCGCTGCGAGCCTGCTGGGAGGTGAGGATGAACTCTACGGCGGAATTCTGGAGGCGCTGCTCTCGACGCTCCCCATACATGACCTAGGCGCCATCGCCGACGCGGCATACTCCGGGTTCCTCAAGCTGCTGCCCGAGATCGATGGGGAGCCCGCCGAGGCATCGATGGTCCTGTGGAGCGCCCTTCTGAGGGATAGCCTGCCGCGGGGATCCGTGAGATACGATCAGTTGACAAAGATAATGACCATAGAGTACGGGAGTCCTGCCAAGCTGCCCCCCACGCCGTGGTTCCTTGCGTTCCTGGGATATCTGAGGAGCAAGGGCGTGGAGCCGTCGGTCGTCCACAGTTCAGCCGGCCAAGGCCTGTCGGTGCTCCAGCTGAAGTTTCCACAGAGGGCCTCGATAATGTGAGCTGCACACGTCCGGGCGGGCATTCGAGCGCGTGCTCAACTGGCTATCAGCGTTCATGTTCATGCACGACTTCGTGTTCGAGAACGGGGGCCTGGGGAGGCCCCCGCTTGAGCGGAAAGAGGAGATGCCCCCGTGGCTGAACGGGCTGCGTCCGATTTTCTCGCTCGGGTAGGAGGTGAGCTTAAGGTAACGGAGCCCCCCTAGAAGGGGCGAGGTTTGCCGTTCACTTTATCATATTAAGAAGAGCGCCGCGCAGAGTATCAGCGGGATAGTGAGCCCCGGCATCGGCCTGTTCAGCCGGCGGAGGAGGATCAGCGTCGCGGCCGCGCCGAGCGCGATCAGCGCGATGCCGGCCAGCGCCCACAGCGGCCCCCTGACTATCTCGAGCGACGACGCCGCGAACGAATAGAACGCCACATCGCCCAGGCCGACGCTGACGTCGCCCAGGCCGACCATGAGGATATCCATGTCGTGCGGGATGGCCCTCAGGGGGCCGCGGGTGACCGCGAAGACGTCGTACGCCGCGAACGTCAATAGAATGTACGGCGTCCAGCTGGCCGGTATGAATATCGCCAGGAGCACGCCGATGAGGAGGCCTGCGGCCGTGTATGAGATCGACCGCGTGCGCGCGCGGCGGAGGCCCAGGGCCACGCCGGCCGCCGCCAGGACGGGGATCCCCAGCGCGGCCGGGACGCTCGAACACGCGTATGAATATGCGCAGAGCGCCAGCGCGGCCACGAATGCGACTGCGACCGTGTATGCGTTCATCAGCAGCCGGATCGATCTGTAATATCTGATCAGGAAATACGCCGCGAGCGCCGCGGCCACGACGGCGGCCGCCAGGTATAATGGAAGGTATGAGATACCCAGGGACTCCTGGGGCGCCAGATATCCGCGATCCACGGTGCTGGAGAGCGCTGCGGCCACGCCGGCCGCCGCTGTCAGGTATGCTACTTGGATGGGCAGCCCGGGCAGGCGCTCAGTTGATCTCAAACTCCTGGCCTGCCGTGGGGGTCTCCACCTTAAGGCCCTTGCCCCTCAGCTCCTCCGCGAACTTCAGCATGGGCTCCTCGTCCCCGTGCACCAGTATTATCAGCGGATCCCCCCTTATGTCATCGGTGAAGAACCTGAGCAGCTCATCCCTCCCGGAATGCGATGAGAAGTCGAATCTCCGGACCTCGGCCTTGATCTTCTTCTTGCGTCCATCGTTGGGGATCTCCAGCTCGCCCTTCTCCAGGAGCCTCCTTCCGGGCGTCTCCGGCGCCTGGTAAGCGACCAGCGCTATCCCGTTGCGATCTCCCTCGCTTATCCTCCTGCTGTAGAACACCGATGCGCCTCCCACGAGCATCCCGGCGGGAGATATTATGACGCCCGGCTCCTCCACGACCCTCCTCCTCATCCCCCACGAATTCACGTATTCCAGATAGTTCAGCGCGTCGTCGAGCGCCTCCGGGTCCCTGATGTAGTCGGGGATCGAGGACATTATCTCGTTTACCTTCAGCGCCATTCCGTCCATATATACTGGGTACGGGAACCGATGTCTCCTGAGGGCCATCGCCACCTCCTGAGCCCTTCCGACAGCGAACGCGGGTATCAGGAGCGTCCCCTTCCTCTCGACCACCTCCCTCGCGTACTCCACGAGCGCCGCCTCCCGCTCGTCCCTCGACGGATGCTGCGTCTGGGAATATGTGGACTCCGATATAACGACGTCCGCCTCGGGGAGGGGGGCGCTGTATCCGCGCAGGAGCTCCGTGTCGGAGCGATTCATGTCCCCCGTGTAGAGGACCCTGCGCGATCCCTCGATGTATATCATCGCGCTCCCGGGCACGTGCCCGGCGTTCACCAGCTGGAAGGAGAGGTCCCCGGCCCGGACGGGCTCGCCGTACTCGACGGGCTTGGCCCCCTCCGCGAACTTGGCCACCTCGTAATCGGTGAAGGGCGACGCCTCGCCCGTCACCTTCACGAAATCGTACAGTAAGAGCTCGGAGAACCTTATGGTCGGCGACGTCGCGTAGATCGCCGGGGATCTCCCGGGATCCACCTCGAAGAGCGGCGCCGCACCGCTGTGGTCCAGGTGCGCATGCGTTATCACCAGCGCATTCACATCCCTGGGCCTCACGTGTATCGGAAACTCCGGGTCCCTCTTCCTGCCGTTGCCCACGGAGACCCCGTAGTCCAGCAGTATTCTGGAACCATCCTGCTCCACGAGCATCGCGGACCTGCCGACTTCCCTGGCAGCTCCGAGCACCCTGATCTTCATTCCATCCATATCCGTAAACCTTTTAGCATGCCCGATTTCACCCGTCGCTATAAAGGTTTTTGGGTAGATCCAAAATGATCGAGATACTGCCGAGGGGGAAATCGTTCGATGGAAAGGTGCTTGTGGCGGGCTTCCACGGGATAGGCGCCACCGGATACTACGCGGTGAGGTACATCGTGGAGTCGCTGGGCGCCAAGAGGACGGCTTATATAGACTCGGACCTCACCGCCCCCATATCGACGTCGCGCGACGGGCGCATAGTGACGCCCGTGGAGCTCTATGAGGGCGGGGACCTCGTCCTACTCAGGACGGAGTTCCCGGTGCAGAAGGAGAACGAGTTCTCGTTCTACAGGGAACTGGCCAAGTGGGCGTCGTCCGCCGGGTTCTCCGAGGTTGCGCTCGTCGGGGGGCTGGACGCATCCCTCAGGAGGGACGAGACCGATTACCGGGTCGTGTTCACGTCGTCGTTCACACCCCGGGGGATTCTGGAGTCCTCGAAGGTACTGGAGGACGAATTGATAATAGTGGGGCCCGTGGCGGTGCTACTGAATAATCTGGAGATGTCTGGGTTCCCCGCGTATGCAATACTCGCGTATGCGAATACGGAGCGGGTGGATCCGAGGGCCGCGGCGGTCGCCGTGAAGGCCATCAGCGAGGTCTACGGAATACACGTGGATACGGAGCCGCTCATAGCCTACGCGGAGAAGATAGAGAGCCAGGTCAAACTCGAGATCCAGAGCGTGAAGCCGAAGGACGATTCGATCTACACCTGATCCACGGCGAGCCCGAGCGACCTGAGGAGCGAAGCCAGCAGGTCCGCCAGCGCGCTGGAGCCGGGGTCCTCGGAATGCGATATCCTGACGTGCCTTATACCCCATCCCGCCACGACGTCGGCCGAGATGCGGGCCGTCTCCTCGATCACCCGCGGATCGAGGGCCGCGGGATCCGGCTTCGCGCTCTGCGAGAACGGGTAGACATCGGCGAGCCCCGGGGGCACGACGCCCATGAACGGCGCCACGAAATACGAGTCGATGCCGGGGAGGGCGGATGGGGCCGAGCGGACGTCGATCGAGTGCACGACGATGAGCGTCGCGGAATCCCCGCGCGGCCGGACACGGGATGCGCGCGACCTGGCGACCGCGAGCTCCGGCCTTGCCATATCGTCCGGCCCGAAGAGCAGTGCCCCGCGCCCCTTGAATAGGCGCGTGAACTCAGCGAAGTCCCCCGAGGCCTCGACCATCAGCGATCTGACGCCGTAGAGGCTGGGATGGCACAGAGTCTTCTGCATGAGGTATTCCCAGAGCCTGCCCTCCCTGAGGGCCTGCCTGACGTCGATGAGCTCCTCCCTGAGCACGTACAGGTTGTGCCTGGCTATGAGCCCCACGAGTTCGTCGCCGGGGAGCTCGAGGAGCTCGCGGAGGCCGTACCGCGAACACACGGGGCAGCTGCACGGGAGCTCCCCCAGCTCCTTCAGCTCCCTGACTCCACATCTAGTCATGTAGCGGAGCTCCCGCGCGAATAGCGCGTAGGATGCGGAGTCGAAGGTGTCCGCGCCGAACGCGACCGCGAGCGCCATGGTCAACGGGTGGCCGGCGCCGAAGAGGTGCACGGGCTTCTCGGGCGGCAGGTTCCTCTTGGCGGTCAGCAGGAGCCTCGACAGGTCGGCGAAGCGATACGAATTCATGAGCTCCACTGGACTCCCGACCGAATAGACGTCATATGGAAGTCCCGCTGACTCCCTGGCGGAGCGCTCTACCAGGTCCGCGTGGAGCCCTCCCTGCACGGGCAGCGCCCACGCCATCCTCCCCCTCGTCCCCTCGACTATATGCAGCGTGTCCCTCGCGGCCCTCAGCGTCCACTCGACGGTCTCCGCGGCCCTCTCACGCGATGCGGAGATCCCCGTCGGCCTGTCGAGCACGACCGCTATGTCGCTGCCCATCTCGACCTGATACTCGGCTATCGTCAGGGGATCGACGTCTATGTCGCCGTACTCCAGCACCTGATAGCCGCCGGAGTCCGTCATGAGCACGCCTTCGTAGCCCACGGCGCCGTGTATACCTCCCCTCTCCGAGATCCCGTGGCCGTAATTCCTGTACGATATGTAGCTGTTGGTTATCGCCGCGCCGAAGCCCATCGACAGGAGCTCGGGGCCCGGCACCAGCTGTCGTACCGGATGTATTACCGGGAGGAACGCGGGCGTCTCGACGGCCCTGGAACCCACCGAGAGGACGCCGAGCCTCCCCAGGAGATCGGTTTCCCTTATCCTGAAGCTCATGCCTGCGGTCCCTGGGTCCTCTCCCTGATCTCCTTGATATAATCCTCATAGATCTTCCTGACCTTGTCGGCCGCTATGCCGGAGCCCTCGACGACCCCGGCGCTGGTCACCTTTATCCGGTTCATCACGAATATGGCGCCTATGTCCTCCCTGAGGGCGACGTTGCCCGGGAATGACTTCGAGAGGCGATCGGACAGCTCCTTGAGGTCGAATATCTTCTCCACGAGACGTATGGCCCTGACAGCGGAGCCGCTCACCACCAGCTTGTGGACGCCCGGGAGCTCGGGGGGTTTCTCGATGACCGCGTCCAGGCCCTCCGAGATGGCTAGCAGGCTCCCGCTGTACACCCTGCCGTCGCTCAGCTCTACCTCCACCCTCTTGCCCATGAACGTCGACAGCTCCTCGGAGAACCTCCTGGCAACCACTGACAAACCGCCACTTGGTCCCCATGGCCCCTTTTAGCTTCTCCGGTTCCCCGGGCTTCGGGCGGCCGTGGCTCGGTCCAGGCCGTCGGGGAGCTCGGGGAAGCAGAGAGCCCGCAGCTCCTCGTCGCGCTCGCACAAATCGAGCCAGTCGAGCCGCGATATCGAACGGGGACGCGATCCCGCGAGTACGTCGTATATCTCGGCGGCGATCGATCCCGGGTCCCTTCCGGTCGAGTCGACCTCGTGGACCAGCTTCTCTCCGTATATCCGGAGGGCCTCGTCCAGCGTGACGCCCAGCGCCTCCGCCAGGAGGTTATCCCTCATCTTATCCGCGCCGTACCCGCGCTCGACGTACCTCCGGAGGAGTATGCCGGGCGATGCGCGGAGCACAGCCACGAGGGAGGCCCTCGATTCCGGGAGGGCGGACGGTACTAGGACGCCCGAGAGCACGCACAGTCCCGGCGGGGGCTCCAGCTCCATACGGGATCTCATGGAATCGACGTCCACCAGGTACTCGGAACTCCCCTCATCGTAACCGAGGACCAGGCCCATCTCCGAGGCGAGCTCGAGCACGGTCGCGTGACGACATCCGACGAGCTCCGCCAGCTTCCCGCCGACCGTCTTCTTACCGGTGGCCGGCGCTCCGGCTACTCCGACAATACCGGGGCGGGTCAACCTGATGCCCCCGCCGCCGAGTCGAGGAGTGCTATGTCCTGCGCGGACAGATGTATGGATGTCGCGGATGCCGCATCCCTGACGTGTGATTCCCTCTTGACGCCGGGTATGGGGACCACGTGGGGTCCCCTGGAGAGCAGCCATGCGAGCGCTATCTGCGCGGGGTTGGCGCCCTTGGCGGACGCCACCGAGCGCAGCGCCTCCAGGAGCGGCGCGAGGTTCCCCCGAACGTGTCTGTGGAACAGCGCGTTGAACCTGCCCACGGCATGGGATCCGTGTCCGCCGTGCGCGAGGATGCCCTGGCCCAGCGGACTGTAGGAGATCAGCGTCAGGCCCTCCCTCTCCATGTACGGGAGCAGCCCGGCCTCGGGGCCTCTGTCGACCAGGCTGTACTCCACCTGATTGGATGCGATGTCCGACCTCGACAGACTCGCCCTGGCCTCCTCGAGCTTCCTCAGGTCGAAGTTGCTGACGCCTATCGCTGAGATCCTCCCGGACTCCAAGAGCTGCTCCATTGCCGACATGTAGGTGCGCATTGGGACCAGGGGGTTTGGCCAGTGGACCTGACACAGATCGACGCTGGAAATCCCCATCCTCCTGATGCTGCCCTCGCAAGCCCTCACGATCCCGTCGCGCGTGAGGCGATGGGGACCTACCTTTGTGGCTAGGATGAATTTGTCCCTCCTCCCCCTGACGAGCTCGCCGATTATCTCCTCCGAGCGGCCCATGCCGTAGATCTCCGCCGTGTCCACGAAGTTCACCCCCAGCCCCTCGGCCGCGTCGACCGCTGCCCTCAGGTCGTCCATACCGTAGTCCCTTCCCCATCCCCATTCCCGGGATCCCCACTGCCAGGTGCCGATGCCGACCGCCGACACGCGGATCCCCGTCCTCCCCAGCTCCCTGTACTCCATGCGGGCCCGATGGAAGGAGGCTCCGCTTTAACATTTGAGGATTATTTGAGGATTAAGGGAGCGGAGGTCCCCCTCCATAACAGTAGACACAAAATTCATCCCCGGCAATCCCGAGCTGGAAACACCATTTGGTGGGGATGGGTTAGGGTGGATAGTTCACAGTGGTCCCGGATTCCGGCCGCCGCGGGCGCGGCCCTTCAATAAGTAGGTTTGAACTGCTGTTCACATCATTAAATAATCATCACCAGGTAGGATATGGGTATTTTTAAACAGAATAAAAATATCATATCTATATGATCGCGTTCACCCGATTGGATGGGGAGTGGGGACCGACGTCGGTCCATGCGTGGGCCACGATAGACGTGGATACGGGGGAGCTCCTGGCGATAAAGGCCACGTGGCCCAGTGGTCCAAGAGCTCCATGGATGCGCTCCTCTTCCTGGGCCGGGTGCTCGGGGCCCGCGCGAATCAGCTCCTATTCGTCGTGGAGGGAGGCCCGCGGTACTCGTGGGCCTTCCGGGAGCTCGGGCTGGAGCACTGCCGCGGGGCGTTCGGGGACAGGGGCGGTGTTGAGAGGTTCTTCGGCTCCCTGAAGGTCGGAGCCTTCTGCTCATGCGCCGTAATCCGTGGATTGCGAGGATGCCCCGGAACTGCGACTCCTCCTGATGTACGCGGAGAACGCGATCGATCCTATCAGCGTCGTCAGGATCACCATGAGGACTACCGCGGAGTACGCCATGGAGTCGAGTATGCCGGCCGAGAGCCCCGCGAGGGCTATCGCGAGCCCCATCTCGCCCCTAGGCAACATGCCGAGGGACGCCGCCACGGATCCCCTCGCGCTCTTGGTCGCGCCGTATGCGAACGGCAGCACGCCGGCGAACTTGAGCGCGAGCGCGAGCGCCGTCACGGAGAGCGCGAGCGCGAGCGACTGAACGGCTGACACGCGCATGTCCACCTCCGCGCCCGAGATCACGAAGAAGAGCGGACCGAAGAGCGATGAGAGGCCGACCGCGAGCCTCCTGAAGTGCTGGGACAGCCTGCTGGAGGAGAGCGCGACCCCCGCTATGTACGCGGCTATTATCGGCGAGAATCCCAGACCCACCATGGCCGCGACCAGCCCGAACAGCGAGAGGAGGGCGAAGGGATAGGCGTAGCGCTCCCCGAGCGCGTTGGCGGCCCTGGGAAGGATCGCTATGGAGACGACCGATATCAGCGCCCACGCGAACACGTAATAGAGGACTATGGACGCGATCGCGAACGGCTCCACGCTTCCCGCGCTCGATGCCATCGCTGTCGAGAGTATTATCAGGGCAACCACGTCGTCCACCGCGCCCGCCGTCAGCAGGAAGTCGAGGGCGGGGCCCGAGAAGCCCGAGTCGGAGGCTATCGCGGCGGCGACGGCTAGGCTCGTCGCGGCTGAGGCGGCGCCGAGCACGAGCGCGGCGGTCGGGCCCAGGTCGAGCCAGAACGCGGCGGCCACGCCCAGGAAGGGGAACAGAGCCCCGAAGACCGCGCCCAGGAACCCCCACGGGCCCGCCCTCCTGAGCCCAGAGAGCCCCTGTTCAAGCCCTGATGAGAATATCAGGAGGATTACGGAGAACTGCGCGAAGAGCTCCACGTAGTTATTTATCGAGATCAGGGGGACGCCTAGCAGCGCGTTCAGGGCGGGGCCGAGCGCGTAGGGTCCTATGGCGATACCCGCCAGGAGCTCACCGACCACCCCCGGGACGCCGAACTTCGCCACGGCCCCCCTTGACGCCTCCGCGGCGAATAGCAGGATGGAGATCTCGAGGAGCGCTAGATAGATCTCCCCTATCTGCAACCCGGAATCATGGCCCGGCTTGGAATTAAGCTTTAAGGATCAGGTGTGAGCAGATGGCGTCGCCCAGCGACCGGGTTGTGCCGCGCCCTCCGAGGTCGGGCGTCAGTACCTCTGGATTCCGCTCTAGGAGCACCGCGTCGACCGCGGACGATATTGACCTGGCCGCGGCGAGCAGCCCGGCGTCGCCGCGCCTCCCGGAGAGCCACTCAAGGAGCATCGACGTCGAGAGCACGATCGCTATCGGGTTGGCGGATCTCCTGCCCGCGATGTCGGGGGCCGATCCATGCGCGGCCTGCGCCATCGCCCAGGAGTCGCCCATGTTGAGCGATGGAGCCAGCCCCATACTCCCGGCGAGGGCGGCGGCCTCGTTCGATATTATATCGCCCCATTCGTTGGGCGCGACTATCACATCGAAGCGCCCGGGATCCACCACGAGATCGTACGCGAGCGCATCCACGAGCCTCTCGGAGTACTTGATCCCGGGAAAGGACCCCGACATCGACCTCGCCTCCTCCACCAGCAACCCATCGGACATCCTGAGCACATTGGCCTTGTGCGCCACGGTCAGCGACCTCCTCCTGCGGGACGCCGCATCGAACCCGATCGAGAGGATCCTCCGGCATCCCCTCCTGGTGGCAACCCTGACCGCGAGCGCGACGTCGGGGGATGGCATGAACTCCCCGGAGCCTGCGTACATGTTGCGGTCAGCGTACATGCCCTCCGTGTTCTCCCTCACGATCAGAAGGTCCACGCGCCGCGTGGACCCCGGCGGAGATCTCACCGGCCTCATGTTCGCGTACAGATCGAATTCCCGCCTGATCTTGCCCGAGGGGCTCGGCGATCCGGGATCGTCGGGCGGATAGGATCCGACGTCCAGGGGGCCCAGCACGAGGCCGTCGCTCCCCGAGAGGACGTCGACGACGTCCCGGGGAAGGCTGGAGCCGCTCTTCCTGTAGGCGCTCCATCCGATATCCACGCGGACGAATTCCAGGAGGTCCCCGGCGGCCAGCTCCGCACACCGAACAGCCACCGGCACTATCTCCGACCCTATTCCATCGCCCTCGGCGACGGCTATCCTGTACACGCCGTGGCAACGGATTCGGCCCCTAAAAAGCTCGGGCTCAAGCGGCCCCGGGTCGGCTCCACGATCCCGGGAACGTCGAGATCCCGCCGACCGGATCCCCGGAGCTGGGCACGTAGACGAGCATAACCGCGTCCACCTTCAGTGAGTCGAAATACCGGAGCCCGGAGCGGACCTCCTCAACCGAGGATGCCGCTATGAGCCCCGGCACCCTCCTCACGGCATCCTCGGGGACCATTGAGGCGGCCATCCTGAAGCCGAGCTTGGAGTAGTTCGCCCTCAGCTCCTCCAGCGCGTCGCCGACCCCCATCCTGGCGAAGATGTCGCGATAGTAATCGGCGAGGCCGTAGAACGCGAAGTTCAGCCTGATCGCCTCGAGCGCGCGGTCGTAGTCTTCGCTGACGGAGAGCCTGACTATATCGATGACCTCTTGGAACCGGGGGATCTTCCGGCCATGGCCTCCCCCCTACTGACGGCATTCCACACGATCTCCATCTGCGCGGCGTCGCCGAGGTTTGTCAGCACGCCGTCCGCGATCCTGCCGGCCAGCTCGGACATCCTGGGGCCCATCGCCGCTAAGTATCTGGGGACGCGGGGGACGCTGAACGCCATCCTGAAGCCGGAGCTGCTGTAGATGGATCCGCCGTGCTACGTTCTGCCGCCATCCAGCACCGTCCTCGCTATTGCGACGTACTCCTCGATGGCCATGAGCGGGCTCCTGAACTTGCCGCCGTGCCAGGACGCCATGTTCCCATTGCCGACGCCCAGTCCGAGGATGAACCTGCCCTCCGTGAGCTCTCGGATTGTCGCGGCGGCCATGGATGCGGACACCGGGCTTCTCAAGAAGATGTTGAATATCGCGGAGCCGAGCCTTATCCTGGATGTCCTGAGGGCGGCGGCCAGCACGGCCACCGGATCCCTTCCGTTGGACTCACCTCTCCAGAACGCCCTGAACCCGGCGGCCTCGGCCATCTCCGCGGCCCTCACGATCCCCGCGGAGCTCACGCGCTCGGTCGAGTCCACCTGGAAGTCGTAGTTCACGCCATACAGAGATCCGGGGACGGTATATCGGTTTGTCGTACGGCGGCCATCGATTACCGGAGGGCTCCGGAAGCCCCGCGACCCGGCGTCGGGTCCGTCCGGGAAGCCGCCGGCCCCATGAAAATCCCGGAAAATGCGTTTTCAAAGGGCGCCACCCATTTTAGGCCGCGGGTCGGAGCCATCGCGTGCCGAGGGTGGTGGCGGACCACAGGGAGGAACAGTCCGAGATCCCGGAGATCCTGAGGGGAATGGGGGTATCCGTGGAATTCAGGCTGCTCGAGGTGGCGGATTATGTGGTGGCCGAGAGGATGGCGGTCGAGCGCAAGTCCGCGCACGACTTCGTATCGTCGATATACGATGGGAGGCTCTTCAGGCAGGCCATGGAGCTCGCGCAGCACTACGAGGTCCCGATCATCCTCGTGGAGGGGGATCCATCGGACATAGAGATGCTGTTCAGGAACGAGCGGGTATACTACGGGGCGCTCGCCTCGCTTATAATGGATCTCAACGTGAGGACGGTCTTCACGTCGGGGGCGGAGCAGACCGCGACGTTCCTGGAGAGAGCCGCAGTAAGGGCCGAGGAGAAGGGGGAAAGGGGTCCGCGCGTGGTCAAGAGGACTAAGATCGGGATCGCGCAGGCGCAGCTGTACCTGGTGGCGTCCGCGCCCGGAATAGGGCCGAAGCTGGCGGACAGGCTCCTCAGGCGCATGGGATCCCCCGCCGCCGTCTTCTCCGCACCCGAGGGGGCCCTGGCGAAGGTCCTGGGGGAAAAGAGGGCCAGGAGGCTCAGGGAGCTCCTCGATAGAAACTATGAAGGCGCCCCCCGGGATGATGGATCCCAGGTGCACCTTGCATGACCCTCCACGCTTGAAGCGTGCGTCAGATGCCGTGCGTCAGATAGTCGATCCTGCCGCCGTCGACCACCAGCACCTGTCCGGTCACATACGCCGATCCGGGGGACGCGAGGAAGAGGACCGCCGACGCGACGTCGCCCGGCGTCCCGGTCACGCCAAGCATAGACCGTGACCTGAAATATGAACGGATGCGCTCGACCTCCTCGGGGGATCTGCCGCCGATCGTCATCTCGGTCTCGATCCATCCCGGGGCCACGCAGTTGACCCTTACCCCGCTGGGCCCGAGCTCGAGCGCCAGCCTCCGCGTCAGCGCTATGACCGCGGCCTTGGTGACTGCGTAGAACGTCGTGCCCCCGGCGGCGGTCCCTATTCCCGCGTTCGACGCGATGTTCACGACCGCTCCCCGCGTCGACTTCAGGCCGTCCAGCGACTCGAGTGTGGAGTATATCGTGCCCATGAGGTTTACGTCCAGCATCCTCCTGAAGGCCGACTCATTGAAGTCCTCCAGCCGCATGAGATCCATTACGCCGGCGTTGTTGACCAACACGTTGACGGGGCCCAGCTCGGATTCGACCCTTCTGAGCATCGACCTCACTTCCTCGCGCCTCGATACATCGGCCCTCACCGCTATCCCGCCTATCTCAGATGCAAGCTCCTCAGCGGCCGCCCTCCCACTCAGGTAATTTACGGCGACCCTCGCGCCATCTGAGGCCAGCGCCGCGGCGATCGCCCTCCCGATCCCCCTGGAGGCGCCCGTGACGAGCGCAACCCTTCCGTTCAGGAGCCCCACGCGCGATCACCGTCCACATGTGCCACCGCGGGCCATTCCCCGGCCGATATTTCATCCCATCCGGGCCCGGGTTTCGACCTCGAGATCCATCTCGACGCCGATTCGGGTAACACAGGCCCAGCAGTTTTCATTAGTGACATCCTCTCACGCTGAAGCACGTGAGCTTCCCGCACCGCTATCCCCCGGTATGGGTTCGTCTGCGATGCGGGAACTTATTTCCTGATTCATCGACACGCGGCTAGCGACGGCCTGACCTAGTTGACCAGTCCGTTGCCCCGCCGTAGGTATCTCCACAGGCGTGAATTCGGGCATGCCCATCCCTACCAGGGCGCGCTGGAGTATGATCAGCGCCGCCTTGAGATCCCTCTGCGCCGTGTATCCACACGAGGGACACACGAACGTCCTCTCGGAAAGCGCGACCTCATGTTTAGCGTGGCATACGGGGCATTCCTGCGTCGAATATTCCGGGTCTACGGCGACCGTCAGGACGCCCTTCCGCTTCGCCTTCAGCTCGACCTTATCCCAGAAACCCGACCAGGACGCGTCCTGAATCGCCCTCGCCAGGCTGTGGTTCCTCATCATATTGCCCACCCTTAGGTCCTCGTATGCGATGAGGTCGTATCTATCCACGAGCGCCTTCGCTAAATTCCACTGCCAGTCGTCCTTCGCGTTGGTGTAGTCCT
>Ga0209012_1001487_pt1 | contig 23993 bp, 19 predicted proteins | sample RS3BMetagenome_FD_184735 | JGI IMG/M metagenome (GOLD analysis project Ga0209012, IMG submission 184735) | Ferric oxide microbial mat and aquatic microbial communities from Rainbow Spring, Yellowstone National Park, USA - RS3B (SPAdes) (version 3) ...
GCCCGGAATTATCGGACACGTTACCACGTACCCACCATCTTCTTCGGGTTCCAGTACAACCGGGAAACCTTTTGCGCTCAAGTGATCCACTTCCTTTATCGATGTACTCCTCATGTATCGCACATGACGGTTTGTCGCCTCTGTCTGATTCACACCCCACCTGCAGCACCCCAGCCTATTTCTGTACGAGCTTCTGAATATCCTCCACCGAAAATCCAGTTGCCCAAGCTGCCTTTTCTACACTAGCGCCAAATTGTCAAACGCCTGTTCTCGCGTCAGACGCTCAAAATTCATGTGAAGCGCAAATGCCAAGCGTATGCGATCCTTCACTTCCCAATCGCCTTGCGCGAGGTGTCGCGGAAGGGTATCAAGAACAGCATCGCCGTCAAATTCACGCAGATATACATTCTCGACCGGTACCGTAGTGCCCCTGCCTTGATTTCATCCGGTCCAAGCCCTACGTCTCCAATGTAGAGAACAATCGTGCGGATCGTTTGATAAAACTGCGCGTACAGATGCGCTCATACGCCAAAAATCGATCCATGGACGGCTCAAAACTCCATATGCAGTTGCGCGTCTCTGAGTTCTTACACGATGTCCATAAGCCCTTGCCGTATGTCCACAGTATCGAGTTCTGTAGGCAGCGCCCGCACCACGTGGAGACCCGGGATCCCCAACACCGACAACGCATCCTAGGGAAAGGCCCCCGTCAAGTGTTTGGCGATAATATCTTTGACGTTACGCGGTACTCTCGCCCATGCTCACCACTCTTTCTTTGATTATAAGGCCACACCGCACCGTTTCATAGACGCGGTTTGGTTCCTGAAACATCTACCTAATTCGTTCCGCCATTAAAGAAATGTTCGGCCATCTGAATCACTTCGGACGCAGACCTTGACTGAGTGACCACCAAACGAAGACGGGAAGAGCGATTCCCAGAACAACGAGAACGATACGAAACATAGATAATGCCTTTCGCCGCAACAAAAACAGGAGGAATAACACGACCATCCCAAGTACCATGTAAACAAACAACGGCCACGTGACAGAAGGAGACTTGTCCGAGAGTGGAAGCGGTAGATGTTTGACGAATTTCAGTACTCTGCCCCACTACCTACAAAAATAGTGTGGCTAAAGCGACAAATGTCGCACCCGCGCCGATGGCGTGATCCGTCCATCCACCTGTGCGTACGAGACGAAAACCTAATCGCTTCTTGCCCAAGGGATAAAAGAGAGGCACACCGCCTGACACGAAATCCGCAATCAGGTGCAAGACGTATCCGATCACGAAACCTGTTACCCACCGAGCCAACCCGTGGTTCATCATCCAAAGTCCAGCGGGAACGAGACACGCCAGTCCCGCCAGACTATGCGTCCATGTCCGATGCGAAGTGAACGCCGCGCCGACGCACCACAGGGCAAGTCCAATGCCACCTGCTGTGCTCATTACACCCAGCCCAGCGGCATAGAGAGCCCCCGCTGCGAGTGCCAGAAGCGCTATCTTACGCGCCCAGTTCGCACGCGTGAGCATGGAAAACGTTAGGAAACCCCAAGCTGCCCATTCGAGCGGAGTCAGGGCAATGTGCGCCCATAGAGTGAGACCGATGATCGCGATGAGCAGCAGCAAACGCCCCAGTACTTCTACCTTTTGCGCCAACAGAGAGTGTGACTCGTCTAAGTCAGGGGCGATGCTACCCACTACAGAGGCAACGATGAACTCGGCCGAATGTATCAGGGCTGACCAGTTGCCAGAGGTAATATCGTGCCATGCGGGAATTCCGCTTGATTGCAAAACGACAGGCAGCAGTAGACAAGCTGCGCCCGCACCGACTGCCATGTGTGTTCGTCCGAGCATAGTAAGACTCCTCGATTCATTTTTCACTGCCACAACATTCACTGCTGTTTATCCGACTTATCATCAGTCAATCGCAGTTTCTCGCCCTATCGTAACAGGACAAGAGATTGCCAAGTTTCCATTTCAGTGTCAAAGTAACCTTTGTGCAGTCAATAAGCAGATTGACTGATTCCATACGAAGAAGCGAATCTATGCACGAGTCCATGAACGAGTCAAGCCCCATCTTCTCGGCGAGATGACAGCCGAACTCTCTGGAACGGGGCCTGATATGCTGAATTGGGAGGAGAAGCGCATGGATTTGGATCTGGCCCTTGTGCAAAACCGCATCGAACCCCTGGCGTCCGCCGTTTCCGTAGAGAAGATCATGAAGGGTTTTTCCGCTGATCAAAAATATCGCGTTGCGACACAGGACGGAACTGTGTACCTCTTGCGCGTGAGTTCGCTGTCGCAATGGGCTCGCAAACAAGATGAGTTTCACATCCTGCAACGAATGCAGGATTATCAGGTTCAGTCACCGGTTTCCATCAGCATAGGCCCACTCCCGGATCTGCAACTCTGTTACTATGTGATCTCGTATGTGGAAGGAGAAGACGCGCAGGATGCGCTTTCCGGCTATTCACAGCAGGTTCAATTTGACATCGGCGTGACGGCAGGACGCGATCTGCGCAGGATGCACCGATATCAAGCGCCGCCCGACATCTCGCCTTGGCGTGAGCGTCTCATAAGGAAGCACCGCAAATATGTGGACGCCTACCGTACGAGCGGTATCGTGCTCAAGCACGCCGAAGCAATTTTAACTTTCATCGACGATCATTTGCAATACATCCAGCAAAGCGCTAACTTCTTTCAACACGATGACTTTCATGTCGGCAATCTGATCGTTCGCGACGGCGCGTACTCTGGAGTGATTGACTTCAACCGCTATGACTGGGGAGACCCCATTCACGACATGGTTAAAGTCGGCCTCTTCAGTCGACAGATCAGCGTTCCATTTGCCAATGGGCAGTTGCAAGGTTACTTTGCAGGAGACTTTCATGCTGCTCCGCAGCACCAACAACCGGGAAAAAAATATGCCTTCGGCGATTTTCCGGGAGAGCAGCCTCCGGAACATTTCTGGGAGACGTACGCAGTCTATGTGGCCATGACCGTCATAGCGGCCGTGGTCTGGACACTGCAAATGACGCCTTAACAGATGGGTTCCATGGTGGAACGCTTATATTTGGTGATGGAGGACCACAAACAGTTTACATTGGCCAAACCCGTATGGGCGGAGTAGGGTTTCTGTGTGTCTGTGCAAAACCTCCGCGCTGCACATGTGAATCACGGCTATGGAATCTCGAACACGCCCCCTATTTTCCGATGCGAACTACGGGTATTCATGATCGAATAAGCCATTGTCACGTGATACAATGCTGTGAGAGGTGTCATGAATGACAAACGGCAGTGACATTCGCGTCGTGATCGGCAGTGGCGATTACGCGCACAACAACCCAGGCTGGCTTCATACCCAAAAAGACGAATTGAATCTTCTGCGGCGTGATGTCTGGCTGCGCCGGTTTGCTCCAGGATCGCTGTCGGCCATCTTGGCCGAGCATGTATGGGAGCACCTGACAGAGAACGAGGGAACAAGAGCGGCTCGCATCTGCCATGAATTCTTGAAGCCCGGCGGATACGTGCGCTGCGCGGTGCCTGACGGCTACTTCCCCAATGCGTCGTATCAGCACATGGCGCAAGTGGGCGGTCCACCGGACATCCCCAATCACCCGGTAGCCAGTCACAAAATCGTGTACAACTACCGCACGCTGACCGACGTATTTGCGCGGGCAGGGTTCGAAGTCCGATTGCTGGAGTATTGTGACGAAACGGGAGCATTTCACTCCACAGACTGGGATCCTGCACAAGGGCTCATTTACCGCACGCGGCGCTATGATCAGCGAAACCAAAACGGGCGGCTTGAGTTCGTCTCACTCCTGATCGACGCGGTGAAACCGGGAACCTGCCACTCCATCATGCGCAGATAATAGACCGCGCCAACATCATAAAACCGCGTGACAGGGTACTCCTCGCGCGCATCGACGACCTGAAAATTCGTCTGGCGCAGTTCCTCTGCCGCAAAGTCCAGGTTCCAGTGAGCAAACGCCTCATTCACAGGCGCCTGCAGAAATTCGTTGATGCGTTTGTCATTGCGCCCCCCTCCCCCCGACCTGCTGCGTGGGATGGCTCCATCTCGCAATGACAACCTCAACTGCGGATCGACCGGGTGCCAAATCCTCTGGCGGGTCGCGTTCGATACGTTTCATGGTATGGCAATTCATTGAGGACATCCCAGAACTCATCAAGTAAAACCTCTGGATACACCCGACGCAAGGCCAGTACTTCGTCTCGGCTGAAAAACGCAGCATCGAGCAATACCTGCTCATCTTCCGGCAACTCGGAATCCGATCCCACCACCCGGCGCCACCCAAAACTCGTCGTCCTCTGACTGCTTTTCATAGTTGCATTTGACGAGCAGAACGCGCTGATGATCGTCCGTCACAAAGACTCGTACACCCGGCATTTCACTCTTCCCCCCCAAAGACAGCATGTCCGTCAGATGACTCCGGTTCCGCGTCAACCGCGTTCCAATTGCGTGGTCAGCGATCCAGCAAGGCTTCCGGGATGGCGGGCGAACCAGCGCCGACAATCACGACGAACGATCTCTTATCAGGTTTAACGTTGCAGTAGAATCTCCCCCATCTTCAGAATCTGGCCACTGGTGTTCCATACGGCATTTTGGACCTGATTCTGCTTCACAAGTCAGAACCATCAGCCAAATACTCTCCCACTTCTTCTCCCACTTCTTCTCCCACTTCTTCTCCCACTTCTTCTCCCACTTCTTCTCCCAAATTCTTCGGTCATAGATCCGGCTCGTCAACTGCCCTTCGCCGGGGATATAGACCTCGCAAACCGATTATTCCTTCGTCAGCTTGTCAACTCGATCTAGTTGATTTTTTGTGTGTGGGGCATGATGAAAGTGCAGAGTTTCGCGCAATTCGAAATTCAGATGGGCGTTACACGGAAAATGCCGATCATCGACGGTGAATAATCCTTGAACCCGTACCGTTCATAAAACGGCACAGAACCCTCTGCTGCAAAAAGACCAACGAACGCTTTCTCTGGAGCATGATGCTTTAGATATTCCATCAACGTGTCCAGGATTCTCGCCCCAATACCCTGTTTCTGATACTTCGGAGATACGGCGATATCTTGAATGTAGTAGAATATTGCACCGTCTCCAACTATGCGTCCCATCCCAACAGCTTGCCCATCATGCACCGCTACAACTGCGTACAACGAATTGTCAATTGCTTTTGCGGCAACATCAAAATTCATAACAGATTCCCAACCTACAGAAACGCAAAGATGACGATATTCTTCTGGTGTTGGTGGGCGTTCCACGATTTTGTAGTTTCTCAATAATCTCACCTTCCTGTACCAGACTGTCGCAAAAGCACCCGTTGCCTGAATAGGCAGGGCTATCTCCTCAATAGTTCCCCTCTTGCGGTAAACTCCAAACTTCGATGAAGTTTCCATCTAAGTCATAGAAATAAAAGAACTTTCCTTTCTGAAGCAGCCTGAAGGCTACTTACGGGTATAATCAGATAGGAACTCTCTAATACTGCCACTGTAACTGCCCCTTTCTCATTTTGGCGATGTAGATGATTTGCCCTGTATGGGTATGTACTTCTCGCACCATCTGCACCATCACATCAATCATTGAGGCTTCATTGTTCAGGGCGCTAAACGTAAGTGGAGACATGTCAAGATATGGTTGCCACACTAACAACTCAGGTTTCAATTTCATTATTTCTAGAACGTCAATCATTACATCAAACGATTCACGTGCAAACACAGAAGCTTGCTCCTTTGAAAGTTGCAGGTCTCGTTCAAATTCCTTATCTCTATCTCTGTCATCTCGAACATTATAAAATATGGTTTCAAGGCGTTGGCGAATAGTCCCTCGGATATGAGAGAGCAGATTTGCTATGCTATTACTCTCTGGAGTTGGTGCCCATACAATATCATCTTCAGATAATTGATCAATGGCTTGAAGCGTCCATTTCTTTTCACCCCTAAATCTCACCAACATGCTGTCAATGAGCAACATACCAACATCCACAAGGACTCACCTTCCAAATTTTATATTTTATTAAAACGGACGCGTATGTAGGTAAACAACCATTCACTGGCAATCACGAACAAAAGTCGCAGTCATCGACTTGCCCTTCGATTGTCCTCCTGTTTTAGCCAGTAGCGAAGTCCCTTTCCTGCATGTGGTTCATCCAAATATCTAGGAACGATGTGGAAGTGCGTATGGGGTATCACCTGATTCGATACCAGTCCTACATTCCAGCCCAAAGTGTAGCCATCAGGGTTAAAATGTTCACGTAAATGATCTTTCGCCTTGTGTAATAACTCGTATATGCCCATCCATTCTTTTAAGGTAAGGTCGAACGTAGTCTGCCGATGCTCCTTTGGAACAATCACTCCGCTACCTTCCAGGATGTCCTGATGATGGTCATGTTGGAGAAAATAGCATGTCTCATTTTCAAACACTATGTGTTGATGGGGATCATCTTGTGGATTACAAAAAGGACAGTGTGCTGTTTCAGTCAAGCAAAGCACCTCCCGCGAATATGTTAACCATACACAGGCCCATCAGCTTCTAAGCACCGAAACGACCTCCAACGTCAAGCCATCACCCCTATGGAGACGGGCTGCGTGTTACAGCGCGCTCATGGTCGATAAGCACTTCGTCGATTACGCGTCGGGCCTTTCCTGCCTCTGATGGATTGGTATTGATGTGTTCGGCAAGTGTGATCAAGCCCTTCCACAATGCCCAGCCACGACCTCGGGCCCAGGTTGCATCGTCCATCGGAAGACCTGCGCAGAAAGCTTCCCGGCTTTCCCCTGAGAAGAGAGTCCAGGCAATCGTCAAGTCGCATGCGGGATCGCCTACGCCCGAACAGCCGAAGTCGATGACCGCACTTAACCGACCCCTTTTGACCAGCAGGTTCGCTGCAGCGACGTCTCCGTGGATCCAGACGGGTGGACCGTTCCATGTTGCCTTGAGGGCTGCTTCCCACACCGCAGTCACTGCATCGGTATCAATCCTACCGTCCAAGGATGCGATTGCTTGCCGGGTTTCCACGTCATAAATGGCTAGCGGCCCACCGCGGTAAAAGTTGTGGCGCCCTGGCGGAGGCCCGCCGGTGGGATCAATTCGCTGCAGGGCGACGAGGAATTGAGCTAGCATGACCGCAAATTGGTGAAGATTGGCGATGCGGCCGAGAGTCGCATTCTCGCCGTCAAGCCACCGATAGATGGACCAATGCCAGGGGTACCCGTCGGCGGGTACCCCCATCGCCAAAGGAACGGGGATGTCAAGGGGCAGGAGAGGAGCAAGCCTTGGCAACCACTGGTGTTCCTTTTCCACTTGCGCGGCGTACGTCTCTGCGCTGGGTAGCCGCACGGTCATGTCCTCACCGAGATGAAAGGTTCTATTGTCCCACCCGCAAAATTCCACTGGCTTGATAGGAAGATACACCCACTGAGGAAATTGGGCCGCGACCAACTGGCCCACCAGAGACACGTTGATGTCCACCCTTCCACTCCTCTCCCCGAGAAAGTACTTTTGCTCCCTGTTTCCCGCTCAAAAATTTTCAGCAACATAACGTTCTGCTTATATCTAAATCACCTCAAAAATGAGACCATTGTGAAATACCACAAACTCCGAAACATGTTATGTCGCTATTCTCCCTTATGCGCAGGATCATTCTCCATCATCATACTACTCTGTTTCCCAATGTTCCGTATAAATTTTTACATCATCACCTCACACCCTCGACAGCGGTCTTTTCTCTTCGCGAGGAAACATACTTGTCTCACGCTTGCACTCTCACATGAAAGTCGCCGCATAATGACCATTCGCATCGGTCGATACCATGAAATCCGTGGGTGTCGCTTGCATACCGCACTGCGCAAAGAAGGCGCCGCTTTGCGCCATCAAATTACTGCCTCACTGCTTTACGTGACATCAAACGATCCGGGCCAAATCACAAGACCGAGATTCCGCGTTCCCTGCGACACACCATCACAATAGGCTGCCACCACCGCTTGATCCGGATTCAGTGGATAGATCATACCAGCCGCCCAACTTTGCATGACGGGTCTCCAGGGTTGTGGCGACCGCCTTACCATTTGCGCATCGGGATGGAGCGGAAGAGTTAATTCCTGCACATGTCCATCGCACCGACCAAACAGCCAACTGAGCATACGCTCAACTGCATCAGCGCCGTATGGCACAATGCATCGGATGTGCTCTGGGTTTATACTGTCGACCCGCACATAGCCAATCGGCTCATCACGCTCGCACAAAATCCCTGCCATGGTGCGCTTGTCGGAACTCAGCCAATCGAGCGGCGATGAGCCTGGGCGAATCGAGAGGTCAACATCGCCAAACCACTGCTCCCACCAGGAGAACAGGAGGGGTATGTCCTCTAACCGGATTCTTCGCATCTGACAGCAGTCAGCGGAAGCTGCGATCTTGACGTCCTGACGGTCGATCACGACTCCGCACGTTCCGTACATGTGTGTGCGGTAGCCAAACCGCGGATAATACTCGGAATGCCCAAGCAATACCACCATATCTACATGTAACGCACGCAATCGGCGATGGCCTTCGCGGATGAGCCGACTGCCAATTCCCCGTCTCTGCCACATCGGCAGAACTCCCACGGGAGACAAAATGGCCGCTTCGATCTGTTGTCCGCCAAGCAGGATAGACACAGGCGTAAACATAAGGTGTCCGATGATTTGTCCGCCGGAATCGGGCATTGTGCCATCTTTGCCTTCCAACTCTGCAACCAGGGAAAGTGCGGGGTTGTACGTCGAACTTAGACGAAGGGCGGAAACCAATGACACGACCCCCATGTCCAGCCCTTCATCAAATGCATGGACGTGCACGTCGGCAATGGCTCGCGCATCGGATGCACGCTCCCCCCGAATGCAGATCGACAGCGGCGACTCTCCAGACAGATGTTCCGTTCGAATATTCTCGTTTGCTTCATTGTTCATTTTTTTCATATCTCCTTTTAATCTGCTTTGTGGTCAATGATTCATCAATGCTCAACCCCTCCACGTGACGTTTTGACATGCTTTTATGTGTACGACGAACCTCCTTCGATTCCAATACAATGTCCAAGTCATAGTCTGGCGGGTACAATTTCTCTCGGGACAGATACGGCGCCAGGCGCTTACGGTGAATGATCCGTTTTTGCTTCTTGACCACCACGATGACTTTGCCCCGATCATCCGCAGGACCCGCATAAATGCCACTGCATTTCCAGGACCGAATCCATACACGGTCGCCCGGCTGGTATGATGATTGATCCGTAGCTTTCCCTCCGTGTACCGCCAAAGCCGCTGATTCAGTTGACCCTGCCGTCGACGCGTCTTTCTTCACCTCATCGGGAGATTGAGAAGATGCCGGTCGCCCTCTCACAATCGTTTGCTGTGATCCGACCAAGGAACGGGCACGCTGCACGATGCGCTCGGAAACTCCCAGTTTTTCCGCAATGATGAGCGCATAGCTCTGTCCTGCCACGCCAATCTGAAGTCGATACAGTGGCTGTAATGTCTGCGCATCAAACTCCATCCTTGCATTTTCAAATCCAGGCGCACCTTCAGCAAATTGTTTAATTTCATTGAAATGGGTCGTGGCTACAATCGTTGCCTTCAGGCTGTAGAGCGCCTCCAGAACCGCAATAGACAATCCAATTCCTTCGCCCGGATCCGTTCCGGCCGCCAATTCGTCAAGCAGCACCAAAGAACGAGGGCCTGCATACTTCAGAATTTCAATTAGACGGATCACATGTGCAGAAAACGTGCTCAGAGAATGATCCATGCTTTGCCCGTCCCCGATATCAACCAAAATGTGTTCAAAAACCGTCAGTTCAGTGCCCCGTCCAACAGGAACCAGCAAGCCAGACTGGGCCATCAGCGTGAGCAGACCGATGGTTTTGAGGGCAACGGTTTTGCCGCCAGTGTTCGGACCGGTGATGATGAGCACCTGATAGCTTTCGCCGATCGTAAAATCGAGCGGCTCTGCCTCTCGTTCGAGCAGCGGGTGGCGTCCACGGCAGATCTTGATATGTCCCTCAACACTCGGCTCAACCGATCTCGCGTCCATCGCTTTGGCCAACTTCGCCTTGGCAAACAAAAAGTCGTAATGTCCTACAATTTCGAGATTGCGCACCGTGGTACGCTGACTCTGCTCAATACGTCCTGTCAAGACACTGAGTATTCTCGACACTTCCTGCTCCTCTTCATGATGCAGCGCGGACAACTGATCGTGCTGAACCATGACCTCCTCCGGTTCCACGAACAGCGTTTGCCCGCTTGCTGATTCATCCAGGACTGATCCCTTAACCATTCGCTTATGCTCACGCTTCACCGCCAGCACGAAGCGCCCGCCTCGAGTTACATCAAATGCTTCTTGCAAGTACGCCTTGTATTTCTGCCGGACAACCTCTATTTTCCGACGCACCCGTTCCTCTACAATGCGTATTTGCTTGCGAATGCGAGCCAACTCGTGACTGGCGCCATCCAGAACTTCCTCGTGTTCCACGCAGCGTGCGATTTCGGTGCGCAGGTCGGGCAACGATACCAGCGATAACGCGTACGAGCTCACGACAGGAGCGACGTCGCTCTTTCTGACCATGTACAATCGCAACTGTTCCATCCCATCAAGAAAGCGGGCGAATTGGGTAATTTGGACGGTTCCCAAAACCATCCCCTTGTTAATTGACTGCATGATCGCATGAATCCCGTCCAAGGAAGGGATGGGCACGCTCGAAGATGCAATGACACGCAGCGCCTCCTCCGTCTCCGTCAACCAGCGCTTGATTTGTAGTACATCGGTAGACGGCGTCAATGCTTCAACCTGCTGTCGTCCCAGATGGGAAACGGTGTACGACAGCAGCCGAGTCTTAATCTTGTCATAATCCAGCAGGCTAAATGCACTCGACAACATTCGGAACTCCCCTTTTCTCTCCTTGCATAAACAAAAAACAGGCGAACGAGAACCAACGTGTGGTTATCGCTCGCCTGTTTGACGATGCCTATACCGTCTGTCCTCATCCAATCAAGTTGGCGCCGCAGACTATCCAGAGTCTGCCGATCTGAAGACATAAAAAAACCCGTGCGCAACGCACGAGCCCGTAGACGATATCAGTTAAACATCGTGTTTACGCAGCGCGATTTGCCGTTGTTCTTCTCTGCAGTGCACACCGAAACAATCCTACTGGTCAGCCGATGAGAGTCATCCGCTCACGCAAGGCTGGTTGGTCATGTGTGCACAGATATGCAGTTGGCTAACGAAGAACAACGCTTCCCGACATAGAAACATCCCCTATAATACGATCTTTACTTAAGATACTACGCGCAACATGGTCAAGTCAATCAGCATCTCGACGTGTGTTCGCAAATAGAAAAGTTGACCACCTCGACATCCATTTCCTGTACGCTCTTGACGGGTGATTTCTCAAGAACATTCTCACAGCACAGCGTGACAGAGACGACCGTTCACCCACACCCCAACCCACTAACGAAGTCAACCCTACAACTCACAGCATCGACCCCTATTTTTGAAACCGATAAAATGAGTTGCCACCCGCGCATACAAAAGCCCCCTTGGCCGGTACTCTACCGTGCCAAGAGGAGCTCAAACTACCAACATTCGATCAATGTCTATCGCACAAGTTAAAGCCACAAGTTAAAGCAATACCTCAAGTCTCCATCTGTTCAATTGGAAGGGGTTAATCCGGAATCATCAATGACCTGGCTCGAAGGAACTGGCGACATTTCTCAACTGACTGTTAAAACAGCAACAAAGGAGCATCGATAAGATGCTCCGCTTCGCTCTAAGGGACAGTTTCTGCCGCAGTCTTGCAAAATCACACCATGATTTTGCAAATATCGTTGGTAAAATCGACCGGATCATGGATTGGCAGTCCTTCAATGAGCAGTGCTTGATTGTATAACAGATTCGTATAGAGAATTAATTTCTCCTTGTCGTGTTCAAAAGCCGCTCTTAACGATTGAAACACATCGTGGTTGATGTTGATTTCCAACACCTTTTCAGCTTTGACGTTTTGGTTGTTCGGCATGGCTTTCAGTACCTTCTCCATTTCTATGGTGAGATCGCCGTCAGCCGTCAAGCATACAGGGTGGTTCTTGAGTCGCTTGGAGATCCTGACATCCTTCACCTTGTCGGTTAGAATCTTTTTTATTTCGTCAAACATGGTTTGGTTCTCATGCGCCTCTTGCTCCGTCTGCTCCTGACTCTCGTCAACTTCAATGCCTAAATCGCCGCTGGATACCGACTTGAATTCCTTTTCTTTGTACGTCATCAGCATTTTGACGGCGAACTCGTCGATATCTTCAATGCAGTACAAAATCTCATACCCTTTATCGATCACAAGTTCGGTCTGTGGCAACTTCTCAATCCTTTCATACGTATCGCCTGCCGCGTAATAAATGTACTTTTGCTCTTCCGGCATTCGTGAAACGTATTCATCCAAAGTGACCATTTTCTTTTCTTTCGACGAGTAAAACATCAAGAGATCCTGCAACACGTCTTTGTTGCTTCCATAATCACTGTAAACCCCGTACTTCAACTGTGTGCCAAAAGACTTGTAAAACGCTTCATACTTCTCTCTGTCGTCCTTTAACAGGCGTTGCAATTGACTGGTAATTTTACTCTTGATGTTTTTAGCGATTAATTGGAGTTGCTTGTCTTGCTGCAGAATCTCTCTGGATATGTTCAGCGACAAATCTTCCGAATCGACCATGCCTTTTACAAAACTATAATAATCAGGAAGCAGATCTGGGCTTTTGCTCATGATGAGCACACCGTTTGAATACAGCTCCAATCCCTTTTCATATTCCTTTGTATAATAGTCAAAGGGGGTCTTCTCAGGGATATACAAAATGGCGTTATAGCTCACAGCGCCATCTACGCTGATGTGGATATGTTTTAAGGGCTTGTCAAAGCCGTAATGCTTCTCCATGTAGAAATTTTCATAGTCTTCATCCGTGAGCTCATTCTTATTTTTTCTCCAAATCGGAACCATGCTGTTGATCGTTTGTTCTTCCCGATAATCTTCGAATTCGCCTTCACTGCCCTCCTTCGGCCTATGCTTTGTCACATCCATTTTTATCGGATAACGGATGAAATCAGAGTACTTCTTAATCATCGATCTCAATCGATATTCGTCCAGGTAATCGTCGTAGTTCTCGTCTTCTGTACTCTCTTTGATTTTTAAAATAATCTCCGTACCCACGGCATCCTTTTGATCTGCCACAATCGTGTATCCGTCCACCCCGGACGATTCCCACTTAAACGCAGTTTCGCTCCCTAAAGCTCTGCTGATGACCGTGACTTCGTCGGCAACCATAAATGCGGAATAAAAACCAACACCAAATTGCCCGATAATGTCATGCCCGTCTTTCGCTTCATTATCACGTTTAAAGGTCAAAGACCCACTTTGGGCAATCACGCCAAGGTTATTTTCGAGTTCATCCTTGGACATGCCAATGCCCGTATCCAAAACCGTCAAGATTCGGGAGTCCTTGTCAGCCGCCACCTTTATGTAGTAATTATCTTGATCAAAGACTAAGTTTTGATCCGTCAGCGCCTTGTAGTAGATTTTATCAATCGCATCGCTCGCGTTTGAAATCAATTCCCTCAGAAAAATTTCGCGATGAGAGTAGATGGAATTAATCATCAATTCCAGCATGCGTTTCGATTCCGCCTTAAATGGCGTTCTTTTCATAGGAACGTCTCCTTTCAACCTGTCTCAATGTACATTTGGTGTCTCCGTGATGCATACAGCAACGAATTGGCACTCGACACTAAAGAGTGCTGACACTAATGCTTATTTTACATATCTTTTGGTTCTCGTCAATTTTGCTTCCTGCCCAAAGTTGAAGAAGAAACCGGGTTCTTGCCCACGAAGGTGATCGTGGGCTTGCATGGTGGAGGCGCATCCATCTCCATTACAATCAATTCGTAATCGCACATCGCCTTGCGTCGACGTGATTTGTGCCCCTATACCAGAAAAGCCTCCTGTTCCAACGTTGCGCCGACTTCCAGCAGTTTTTGCACGAGCGGATGCCAGACGCCAAATGCGGGGCGTGCAAGCAATGACTCCAGGCGGGCTCTGTAGGCAGGCGAAAATGGCTCGATGTAGTGCGCAAACTCCACCAGCCGCTCTGGCTCCATGCGCCACGGTTGCACATGGGGCCACACGCTTTCGGCAAGTGTCTGCGCAATCAGGATGCCGCCATAGTCCAGATCGCCCCAATGCAGCCATTCGACCGGCGTCCGCCCCTCGTTCCCCTTGCGACGCTCTCGATCCTGTCCATCGACCGCCAACGCCATGCGCGCCAAGAACCGCCGTTTGCCTGGGCTCGGGAAGCCCCCCAAATAAATCACAAGTTCATCCATCCGCCGCTCATGGAGAATGTATTGATGATAATTTGTCTTATTCTCGATTGACAATACGCGCCTGGCCGCCATCTCCACTACATCAAGTGCAGCGAGCGCGTGCGTGTCCAGTCCGAGACCGAGCGGAAACAGTCCACAGTCCAGATCAGCGCCCCCGCCTTGCGACCGCAGGATCAGCGGTCCGCAGAACTCCACCACCTCGTGCGCCTCCTGGATACCGACTTCCGCCAAGACGACGCTGTCTTCCTCCGCCAAGTCAGCCAAATCGCGTTCGCCCGCCGCAGACCCGTACTCGCGCAACAGGCGCACAAAACGCGACCGCACGCGTTCTTCAAACGCCTTGCTCAACCGCAGATAGCGCTTGGAGAACAGACGCATGGGCAGCACCTCGTCCCCTTTGTCCACCAAGCCAGCCAACGATTGCAACAACATCACCTGCTCCTGCGCGTCCTCCGGCAACAGCAGCCGAGGAATCGCCTTGCGCGACGCCATTGAATCGCGCACATCCGCCAGCCAGCGCTGCATCCAAGGCAGTCGCAAGCGCGGCTCCCACACCAGAAGCCTTTCCGCGACCTGCTCCAGCCGTTCGGCGCGCGGCACACGCCCCAAAAGTACGTACGCGCGCTGGATCCCGTCCCACGCCAGCATCACGCGCTCGAGCAGGTTGCCTTCCTCGTATGGCGCCCAGCGCAACAGAACGATCCCGCTTCCTGCCCAATGCTTCAGCGTCTCGTGCAGCGCCCGCCTGTCATCCGCATCCATGCCGCCTGACAGATAGCCGGCAATCTCGCGGTCCGTCAGCTTGACCTGGATCCGCCTTTGCGTCGCGGACGCGGAATGAAATGCGGCGCTGCGCTCGTAGCGGTCAAGAAGCGTATGCAAAAGCGAGACGGCGAGAGGCGATGCATCAACTTCGGTCATGAACTCACCACCCGCACGGGGATCGCTTCTTGCGCGATATCAAATGGCAGAACCTTCGTCTGACTCTGTATGCGTGTCACGATCAGCGTTCGGTCGACCAGTGGGGCGATATCGGCCAATTTCTCGGTCGGCGCGGACAGGATCACCTGCAGACCGAGTTGCCGCACGAGTTTGACGCTCTCACGGATCCTCTGGTGATCCATCTTGCTGTACGCCTCATCAAAGACGATCAGGCGCAACGTATTGTCCATGCCCTGTCGCCCGACGCGGTACAGTTGCACGAACGACGCGAGCACCGAGATGTAAAACGGCGTCTGCGTCTCGCCGCCCGACTTTTTGGCCATCACGCGCGAGAGACGCGACTCCCGGCCCTCCTCGTCCTTGACGATCAGGTCGAACTGCAGGTAGGTGCGATAATCCGTAAAATGCTCGAGGTTTTTCTCCAGTTCCGTCATCGCGAACGGATCGGCCTCGTCCACATCCACCAGTTGCCTGAACAGTTCCTCGACAACCGGACCGTGCTTGTCCTGAAAACTCTGGGAGAACAGTCCAAAGCCCTCCATCAGAAGTTCATCCATGATCATCAGATAAAACGCTTGGTAAACCGGGTTTGGCGACACGTGAAAGTTGTACTGATCACGACCGAACGATTTCCCGTGCAGCGCCCTGTTGAGTTCTCGGATCTGTCTCTCCACCGTATCGATATTGCTGCGCAGCTTGCTGATGAAATCCTCTTGAAACTGCACTTGGGCGCGCTCCTTGGCTTGGCGAATCTTCTCTTCGTACTCTGGCAACCCGGAGTCCACGAGCCGCTGGTACTCGGCCGTATACACGCCGTTGTCCGACCGCTGAAAATCGAATCCCGCCTGGAAATCCGTATTGTACCGGGCGCGCAGGCGCAACAATTCATTCCAGACCCCGCCGCGCCGATTCAGTTCTGTCTGCTGCTGGCGACTGAAATTGTCGGTGACAAGCGCAGGCGCTCCCAGCCGCTGCAACTCCTGCACAAACCGCGGTTCGCCAATCTCTTCGGCAAACGCCGTCTCATAGGTGGAACGCACCTTGTGCATGGCTTGCTCGCATTGCTCGGCGTACTGTGGACGGCGCGCCTGCAACTGTCTGGCACGGCCGTTCGCCTCGCCCTGTTCCTTGATCAGCGTCTTGCGCTCTTCGTCCTGCGTCAGGATCGACCGCTCGCACTCCGCGATCTTGTCGTCCAGCGCAAACAGGGACGAGAGGTTGAGCGAACCCAGTTCCTCCGTAATCGCCCGCAGCGCACCCTGCAAGACTGGCAATTCCGCGCATTGCGACTGCGCATCCGCGAGATCGCGCAACTCGCTCTGCGTCGGAACCTCCGTGCGCACCGCCCGCTGCAACAGTGTGAAGACCGACGCTGCGCGCTCGTCGGCCGCGCGCAGCGCAGCCAAACGGCGGCCTTTTTGTTCCAGTTGCGCCTGCAATGCGCGCTTTCCGATGAACAGGTCGGTCAGCCTTCGCGGATCCAGTTGACGCGCGACAAAATTCTGGTACAGCATGCCGCTTTTTGTGATCGACGTGCGATGATCGCGCAACTGTCCGACGTGATCGCATTTCATCACGCGTCCGAGTAGAAAGTCCACGTACGCGCGCGCATGTGGATCGTCTGTCAGGACTTCCTGCGCAAGGCTGCCCTCCATGATCTGCGAACTTTGCTCCATGATCTGCGAACTTTGCTCCATGATGCGGCCGATGTCGACCAAGCCAACGTCGTAGAGTTTTGCCTCGCCTTTGACTGCATCGTAGATTTCCAGCGCCTGCACGAAGTGCTCCGGATCCACCAACAGGTAGAATTTTTGCGTGTGCAGGTATCCCTCAATCGCCGCCTGCCACGATGCGTCGCCAATTTCCAGTGCGTCCGCCAAAATGGTCACCTGCACTGACTCTCCCCGCACTCCAGGCAATCCTGCGCGAAGCGCATCGCGCAGGGTCAGCACGGACTGAGGATACGGCTTCACACCCTGCTGCAATTTCGCGATCACGGTCTCAAGCGAGGTTGCTTCGTCACCCCACTGCCTCATAGCCGTCTGAATGCCGCCCAAAGCCTCGCGCAGCGCCTCGACGGTTGCTGTAAAACCCTCCTGTGCCGTCCTCATCGCTTCCAGATCCAGCGCAAAACTCTCTGGATCCAACTGCGGGAGCGACAAATGCGCAAACTCGTAGGATTGGCGCACGAAACCAAGAGCAACCTGGTTGCTCTGTGCAGCGGCGCCAAGGAACGCCTGCCACGACGGCCAGTGGGAGGCGTCGGGAGCGGCGTCCTCTGGACCGCGTATGTCCATCATCTTGCGCAGCGCGTCAGCCAATGCGTTCCCGTTTGCGCGCCACGCCAGAAGATGACGTTCCTGCCTCTGCAAAGCTTGGCGCATGAGTGAAAAACGCGCTTCCACGTTGTCTCGTTGCACATGCAGGCGTTCTTGAGCCAGCGCGACATCCGAGTGCGCCCGCTCGTCGCGCCACCTGTCCCGCTTCTCCTGAAGCGCGCGCCACGCTGTCTCGCAGCGCGCGACTTGCTGCCCAAGTTCCTCCACGTGACGTGCAGATTCGACCATGTCAGCGTCCAACTGCCGCAGTGCACGTTCCCGCTCCTCGACGTGCGCGCGGTCAAGCAGATAGGCGTAGACGCGCAACCGTTCATCATGTGCGCCAAGCTGCTCCGCTTGCTGATTGATTGCGTCAAGCGCCGCAACCTTCTTTCTCACGTGTTCCAGTTCGCTTTCCATCCGCCGATAGTGGCGGATATTTTCCCGCATGTCCGCAATGTCGAGGCGATGCTCCACGTCACACACGAATTCCGAGATGAATCCCGCGACATCCATGATCGGCGAAAAGGGAACCGCCTTGCGAAACAGGCGAAAGAACTTCTCGCCGATATTTCCGCCAAAACTGCAAAACATCTCTTGATAGCGCTTGTTCGTTTCGTACAGATCAAAGCGGTTCTTCGCCGTGCGCGCGCCCCACTGGCGCAATTCCGGAATGCCGAGCGGCGTACCATCCCGGACGAAGCAGAACGTCGGCAATTCATCCAATAAAGAGAAAAAGCGGTGGTTGAACTGGCCGTCCGCCTCGCAATCAAACACGATTCCCATGCAATACGACTTTTTCTTCACCGTGTCGGTGAACTGCGCCACCACGTAACTGGCAAAACTCTGTCCGGCGCGCAAAAAGTCGGGCTCAGCGTTCTGGGCTTCACCAACTTCACCGTACAGATACCCTTTTAGCGTGCGCTTAGAGTTGTCGTTTGCCGCCTTGTTAAAAAAATGTCCGCTCGTGTCACCAAGAAGAATCATTTGCAGCGCGTCAAGGATGGTGGATTTGCCTGCTCCGTTATTCCCCGTCAGGAAAGTGATCTGCCCGAATTCGAGCAGATCGCGGACGATGTAGTGCCAATTGACGAGCAGCAACTTGTCAAGCCGCTTCATTCATCTCGCCCCCTGTCGGCTTGGTCGCGCAAGACGTCAAGATCCAGATCGTCTTCGTCATCCGGCGCGCCTTCGGAATCCTCCTGCGCACTCACCGCCATCCAACGCGCGTACAACTGGTTGATCTGGTCTTCCGAAACGAGAAGCCGAATGGTTGGATAGATCATCCAGCGGCTGTCAGGCTGCAGATTATCCCCCTCAATCCGCTCTACCACAGACCAGCGGCGCAGGCGCGCAGCGACAGCCTCAAGTTTCGTGACGGACAGCTTTTTATCGACAAACCCGAAGGCGTGCAGTTTCTCATACACATCGCGCCACCAGATGACAACCTCCGCACGCGTGGACACCTGCTCCAACTGCTCCTCGTAGATCAGGCGCAACGTGTACAGGAGATAGGTGGTCAAGCGATCAAGCGCGAGCCGGTTCCTCCCGTGCCTGTTGTACAGTGCGATCACGCCGCGCAGGTTGTCCACCTGCAGCGCCCAACCACTGACAACCAGATACCCTTCCAGCAATGTCCGCACACGTTCGGCGAAGCGGTAGTCGCGGTTTCCGACAAGTCGCCCCTCTTGGCCGTTCCAGACATCGCGCAAGAGAAACGTCTGATCGAACAGCAGCCCGAGTACGCGCGTGAACTGCTCCCTGTCGCGTTCAGGCAACTGTTCATACTCCCGTTGCCAATCCACCGTCATCCCCCTTTCGCCGGAACGTCATGGCAGGCAGACTGTACGGCCCGACAGACACTGTTCCATCCTCCGCCTGCCACGCCAGTTCATACGGAATGCCCTGTTCTTCCGCTGTAATGACCGCGATCATGGTGCGCAAAAAATCATTCACGTCGTCCAGGCGCAGGCATTCGGCCGGCAGTTCTCCCGACTCCGGCATTTGTTTGAGAATGAACTCGATGATGCGCTCTCGCGAGTATAACGCATTCACCCGTTCGAGCAGTTCTTCTGCCTGCGCAGTGAACTCCTCTGTCGCCACCCCGTTTGACAGCGCGAGCGGCTGACGATCCGCGCGCGCCTTGCGGATCGGATCGGCGTACAGCATCTCAGGGTCGACGAACGCGACGCGAAAAATGGGCAGTTGCGCCATCTCGACGGCGAGTTGCGAATCGTATTGTTCCCCGAAAGGCGGCGCCGCCTTGAGAATTTCCACCAGCTTTCCCTTGACGCCGCGATCGGTGTTCAGGAGGTACTGCATCCGTTCGGCGGAAGCCCGGCTATACGCGCTGTTGCGCCGGTCAATTTCGCGCAGGAAGGAATCCATCCCTTCCAGGCTGTCAATGATGTACTGTACCATGCGAATGATCTCGTAACGCGCCTCACCGCTTTGCTGTCCGGAACGGTGCGTCTGCATGGATTGCACCAGCAGTTCCATCACGTCGGGATCCTGCAGCCAATCTCGTAAAATCCCAAGGATGCGCGGACGAAAGCGGTGCACGCTGTCCACCGTCTTGAGCGGATGGTATGTCCTCGCGGCGACCTGCGTCTGGTACTCATCGAAATGTTCCGTCAACAGGTCGCGAATCTCGCTGCGACTCTGCAGGCTCTGATAGAAATGGTGAATATTATGCAGGAGCGATCGCAAACTGTCGGCGAGCGCCTGCGTGTTGTCATAGGCGCTCTGCAGGGCGGGGAACATGTAGTCCCGCTCCTCATGCGCCGTCCGAAGCGCGGAATAAGTACTGAAGACATACGAGTTGTACGGCTTTTGCGCAGGGTTGACGATGCTGTGCAGCACGTCGAGCAGAGCGACGGCATAATCCGGCACGAGCAACAGTTCTTCAAGGGAACTCTCGTCAGGCACGGCGGTGAGCCAACCCGTCTCGAACAGACGCCGCACCAGCATGTGCGCCCGACCCGACAGACTGGGTTCATCACTCTCCCGCCCAGTTCCCCCGTCCGCCTGCGGTTCGTCGACCGCAGGTTCGTCGACCGCACTGGCCAACGACAGCAAATCCGACTCCATTCGGTAGATCAGCAAGCTGACCAAGTCGCTCCGGCAGAACCGCAACTCGCCCTGGTAGCATTCGCGCAGAACCATGAGCAGGCGAAAGTAGATCTCCTTGTTCTGCGCTGCCAACAGTGAAAAGAGCGATTCGGGAACAACGTCGAACAGACTCTGCACAATGCTCATCCTATCTTTACTTGATGATGCTTCCATAGTACCGAAAGTTGCGGTCTTTGTACACGCAGTGCAAAGTCACACCACCTTTTCATCCAGAATATATGGGTCTCCTCGCCATCTGCGATGATTGGCGACCGGAGCAGTGATAAAGTCCGCGATGCAGGCGCAGTGATTCATTCTGCAGGTGTGTAAGACTATGAAAGAAACATGGAACAGGAGCACAGTCGTACAGGAGAGCGGTGACGCTCCCCATACCGGATGTGCTTTGTTGACGCTCACTTTATCAGGCGGTACTTTCCCCGGATTCGCTGTCAGCGAGTGGCAGTGAGAACACCACCGTCAAATATCGTGAGCGCCGACACCGTTGGTGAAGCATAAGGACGCCAAGCAACATTACCTGCCTGCATCATATATTGGTCGATTTTCTGCTGAAACTGCGGGCCGTTTACGTGAACGCAAAGTCTTTGCTTTGAGGCGTGACCAGAGCATCTCAGGTGTGTCAATTAAGGGCGTTGCGGTGTTTCATTCACAAGCAGAGTAAAGACGTCAGGACGCGCATAGTGACCCGTCACGTCCAAATCAAACCTCGCCTCTTCAATCTGCCGCAAATCCAAATCTGCGTATAGAACCCCTTCTTCGTGGTATAAGGGAGGCGTCACGTACGCCCCGAGTGGGTCCACGATCGCACTGCCGCCCCGGCACAGTTCTTCCGGGAGATCTTGCAGGTCGGCGTAGCCCGCCAGATCAGTTGGATACATCGATTTAGTCTGGTATTGATTGCTGGCAAGCACGAAACAGCGACCTTCACAGGCGATGTGTTGCAGCGTCGATTGCCAAGTATCCCGTGCGTCGGCAGTCGGTGCAATGTAGATGTCGACACCCTTTTGATACATGGCAAACCGGGCGAGCGGCATATAATTCTCCCAACAGATCAACCCGCCAATCTTGCCATACGGCGTCTCAATCACCGTGAGTGTACTGCCATCCCCTTCACCCCAGATGAGGCGCTCCGATCCGGTCGGCTTTAATTTGCGGTGTTTGCCGAGCAGTCTGCCATCAGGGCCAAAGTACAGCATTGCACCGTACAGTGTCGCTTGCTCCCCGCGTTCGGATCGCTCAATAACACCCATGACCACATACGCTCCGGCTTTCGCAGCGGCCGCTCCGATCCGGTCCGCTTCAGGACTGTCTGCGGTTACAGCGCTGCGCCAATAGCGTCCCCAATCCTTTCTCCCAGACGGCGCTCGATTGCCAACCACACATCCAAACGACAGTCCTCTGGGGTATCCCGAAAGAAACGCCTCCGGAAACACAATTAGCTTTGCCCCCTCGGCGGCCGCTTCCTGAATCAATTGACAAGCCTTATCCACGCTAGCCTGGAGGTCCATCATCACAGACGCGGACTGGATCACCGCCACTCGCAGAGAATCTTCGCTGCGCAATACGACCCCTCCTGTTCTACATGCCCCATATGAACGATAACCTTCGCACAATAATTCTACGTGGCCATGCCAAAATCCTAGCGTGAGTTTCCGAGTTATTTGGACGAAAGCTGTGTTTGCTAATATAAAAGCTGACCGGATAAGGAACCGCTACTTGTACGCTAAACACATCCAATGAAGACGTCCAGTTTGTAACCATTGAACAGAATGGAATCCAGAGGCGTACAAATTCTCACTCAAATCCCCTACGACCGAATACTCTTCAGTGTCGTCCCAATGAGAGAGCATGTGACGCCTCGCCTCCTCCATTGCCGAAGGAGAGGCAAACATGATGTCGAGCAAACTAAGATACCCGCCTTCACGTGTGACACGGTACACTTCGCCACATGCTGCACGTCGCTCACTCGATGGCACTTCATGAAAACAAAAACTTGAGACGACTGCATCGAAAGTGTTGTCTGGAAACGGAATGGTCTGAAACGTCCCCGTTCGTAATTCATAGTCAGGGTGGAGTTTCATACATTCCTCGATCATCGCTTCTGACAAATCAATTCCGAAAATGATAGCTCCTTGGGCTTCTAGGTGCTTAGCGAAATTTCCTGTACCAATCCCAACATCTAGTATGTGCATACCATCAGAGACTGGACACACTTGTTTTGCCGTTTGAATACTCGTATCGTAGCCCTCTAAAATTCCGTTGGCATTCTTCAGATCACGATCATAGATCTGAGCCCAAGTGTCAAAAAGTTTCTTTGTATCCTCTGCACTGCGTGTCAAATAAGCTTCTCCTTCCAATTTTCAATTCCGCTATACATTCATCCGCCCGACTACCTACGTTCGTATATGTAAACATGGTCAATCACTCCTTTTATCAGATATGTTGAATATTACACTATCTACTGACTGGAACGTTACCCTAAAGGCGGCAAACATGGATCTATGGGTATTTTGCGGCAAAATCCCCATTTGTTCTTATGGGGCATTCCTGCCCGAAAGCGATACAGCCCATAAAAAGGAATGTCCCCTCCTCGTTGGCCGTACCCCAGCCCGTCACTCCGGTCAATCCGCTGCCGTCACTGCACAAAGTACCGCTGATGCACCCGCTGAGCGTTGCATACAACTGCTCCGTCTCCGACTTCGCGTAACCCAGGACCGATTGCACGGTCCTCAGCTGCACTCCGCTAATTTATCCTTTTTTTGCGCACTTTGGTCCGATCCCCGGACGCCGACTGCCCGAAGAGCGAAGGACGCGATGGCAAACACGGCACACAGGATGCTGGCGCTCGTGTCAAAGATGGGCGCCGAGTTCAATATTGCGCTCTGACCTTAGGACATTTGTCTCTCAAAAAGCACTATTCCATGTAGCCGTTTACCGGATTGTCGGCCCATCATGCCTGTACCTCGATATACCGCTCTGGTCCTCGTTCTCCAAGAGGATTCCATTCTTGCGGTAACCCATGTCGATAGATGATCTCGTAAATCTCAACTATCGCGTAAACTTGACCGCTCAAGCCAACCCCAGTGCCGATACGAGCGCCTCCGGGTCGTCGGCGCCGACGATCAGCGCATCAAAATCCGAGTCCCTCAGTGAGACTCTCACGCCCCGCTTCATTTTGTGATGGACTATGGCGAATACC
>Ga0209012_1001494_pt1 | contig 23896 bp, 21 predicted proteins | sample RS3BMetagenome_FD_184735 | JGI IMG/M metagenome (GOLD analysis project Ga0209012, IMG submission 184735) | Ferric oxide microbial mat and aquatic microbial communities from Rainbow Spring, Yellowstone National Park, USA - RS3B (SPAdes) (version 3) ...
GCCGAGGCCTGGGTGGCCGACAAGGCAACGGAGGTCCTCTCCGGCAAGGCGACCCTGGTGGCCGCCGCTATCCGCCGAAAAGCCACCTACCACCACGTCGAGGCAGACAAGCGGGTCAAGGCCGACCACGCCGCCGACTACCTCAGCGCGAAAGCCCCACACCTCGACTACCCGACCGCGCTGGCCAAGAGTTGGCCGATCGCCACCGGGATTATCGAAGGCGCGTGCCGCCACATTGTGGCTGATCGAATGGACCGGACTAGCGCACGCTGGGGGCTCAAGGGTGCCGAAGCCGTCCTGAAGTTACGAGCGCTGCGATCAAACGGCGACTTCGACGACTACTTCACCTTCCACACTCAGCGAGAACGCCAACGCATACACGAGTCCCGCTATGCCGACGGCCTCATACCCGCAGCCGCCTGACGTCCCTCCAGGAGAGCCGCACCCTTTCTGGTTTAGGAGCCGCTGGGTGAAGAACGCCTCGAGAGTGGGGCCGAGGGCGGTCATGGTCTTGTCCCGTCGGCAGTTTGCAGCCGCTGAGCCGCGAGAGCGAGCAGTTCGGGGACGCCGGAGACATACCAATAGGTGGCGCGGGGATCGACGTGGCCTAGATAGGTTGACAGAAGCGGCATACGTGCCGCCACGTTGCCGCCGTCGCGATACCAAGCGATCAGGGTGTCGACAGCGAAGGAATGCCTGAAGCAGTGAATGTGAATCTTCGGCTGCGCAGAGCCCGGCGGTTTCTCGAGGCCTGCCAGGCGACCCAGGTGGCGGAAGGTGGGCTGCACCGTAGTGTGCGAAAGCCGGCTGCCGCGGGCGGAGATCAACAAGCTCGACCCGCAGCGGGAATGCCCGAGACGCTCCTTCGCGGCGCTATAAGTTCTGAGAGCGTCGATGGTGCTCGAGTGCAGGAGGATCTCGCGGGACTTGGCGTATTTCGATTCCCGCACCGCGAGCGCGTGACCCGGCCAGTCGATGTCGCCGACGTCGAGCGCCATGGCTTCGCCCACCCGCGTCCCCGTCGCCGCTAACAGCCCTATCAAGGTCTCGAAAGTCGCCGCCCTGATAGCCGGTTCGAGGGTGCGCGCCGCGGCCATCAGCGCCCCGACGTCATCGGCGGAGAAGATGTAGGGGATCGGCCGGTGCTTGCCTGCAGGGAACAGGCCGTCGGCTAGGACCTCGGTATCGGGATCGAGGGCGTGAAGGTAGCGGGCGAAGTGCCGGGCTACCCGCATCCGACGGGCGATGTAGGCCGCCGAGCCGCCGGCCTGGGTGGTCCAGGTGGCGGCCAGGGCGGTCGTGATCGTCGACGCCCCCTCCTTGTCTACGAACCCGACCAAGTCGGCGAGCAGGCGTCCCTCGCCGGCGAGTTTGTAACCCAACGCCCGGCGTAGGTCGAGGTAGTCGCGGCTGTGTCGGCGAAGGTCGGTCATAGCGCGACGCCTGGCCAGGGGCGGACGACCGCCATCAGTGACTTTCGGTCGACTTTCGCGTAAAGCGCCGTGGTGTCGCTGCGCTGATGTCGCAGTACTTGGCCGATCTCCTCCAAGCTGGCGCCACCGGCGAGCATCCCAGTGGCCGCCGAATGGCGAAGGCGGTGAGCCCTCGCGGGGCCGAGACCAGCCCGCCCGCAGGCGCGCCAGACGATCGAGGAGACACCACCGGAGGTCAGGGCCCTGTGCGGAGCCCGCACCCGCACGAACAGCGACCGGTTCTGACAACTTGGACGACCCCGCGACAGCCAGGCGGCGATTGCCTCTCCGACGTCGACGGGCAGCGGCAGCCGGTCGATTCGGTTCCCCTTGCCCCTCACTGTCAGCTCCCCGCAGCGCCAGTCGATGTCGCCGAGGCCTAGCCGGGCTGCTTCGCCGGCGCGTAGACCCAGCCGGGACAACACCACGAGGATGGCGAAGTCCCTCCGGCCGATCGCGCTGCGCCTATCGCAGCTTCTGAGCAAAGCGGCGACCTCAGCGGCCGGGAGCGCCTTCGGCAGGGTCGCCAGGCGCCAGCCGGCCACCGACGGCACCGCATCCGCCAGCGGCGCGACCACGAGGCCTTCGATGTAGAAAAACCGCAGCAGTGATCGCAACCTGGTGGTCATGGCCTTGGCGGAGGCGACCTTCAGTCGTCGGACCTCGTCAACCACGAAGCGGGTCACCTCGCCAGCGGCCACGTCCCCCAAGCCGACAACGCCGTCCGCGACGAGCCAGGCCAGGAACAGTCGGGCGACGTCGACATACACCCGGACGCTGTCAGCCCCGAAACCCCGCTGGCCGATCAGGTAGCACCTGTAGCGCTCGAGCACCGTCTCCTCGAAAGTCTGGGTCAGTGCCGCCTCACAGCCGCTACACACCCCGACACCGACCAAGTAGTCGACCAGCAACGAAAGCCGCTGCGGCGAAACCGGACTGGCGAACCCTTGAGCGGTTCTCCACGCGGCGAAGCCGTCTGTCAGCGAAGATGACATGATCCCGATCTCGAGGCCCGCAGCATCCATCCAGCGGCTCATCTGGGCCATCAAGTACAGGTGGTCGGCTCCCGACCGGAAACCCTCTCCGGCGAGATACTCCTCAAATCCTTGGGCCCAGGGGGCCAGGGGCCCTCCCACGCGCACCGGTCTCGGGCTGGTCATCATGAACTCCTCTCAGGTCGAACCAAGAGGAATCCTGCATCAAGCTTGCCGAATTATCCCGCACCCCACACGACACCCACCGCCCGCAAGCAGGCTAGACATCCGCCGTCATCACCCACCTTCGGGATAATTCCATCATCGGGATAAGCGGATGACGCGGTCATCCACTGCAACACCGAGGAACAGGCCCGAAGTCTGTGGGCTGCACTCGCTGAACGGCTCGGGTCCCTTGGACTCGGACTGCATCCCGACAAGACGAAGGTCGTCTACTGCAAGGACGATCTGCGCCGAGGTGAGGCGGAGCACACCAGCTTCACATTCCTCGGCTACGACTTCCAGGGGCGCAGTGTGCTCGCAAAGGGGAGGCTCTTTATCGGCTTCAACCCGGCGATGAGCATGAGCGCAATCAAGGCGAAAGGCAAGCAGATCAGGGACTGGCACCTCAACCGTCGCAGTGGATCGGACCTGTCCGACCTCGCTGAGGACATGAATCCTCAGGTTCGAGGGTGGATCGGATATTACGGGGCGTTCTACCGCTCCAAGCTGTCTCTCATCGCACGGCGCATCGATCAGCACCTGGTTCGATGGGCAATGCAGAAATACAAACGACTGCGAGGCAAGCCGCTAAAGGCCTGGGCGTGGTTGGAGGCTGTTCGACAGCACCAACCCAAGCTCTTCGCTCATTGGCACCTTGTCTCGCGTACTGAACGTCGGCCTGTGGGAGCCCGGTAAATCGAGAGATTTACGCCGGGTTCTGCGAGAGCCGGGGGGTGCGATTCCCCCCGGCCACTCACCTGGACTCACCTGCTGCGCTACTGGAACGGGTCCGCGTGGACCTCCTACACACAGCCTCGCACCAGTACGGCCGCCGGGCCGGTATACCCGCCCGGCGTCTACCCGCAGCCGATCCACATGAACAAGGACAAGATGTACGGCCCCATCAAGAAGACGAAGGACCTCACCGAGTTCCTCGCCCTCTGCCGCTACCTGCGCGTACGTACTTTACCCACCCGAGGTGCGCATCGCGATCGTGCTCGACAACTTCAGCCCGCACCTGTCGACGAAGAGGCACTCGCGCGTCGGTGACTGGGCGGCTGAGAACAACGTCGAGTGCGCCTATGTGCCCACCAACGCCTCATACCTAAACCGAATCGAGTGCCACTTCACTGCGCTGCGCTACTTCGCCCTCAATGGCATCGACCGCCAGAGCCACGAGGAGCAGAACTCGATGATCCGCCGCCACATCGCATGGCGGAACCGCCACAAGGACGATGAAGCAGTTCGTGCTATTTCGTTATCCACAAAGGTTGCCTGACGCAGCACTAGCCGTCGTTGATAGAAGTCACCGTGTTGTTGCCGGAGTTGGTAACCCAGATGTGGGTGCCGTCGAAAGCCACCCCGCTAGGCGAGTTGAACCCGTAAGAGCCGGCAGAAAGGGTCCGCACCCAAGCGCCGCTGGTCGCGTCCAACTCGGTCACCGAGTTGACGCCGTTGGTAACCCAAATGTGGGTGCCGTCGAAAGCCACCCTAAAAGGCGTGTTGAACCCGTAAGAGCCACCAGAAAGGGTCTGCACCCAAGCACCGCCGGTCGCGTCCAACTCGGTCACCGAGTTGACGCCGTCGTTGGTAACCCAGATGTGGGTGCCGTCGAAAGCCACCCCGGAAGGTCCCCCGAACCCGTAAAAGCCGCCAGAAAGGGTCCGCACCCAAGCGCCGCTGGACGCGTCCAACTCGGTCACCGAGTTGTTGCCGGAGTTGGTAACCCAGATGTGGGTGCCGTCGAAAGCCACCCCGGAAGGGCTCCCGAACCCGTAAGAGCCGCCAGAAAGGGTCTGCACCCAAGCGCCGCTGGACGCGTCCAACTCGGTCACCGAGTTGTTGCCGGAGTTGGTAACCCAGATGTGGGTGCCGTCGAAAGCCACCCCGGAAGGGCTCCCGAACCCGTAAGAGCCGCCAGAAAGGGTCTGCACCCAAGCGCCGCTGGACGCGTCCAACTCGGTCACCGAGTTGTTGCCGGAGTTGGTAACCCAGATGTGGGTGCCGTCGAAAGCCACCCCGGAAGGGCTCCCGAACCCGTAAGAGCCGCCAGAAAGGGTCTGCACCCAAGCGCCGCTGGACGCGTCCAACTCGGTCACCGAGTTGGACGAAGAGTTGGTAACCCAGATGTGGGTGCCGTCGAAAGCCACCCCGGAAGGGCTCCCGAACCCGTAAGAGCCGCCAGAAAGGGTCTGCACCCAAGCGCCGCTGGACGCGTCCAACTCGGTCACCGAGTTGCCGTTAGCGTTGGTAACCCAAATGTGGGTGCCGTCGAAAGCCACCCCGTAGGGAGTGTTGAAGTTGTAGGAGCCGCCTCCGTAGACCCCGGCCCACCAGTTGAGAGTGCCAACCCGCTGAAGGTCGGGGGTCGGTGAGGCGCCGGGCGGCCCGACCAGGCTGACACCGCTAACCGGCCAAGCATTACCGGCTTTTGGACCGTAGAGCACCTCAGTAGCAGTGTCAAGATAGAAATCCCCGTTCGCTCCCTGCGTCGCCGTCGGAGCAGACGTACCGTTGAGAATCGTGTTGCCGTTAACGCCGGCAGCGCCGTTAACGCCGGCAGGCCCGACCAGGCTGACACCGCTAACCGGCCAAGCATTACCGGCTTTTGGACCGTAGAGCACCTCAGTAGCAGTGTCAAGATAGAAATCCCCGTTCGCTCCCTGCGTCGCCGTCGGAGCAGACGTACCGTTGAGAATCGTGTTGCCGTTAACGCCGGCAGCGCCGGGTACCCCGGCCGGGCCTTGAACCCCCTGGGGTCCCTGCGGGCCAGGACAACCGGCTACAGCGGACGAAGATGCCGCTCCGACCACCGGGCGATTGAGATGCAGGCCGATGGGGTTGCCGTAATACTTGGCGTCACCAAAAGAGAAGATCCCGCCATCTCTACCGACCAGCCAGTAGCCCTTGGCGTCAGGGGTCGCCACGATCCCCACTATCGGTGCATTTAGATGAACGTTACCCAAAGACCCGTAAAACGGGGCTCCCCCATAAGAGAACACCCCGCCATCAGCAGCCACCACCCAGTAGCCACCATGGCCAGACTCGACAGCGCATCCCGACTGCACCGCCGAGGCCAAAAGCGGCGAAACTCTCACCACCGCCCTCCCCGAGGACAGCCCCACGTACGACCCGGCCGCCGCCAAGGCCATCACACATCCACCAGCAGCAGCAGCCACCTTAAACCGAGCGCGCATGACCGCATCTCCCCGTGTCTCAGACGTTCACTCTAACCCCTTATCTTACACGTCGAGTCCGAAATCGACCACGGGATCCGTCTACGACCATCCCGAGAAACGGCACCCACCGACCAGTCCACCACCCAAAGCCCCTACCCCACGCCTGGCGCTACCCTAGGGCCAGGGTGGCTTACAAAGCCCCGAGCCCACCGATCCGGGATCGGATCGCTCGGCGGAGCCGCCAGCATGTCCGGCGAGCCTCGCCGCGTGACGTCACGCCCGGGCGCTGCGGCAACGGGAATCCGCAGGTAGACTCGCCGCGTCGAGCAGCCCGTACTGTCGGCTGCTTGGAAGGGAGGTGACTGTGCACCCAGCGGGCTGGTATCCAAGTCCCACCGAGACTCACCTGCTGCGCTACTGGAACGGGTCCGCGTGGACCTCCTACACACAGCCTCGCACCGGTACGCCCGCCGGGCCGGTATACCCGCCCGGCGTCTACCCGCAGCCGATCCAGCCGGTAGTAGCGAAGAACCCGGCCGTGTCGCTCCTCGTGTCTTTCTTCTTGCCCGGGGTCGGCTCGATGATCAACGGCAACGTCGGAACCGGCATAGCCATACTCGCCCTGTGGCTGATCAGCTTCCCGCTCATGTTCGTCCTCGTCGGGTTCGTCACCGTCATAGTGGCGTTCGTGTGGGGACTCATCGACGCCTACCAAGGCGCCCGACGCTGGAACGCCCGCCACGGGATCATCTCATAACCAACTACAGCCCACACGCCTGCAACATCGCCGAGATATCACCGTCACACCGCCGGCACAGATCCCTATAGGCAGACCGAGCGCTACACCACGACAACTCACGCCAGGCGTGTAGGGCGACGCTACATTTGGGAGCGCAGCCGCCTGTAGGACTCCTCGAGGCGACACGACGGGTGTTCGTGAAAAGCGTCGAGACGGCTAACGGTCTGCGTCCACGCCGCGTCAAGGCGGCGCAGATCCCCCGCAGCCACATCGAGAAACGCCACGCAAAGCTCCTCGTCTGTCGGCCACACCAAAAGCCCCTTAGACACCGCCCACCCGGCGAGCTGCCGATCCCCGACACCCAACGCTAGCCGGGCAAGACTCAAAGCCACCCGATGGATACCGTTCGACATGCCAGCAGACAGATCCGGGTCGACATCAGCCCACCCGTAACAGCCCTTCGGGGTATCCGAAAACGGCGCAGCCCTCACCATCGACAACGCCGCAGCGAGACGACCCGCCAGCACCACAACACCCTCCCCCTCCCCCTCCCCATCGCCACCCGCCAGCCGGGCCGGCGAGGCTGTCCCGTCTGAGGCGACTGGATTGTCCGGGCCGACTGGCTTGTCCGGGCCGGTCAGGCGGGCGAACTCGACCGCGTCGGCGTCCACGCCGACAACCTCGTAGCTACCGCCCGCCTTGGCCTCCGGGACGCGGTCCTCGCCCAAAGCACGACGCAGATCGTAGATGTAGCGGCGGACAGTGCCAGGGTCCAGGTCGCGAAGGCGTCCCTCGCCAAGCTGGGACCGCAACTGCTCGGTACTGAAACGCCTTCCAGGATGCAAAGCCAAAAACGCCAGCAGCTCAAGCACGCTCTGGCCGGGCGGCGCTACCCCCTCAGGCCAGCCCGACACCCTCGGAGAGCCGAGAACCTCCACCCGCACCCTTCCCTCAGCGACCGGCGGCGGACCCTCCGGGACCACCAACAACACCCTCGACGCCCCACCCCCACCCGGGGGATGCGCCAAAGGAGCGCCAGACGATGCCGCACCCGACGGGACCACCCCCGACAACGCCGGGCTCCCAGACACATCCTGCGCGACACGACCATCGCGTGAGGCCGGATCAGGGAACCCGCTCGAGGCGGGCTGGGGGCCCAGGGCCGTCTGGCCACCAGGCCACACCGGCTGCGGGGACCCCGACTCGGACCCGCCCGGCGACAGCAACGGCGACCCGAGACGATACTGCTGAGAGCCGCCCGACGCCGGCCCGCCTCCGGTCGCGTCTTGGGGACGGGCACGAGGCGGCGGCCCGCGGGGAGGATCACCACCGCTAGCGGGAGTTTCCGGGATAGCCCGCTGAGCCCCTCTCGGGCGAATCCAGAAGTTTCTTTCAAATAACCCTCTGACCAGCGCGTTTGTCCTGGTCAAAGGCTCGCGATTTCTTGCCACAGGGTGTATTACCTATACATGGCATCGATCATCGGGAAGAAGAAGGGTGGACGGACGTACTACTACCTGGTGGAGTCCGCCCGTGTGGGTGGCAAACCGCGTATCGTGTCCCAGCGCTACCTCGGCTCTGCGGCCGAGATCGCCGCCCGCCTCTCGGAGAAGAGCCCCGGCGAGCCGGACCGCACTCGGCATCTCGCCTTCGGCGATGTCGCCGCCACCTGGTCGGTCCTCGAGGCCTTGGGTGTGGCTGCGATCGTCGACGACGTCGTCGGTGCCCGTCGAGCAGACGCGGGAGCCTCGGTCGGGACCTACATCGCGCTCGCAACGCTCAACCGGGTGGTGGACCCGTGCTCGAAGCTCGGCTTCTCCGACTGGTGGGCAAAGACCGCCGGTGACCGCTGGCTGCGGGTCCCTGCCGGTGCTCTTGATCACCGGCGTTTCTGGGAGGCGATGGACGCGATCGACGAGGACGACCTCAAAGAGATCGAGCGCCGCATCGTCGCATCGATGGTCGAGACGTTCGCAGTCGATCTGTCCGGGCTCGTGCTCGACATGACGAACTTCGCGACCTGGATCGACTCGGGCAATCCCCGGGCCCCGATCGCTCAGCGCGGACACTCGAAGCAGAAGCGGGCTGACCTGCGCATCTGTGGGCTTGGCCTCGTCGTTTCTGTTGACGGTGGGATCCCCCTCGTCAGCCATGCCTACCCGGGTAACTTGCCCGACGTCACCCAGTTCGGGGCAATGGTGAGTGAGCTCGTCACCCGCTTCGCGACGCTTATGCCCGAGGGCGCCGGCGGTAACGGTGCTCGTGGCTCCGAGCGCCTCACCCTTGTCTATGACGCCGGGCAGAACTCCGAGGACAACTACGAGCTGCTCGACGGCACGCCGCTGCACTTCGTCGGCTCGCTGCCGCCGTCTGATCATCCCGAGCTTCTCGCAGTTGCAGCGGACCGCTACGAGGTTGTCGACGAGGTTGTCGACGAGGACCGCTTTCCCGGCCTCGTCGCCTTCGAGACGAGAAAGGTCGTCTTCGGAAAAGAGCGTCGCCTCGTCGTCTGTCACTCGGACGGACTCCACGTCAAGCAGTCCCGAGGCTTCGATCAGACCCTCGCGAAGGCCCACCGCCAGCTCGGCGAGCTCCAGGCCCGCCTCGCCCGGGGAAGGACACGCAAGACAAGAGAGAAGGTCGAGGCCGAGATCGCCGGGATCCTCGCGCCGAGATGGGTTGCCCGGGTGATCTCCTGGACGCTCACCGGTGAGTCCCCAGCCGAGCTTCGTCTTCACTTCGCCACCAAGAAAACAGCCCGAGCAGCTCTCGAGGAGGAGCTCTTCGGCAAGCGGATCCTCTTCAGCGACAAGGCCATCGAGGAGGCCGGAACAGCGACGATCGTCGCCGAGTACCGCTCACAAGAAGCCGTCGAGGGCGACTTCCGTCAGATGAAGGACCCGAAGGTGGTCTCGTTCTCACCGATGTTTCACTGGACCGAATCCAAGATCCGCGTCCATGTCTTTTACTGCGTCCTCGCGCTCATGGTCGCCCGGCTCATGGTCCGCGAGGCCGACCGGGCGGGCATGCACCATTCGGTCCGCGAGCTCCTCGCCACACTCGCGGGGATCCAAGAGACCGTGCTGCTCTACCAGGGTGAGACGGGACGCCCTCGGGCCCGACGGATGCTCACCGACATCGAGCCAGCCGCGCAGCGTCTCTATGACCTCTTCGACCTCGACGCCTACGCTCCCAAGCGCTGAGTTAGGTAATACAGCTCGCGGGCTCAAATACCACCGTTCACCTGGAGAAATGCCGGTCCATCACGCTCTATCCCGGAAACTCCCGCTAGGCGGGGAGCCACCCAACCCGGAAAGCAGAGCCACACGTCGACGCTGGTAGAAGGCGCCAGCCACCACCGCCAGAACCCCGACAGCGACAGCCAGAGCCGACCGCCACTCCAACCAGGACAGGACAGAACTATGGCCGCCCGACGTCGACACGACCGTCGGCGCAGCCGAGCGGGCAGCAGCCCCTGCGCTACCGGATGCGGCAGCGTCCGGCGGCGGGCTCGAAAGCGGAGGCGGCGGCTGGTAAAGCGAACCGAAACTGAGCGAGAACACAGCCGACCCAGGAACGCTGATCGACTGAGGACTACCCAAATAGTTGTCCTCCGCCGTGATCGTCCCAGGCGTGATCGTCACCGTCGCCGCCGAGAGATCCGCCGGCACCTGCCAGTAGTAGACGCCACCGAAAATCCCGGACTGACCCGTCGACTCGTCCGCAGGCCCACCCTTACCCGCAATCAAAGCAGGCATCGGCGCAGCGACACCAGGAACACTCAACGTCACCTGACCGGCCGACAAAGTCGACAGATAGTTCAACTCGAAACCCACCGGCAGCACCGAAATCGGATGAGCCTGACTCGACGCGTGCAACACCAGCCACGCCTCCCCCGGCCCGGACGGATAATCCCCCGGTCCGCCCGGCCCGAACCACGTCAAATCAGCCGACGACACCGTGATATCGATCTTCGCTCCCGCAAGGTTCTCGGCCGGATCCGGGGTCCCCATCGTCGTCGTCTCATCAAGCGGGTCGACCGCCTCCCAAGAACCCGCCGCCCGATACAACACCACCGGCGATGAACCCACCCTCGCCCCGGAACTGAAAGAAAACGTCTGGGAGAACCCCTGCGAGGAAACCTGCAACTCAACGCTCACAGACCCCGACGGGACCGACGCCAGAAAAAACGCCGGCCCACCGCCACGCCCCGAAACGGCAGGCAAAGCCTCCTCCGCACCATCAACAACCAACAACGCCGACGGTCCCGGGCCACTCCCCCCGCCGCCACCCGAACCCCCAGAAACGCTGAGGCCCTCCACGCCGAACACCAACAACTCCTGACCCGGCGAAGCCCTCAACGTCGAAGACCCGTAACCCACCAACGAAGCGAAACGGTAACCCGTCACAACAGCAGCGAACCCGTCCCCATTAAGACGGCCGTCGCCCGGGACATGCAAAGAAATCCCAGGAACCGCCACCGCCTCCACAGTCCCAGCCGGCACAACCGAAGCCGCCCCCGCCGACAACACCGGCCCCCCGAACACCAGCCAACCCGCCCCCGACACCAACCCCACAACAACACCAACCCGGCGACCCCTCCCCGAACGCGACCAGACACGCACAACTAAAGGATGCCACCAACACCGCCACCACGTCGCTGTTAGTGCGACAACCTCCCGAACGTAACTGACGGGTGGCGAGGCCAGGGTCTTCGTCCGGTCGTCGAGCACTCGCACTAGGTGGCCGCCCTGTGGCTCGGTCGCCTGAGCGAAGAGCACCACCGACGTCGAGCCGATCGATCTCCCCATCTTCGGACGGGTAGGCCCCGAGACGCGACGCCTGGTCCCAAGCGTCGGTTCGTCTATAAGGCATCCGAGTGCGAGACCGAGTCCTTCACCGAGGCCGACGACCGCATCGCCGGGCCTCGCCAGCGCCTCACCTCCCGGGCGGCCCGGCGGTCAGGGATAGCATCAGTCCACGCGGAGGCTGAATGATATGGGGCATGACGTTCGCCCTTGTTGAGGCCAAGAGCACCGACCGAGCGGTCCTGAGACGCCTCGTTGAGCTCTACCGATACGACTTCTCCCAGTTTGACCATGCAGACGTGGGCCCTCACGGTGACTACGGATATCCCTACCTCGATCACTATTGGACTGACCCCGGCCGTCACCCGTTCCTCTTCCAGGTCGATGACAACTGGGCGGGCTTCGCTCTTGTGCGAGAGATCCCGCCCTACGACATGGCCGAGTTCTTCGTGATGCGAAAGTACCGTCGACTCGGCTTCGGCCGACAGGCGGCGCTCGCCGTATTCACGAAGTTTCCCGGCCGTTGGCAGGTACGACAGCAGCTGACGAATCCGGAAGCGACCGCCTTCTGGCATGCCGCGATTCCCTTCGCGTACACCGAACAAGAGACCCCAGACGAGATCATCCAGGAGTTCACCTCACAGCTGGAATAGCCACTCAAGAGCTTGAGCGAACGCCCATCTACCCGGCGCTATGGGGCAGTCTGTGTGCTGTCGGAGGGGATGTTGTGGGATGCGACCGCCGGGCTAATGTGGTGTGCAGGCCGTGACTGGCGTCTGGGTGGAGCACCACCGGGGAGCGGTCTGAGGTTGCCGTGCTCCTGGGCGAACTTTCTCGATTCGAAAGGAGCGCCCATGACGGCACGTGGAACGGTGAGGCTGACGGACGGATTTGGCGTTTCAGGCCAGATCCTGACTGCAACGGCTGAGCGAGCCCTCGAGTTCACCAAAAGAACGGGACGGCGACCGTGCTTGGCCGCCGTGCTCGTCGGTGACGATCCGGCCTCTGTCACCTACGTAAAGATGAAGCGATCCCGATGCGACACGACCGGCGTCGACTCCCGCCTCGTTCAACTAGAAGCCGAAACTTCGACAGCACGGGTCGTCGACGCGGTCGCCTCACTTTCGGCCGATCCGCTCGTAGATGGCATCTTGGTCCAGCATCCTGCACCCGACACGGTGGACGAGCGGGCTGTGTTCGAGGCCATCAGCCCGACCAAGGACGTCGACGGGGTCACCGTGCACTCTTTTGCCGCCATGGCCTTGGGAATGCCCGGCTTACAGTCGTGCACGCCGGGCGGGATCATCCGCCTCCTCGACGCGTACGACGTCGAACTCGCCGGCCGCCACGCCGTCGTGATCGGCCGTAGCCCCATCCTCGGCAGACCGCTCGGGATGCTCCTGCTAGCTCGCAACGCCACGGTCACCTACTGCCACTCCCGCACCCTCGACGTCGCCCACTTCGTCGCCGATGCTGACATCGTCATAGCAGCGGTCGGAAAGCCTCGCTTCGTGCAGGGCGAGTGGCTCAAACCGGGCGCCGTTGTGATCGATGCCGGATACAACCCCGGAAACATCGGAGATGTCGACTTCGAAGCGGCAGCTCCGGTAGCCAGCCTCATCACACCGGTACCCGGCGGAGTAGGACCCATGACCATCGCTGTCCTTCTCCAGCAAACCGTCGAGGCAGCCGAAGCCTCGCTATAGCCCCAGACCGGCGGTCAGAGGCAGGGCGGTCGGATGTTCGGCCTCAGGTTCTGGGGTGCCCGCCCAACGCCAGACGTGCCTGCGTAGATCGGCGGCGAGGCCGGGTGGGATTCTGGAGCGCTCGACCTGCGCCGTCCGCACTGTGCGGGGCACTCGCTGCCCTTGCCGGCGCGCCACGCGCGGAGGCCCGGACCACCGTTTCCTGAAACCGTCCGAGAAGCTCGACACACTATTGCTTGAGCGTGGTGTGATCAGTTGGAACTTTGCGGTGTTCGGACCTACTCGGTGCTTGCGCGGATCGGTCAGCAGCCTGTCGGGGCGGTAAGGCGACCCTCGATGGTCGGGTTGCCACCGGTTTGGAGGGATGAGATGTTGCCTCCCCGGATCCATTCGGTCTGTTCCGATTGCAGTCCGGTCAATCGCATCTCTCCTTCACCAACCCCTTTCGTCGTCCAGGGTCCCTTGTCGCTGGTTGCTACTTGCAGCTCCCAGGTGCCGAGCGCAGTCTGCTCAGCGCTGGCCACGGTAAAGGTGGCCGTCCAGCCGGCGCTGGGGTGGGGGCAGCTCCAGGCGACATTCAGCGGCACCGCGACCGGCGACGACGTTCCACCAGATAGGGGAGCCGGCGCAACAGTCACCAGCGTCGACGTCGGGGAGCCGGCGACGTGGCTGGACCTGGGCAGATGCCGCAAGGCCGCGGCGGCGACCGCGATCAGCAGCAGGCCCACGCCAAGTCGCCCAGCGCGCTTCGCCTCCACCGGCTGCCCGCGCCGGGTGAGTGGTTGGCCAGCGAAGGGCCGATGCGTCGGAAAGAGTTGGGGCGGCGCCGACGGATACCTCGGTCCCACCGGACGGCGTCTCGGGCCCGCGAACGATAGCCCCGGTCCGGACGCTGGCGGGGCTACCTTCGGTTGGCTGCGCCGGGGACGGGTCAACGGGACAGAGAGCGGATCGAGGCGCCCCGAAGCGCTCTGGGCCTGGGACCGCGCCGGCTCGGCAAGGGGATCCGACGGGTAGCGGGCCCGGGGGAGTCGACGAGCGGACAGCGCCTCAGACGCCCCCCGGACGATGCCAGCTGGAACGCGGGACGTTCCGGCCGTGACGAAGCCGGTCAACATTCCCACCGGAAGTACCCAGGTCCCGTCGATCTCGAAAGCCCGGTCGCCTCGGCCGCTACCCGTCACAGAAATAACCGAGACAGGCCTCCCTGCCCCCGTCGCAGTCAACGCTCCAGCGACGCAGGCCGCCTCCCAGGCAAGATTCGTTAGGGCGCGGCGCTGCGGGTACCGCCCCGACCATAGAGTCCCTCTCCCGACACTCACCCGACCAGCCCAGTGCTTGCTATCGATTACATAGACCCCCGTCGGCCCCACGACGACGTGGTCGACATTGGCCTCTGACCCATCGATGTGCAGGTCATGGTGGACTACGAACCCAGCGGGCAGGCAAGCCAGCGCTTCAGCGGTGGCGCGCTCGCCCTCCTCGCCCGCCTCGAACCCATCGATCCGCTTGGCCAAGCGATCAGCCTTGGCCAGCGTCTCCGCCAGTTGCCGACGAACCCGCTCCGCCTCAACCCGCGCTGACTCCCCTGCCTCACCCACCCAGAAGCTATCGGACCGCCCGGTCAGCCGGTTGAGACCCTTCGCATTTGAGGTGATCGCGGACAGCGGCGGCCACTACTCGTCGTCTGAGCACGAGCCGTCACCCACACCACGCCAGACGTGCCGCTATGCGCTGCAGTCAGGGCAACGGCGGCCGTCGTTCTGGAGCGGCGTTCTGTGCTGCGGCGAAGACGCAGTAGGCCGAATCAGTCTCGGCGATCGCATCGGCTGCCGCAGTGGCGCTTGGCGCCGGGTCGAAGCTCCGTGGCTCAGACCCTCGAACGCGTGATTCGAGTCTCCGCTGGGGCCGGCCGGCCCAGGATCTTTCGACGAGGACCGCACGGCTTGTGGTAGGACAGAGAGTCCGTCCGGGTAGCGGTTGACGGCGAGAGGATGGCGTGCAGAGTCGTGTCGATGTCGAGGGAGCGGAGGCGAATGTTCCTCAAGTGGGGAGACATCCAAGCGGCTGTCGCCCACGTTGACGACCCTGACGTGCTGGAGCGGGCGCGCACGAACGCTGCCATACAGGCGGCACTGGAGATGTACCGGCCCGAGAACTGGGCAGGTACAGGACTGACTCCAGAGCAGATACTGCCGGTCGCACTGGAGAGCGGGATCCCCGTCGTCTGGATTCCGAGCTATCAGATCCTTAGCATGCTTGCGCGAGCCCGGCACGAAGATCGCCCGCAGATCCTCGGCGCCCACAGCGACGAGGTACTCGGTCAGTGCCATGAGCGCCTCGCTGAGTGCACCGACCCATGGGTGGCAGGTCCTCAGTCGCTGCTGTCTCGTTCAGCGGAGGCCCTTCAGGCTGGACATCACGAGGCCGCAATGGCCTTGGCCGTATCGGTTGGCGAACCACTGGCCCATTGGGCTTCCGTTCCGAGGGTCCATGGCTTTCACTCGCAGGAGGAGGCGGATGCTTGGGAGCTTCGGGTGAACAAGAAAGGGAACCACTACAAGTTGGCCCAGCTTGAGCTCGCCGACTTCCTGAGCCGTGGCAAGGAACTTGCTCGCTGGGACGTACAGCGAGTCGCCTTTATCAGCCCAATCCCCAAATTTTTTACCGGTTTCACGCCGGGGAAGCCACACCCAGAATCGCTGTCTCGGCACGTCGTCGCCCATGATCCAACCCCTGAGCACATGTCGCCGCACAACGCGTTGGTCGCTCTGATGCTGTCGACTTCCATCTTGCGCGAGCAGCAGGAGTGGTCCGTTGAGGTGAGGATGCAAGACGAAGCCGCTGACGATGGTCATGAGTGACAAGTCCCTGACCCATCCCGCTGGTCCCGCAACCCGCCCGGACGGATCGACGAGCCGTCTCTACCCCCGGGGAAGCATCGGGCAGCACGCAGATCGGTACCCCCTTGCGGCGCTTGAGGTTGCGGGCCGGTGCGAGCAGATAGACGGGTCGAGCGTCTCACCGACGTCGACCAAGCCTGCCTCCGACGTGACCACCGGTCCCCCTGGCAGACCGCAGCGAGATGTGCCTCGTTCTGTGTGCTTGCACGCGGGCTGGGACTCGGGATATGGAGCGAGCGTTCTGGGAAGCGTCCATGATCGGCACTTCGGGGACGCGGCAGGGCCTTTGTTTGGCGAGATATTGAGACTGCTCGGCACTGCCGTGGTCGCTGGCACGCAACGACTGCGTCTAGGGGTGGGCCTAGCGGACAAACGCGATATCACCCTGTCCCTCACCGGTCTCTTGCCGCTCAGTCAAGTGCCGCTTAGAAGGCGAAGAGTAGTCCCCGGCCTGACTTGAGTTCCTCCAGCCTCCTGACTGTGCTCGGAGCACTACGGCTCCCGACTGGGCCTCGAGTAGCTGCGAAGCCTCGGTCGGACCGGACGCGGCGACGAGGGCGCCGACATCGAGATCCGGTGGCAGGACTTCGCCGCAAAGTTGAAGGCCGACCGCGGCTGTCAGGAGATGAACGAGGTGGGGGCTCTTGAGCAGCTCCCTGTGGTAGCCGTTGGCAACTTCATAGTGACGTGGCCCGGCGAGTCGGGCCGCATCCGCGCACACGCCGTCAATCCAGGCTCGCCTGAGCGGCGTCAACACCCGTGTTCGCCGGACAGTTCGTGCATGTGCGTCCGCCTGAGTCAAAACGGCGTCAAAGTCCGCTCCAGCGAGAATCTGGATTTGAATCTTCCGGATCCTCAGGTCTGCCGAGGCCAACCGATGCTCCCCGTATGCAACGGCCAGGGCGGTCGCTCGTTTCAGATGCTCCTGGGCGCGGTCGGCGTCGCCTCTTCCGATTGCATTGGAGCAGTGCTCGTCTTCGAACCACATGGTCCAATTGGCGCCGACGATGGCGGCGTTCAGAGTGTCGACGGCGGACAGGATCCGCTCCGAGTCGCCGACGGTTCCGCTCAGCCTGGCGACGATGGAACGCTCGTATAAGAGCCTCCCTGTCCAGGTCGCATCCTGGGTCTGACTGTGCGCCGGCGCAACCGAGATGTCGGTTTGCAGTGAGTCCAGTAGTTCCTGAGCCTGCTGCAACCGGCCGCAGTTTCGCAAAAGAGTGACGACTCTCGCCTTGGCCTGCAGGACGGCATCGTCCGTTCCATCGGCCATCGACGGCGTGTCCAGGAACAGCGACAGGATGCGGTCGGTCCGCTCGCGGACGCCGTGGCCGTCAGCGGCGATCAGCAGGGCTGTCCAACCGGCTTGTCGAGGCATGCGCGCCAGGATGGGCGGGAGGGCGGAAAGGGCGACCGCCTGGAGGATCGACGAGTCGAAAAGATAGGACCGGACGAGCCGTTGGAGTGCCGACCGGTTGCCGTGCAATGCGACGTCGAACCAGGCCAGGCGCCCAAGCCGGGCGGACCCCAGATGAGAGATGGCTGAGGCTCGGGTGGACCTAGCCACAATCCGGTACTCACGTTCGGTTCACTGTCGCTCATCGTCGTCGAGGGCGACGGTTCCGTCTGCGTCGAGGATGGCCGCAGCAACGCCACGAGCGGTCGGGGTGCTCTTGTCTACGAACGCCACGTTCGCAGTATCGATCCCGGAGAGCAGAGCTTCTGCTTTGTCTCGGTCTTCCGTAGTGAAGGCGATCCAGGTGCACTGGCCAGCTGCCGCGGCCCCTGCTAGCACGAGCGGGGCGAGGTCCGGATCGGCTCCCTGATATCCCCAAACCAGCAGGTGCGATCCGGGCCTTCGGCAGTCCGCCAAGAACGCATCGGCCCACACGAGCAGGCCGGATCGGCGGGTCTTTCGGGTCCCGGCCCCGCGAGCGAAGGTCATAGTCGAACGCGGGCATGAGCCAGCTGGGCTGAAGGTCTCCGCCGTTCTCCCGGGCCCGCAACGGCTCGCTCATCGCACTGAAGCTGTCGGCTTTGGCGGCTTCAGCCGCCAGAAACGCCAAGAGGTCGCCGGAGCGGACCGGGCCAGGAAGTTCATCGCCACCAGGATGGGTCGCCGGCCGGCCGTAGCGCACCCAATACTCCGAGTGCGTGTGGTGGTCATCGCCTGCCTCAAGGTCCACCCGCCCCGATCCGCGCCAACCCACCAATCCCAGATCGCCGGGTAGGTGGACGCTCCGGAAGTGCCGTTCGGCAATCCTGTCCGGTCGTCGCGCACCATCGTTCTGGCGGGTGGTTCTGCGCCACATTCTGGCGTGCCGAGTCGCGCTCGGCGGGTGCCCTCGACGTGCGAGCAGCTCTTGGGATTCACCCTGAGGTGCTGCTCGTCGTTCCCGCGGAAGGATCCGGCTGCGCGGCCAGACGTTCGCGCGGGAAAGGTCGGATCTCAGCGGGTCCGGCCGCTGCGCTGGTCGTAGTCCGGGTCCCCGGTGACTGTCGGTGCCCTCGCGTAGACTGCGGATCGTGCAAAAGAGGAGATCCGAAGAGGGCATTCGCCACGCTCTGTGGTCGGCAGATCGATCGATCCTTGTCTGGGTGTTCCTGGTGGTCGTCTTCGTCTGTGCGGCGTCGTGGTGGACAGACCGAGACCGTTGAGCGTGGTTTGGTGAGGGCCGGTCGTGGCGCGTAGCGATCTGGTGAAGGCTCTGTTCAGAAGCTACCGACAGGGCGACGACGGCGGCTTTCGGTCGACGGCCGAGGCGGTGATCGAAGACGAGCGACGCAAGCGACACGACCTGCTCGCCAACGAGCTGGAGGCCATCCTGGACGAGCCGTCGGCGGGTCGGCGACCGCTACAGGTGTCGGCTCTGCGTCCGCTGCCCAAGGGCAGGGACGATATCGATCTGTTGGAGCTCCTCCAGCCATCGGTGTCTCTCCAGCAGGTCGTTCTGGCCCCCGAGGTTGCGGTGGTGGTCGATGGCCTCGTCGATGAGTTCCGCCAGCGTTCCGCTCTGCACGCGCATGGACTGGATCCGCGGTCGACGGTCCTGTTTGTCGGTCCGCCGGGATGCGGGAAGTCCCTGACGGCGGAGGCGATCGCCGGTGAGCTGGGGATCGGGATGGCTCGAGTGCGGCTAGCGACGGTCGTCTCGTCGTTCCTCGGCGAGACGGCGAAAAATCTGGAGCAGATCTTCGGATTCTTGCGCTCCGGGTCGTGGGTGCTGCTGTTCGACGAGTTCGACATGCTGGCACGAGAGCGCGGCGAGCGAGTCGACCACGGCGAGGTGCGACGGATCGTGACCGCTCTGCTGCAGCTGGTCGAGGATGCTCACACCGACTCGCTGGTGATCGCGACCACCAACCACCCCCGGCTGCTCGACGTGGCGTTGTGGCGCCGCTTCGACGAGATCGTCGCTTTCGACCTCCCGGGCGCCCCAGAGAGAGCGGCGCTGGCGGAGATGAACCTACGGACCGTCCGGACCAGCGTAGATCTTGCGACGGTGGCAGAGCGCACCGACGGGTACACGCAGGCCGAGATCGAGCAGCTCTGTCGTGACGCGATGCGCCTCATGGTCCGATCCTTCGATCGTTCCCTCACCGAGGCCCACCTCGACTACGCCGCTGGACGGAGGGAGGAGCGACGTCGAGCAATGCGCAACTCCCCGGCCTAGAAGACGCTCCCCGCGGGCGGCTGGGGCTGCTGCGGCTCAGCCAGGCGGTCAATCCGGGATCGCGCCGTCCCCCGACCGGGTTTCTGAGAGCACGGCGATATGGCGATCTTCCCGATCACAGCCGACAGGTCCGCTCCCAGGTCGATGACGTCCGGATGCGACATCAGGCGCGGCACGCGGTCCTGGGGGTTGATCCCCGGCTCGTCATGGTCATCGAGCTCGGGGGACCAGTAGCGTCAGACGAGTTCCGCCGCGCCGGGCTGCAAGTGCTGGACGCAGCGGACAAGGCCGTGGTCGTGGCGTTCGCCGACGACCCGCAGATGGCCGGATTCCTCCAACGTCTGGACGAGTGCGCCGGTGGCATCGCACCCGGCCACGCAAGTGAACCGTACGCGGCCTTCGTCGATGCCATCGACGCCGTTCGAGCGCTCGGACCGGACGACCGCATCACCGAGGCGCTCCGCGAGATAGTCGCCCAGACGGCCCCAGAACGCGAACTGCGCCTCGACGTCGAATTGTGGCATCCCGACGACCGACCACTAGCCGACGCATGGACCGACCTCCTCCGCCACGCCGTCACCGAAGCCGGCGGGAGGATCACCGACGCATACGCCAGCGACCAGGCTGGTGTCATCTTGGCCCGGGTATATGCACCGGCAGGCCGGATCCGAGAACTGGCTGGGCTAGACGTCATCGCCCGGCTCGATGTCTTGCCCCGCCCAGCGCTCACACCACCACAACTCTTCGCCCTGGACCTCGACCACCTGCCGACGGTGGACCCACCGAGCCCGACCGCGCCGATCGTCGGGCTCATCGATTCTGGCATCGCGTCCGGTCATCCGTTGATCGGACCAGCCGTTCTCGCTGGCGAAGCTCTCTCCCCGGACATCACCGATGGCGAAGACCGCAATGGTCACGGCACCATGGTCGCCGGTCTGCTCTTACATGGGCGCATCGAGCCAGTCATCAACGGTGGGGTTCGGGCCCGCCCGATCTGCAGACTCCTCTCCGTCGCCGTCCTCAACGAGGACAGTCTTTTCCCTGATGAGCGTCTTTGGGAACGCGACCTAATCGACGCGGTCGAGTGGTGCGCCTCCCAAGGAGCCCGGATCATCAACCTGTCCGTGGGTGACAGGCGCCGCCCGCTACGAACGCCCCGCCAGCAACCCGCCGCTGCGCTCGTCGACGAGGCAGCCCGGCGGCTCGGGCTGGTGGTGATCGTCGCCGCCGGCAACACCCACCCGACGGACTACCTAGGGACAATTCAATCCGACAGCCTGCTCGGCTACCCGGCGGCGTTACTCACCGACGGGGCCACGGGCGTGCTCGACCCTGGGACCGCCGCTCTGGCCCTGACCGTCGGTGGACTCACCGACGCAGCGGCGGCAGGAGGCTACGCCGGCCGCGAGACGGCGACGCGTCGACCGTTCGGCCAGCCAGGGTGGCCGTCTCCGGTTACTCGGCGCGGGCCGGGCGTGTCGGCGTCGGTCAAACCTGAGCTCGTCGAGCGCGCCGGGACCCTGGCACTGGAGAGTGGCCGCATCGTCTCGGATCCCGAGCTCAGCGTCATCAGTTCACTGCTCCAGCCCGGCCGACTCCTCGGATTCGACCTTGGCACCAGCTTCGCCGCACCGCTCGTAACCCGAGTCGCCGCAGCCGTGCAGGCCCGGTACCCCGACTTCGGACCGAACCTGACCCGGGCTCTGGTCCTTCTCAGCGCGGAACGCAACGCCTTCGAGGAACAGATCGACGGTACCCCAGCGGTACGCCGCAACCAGGCCCGCCAACTCCTCGGCTACGGACGACCCTCGATCGCCCGAGCCGCCGAGTCGACCAGCCACCGGGTCACGCTCGTCGCTGAAGGGGCCATCCCAATGAACGGTGTCCATATCTACGAGATCCCGACGCCGAGCTCCTTTTTCAGAAGTGGAGGCCGACGCGGTATCGACGTAGCCCTCGCGTTCGACCCCCGCACCCGGTCCAGCAGACTTGACTACACCTCCTCCAAAATGGAGTTCCTGCTCTACCGCGGCATCCCCCTCGACGAGGTCACCGAACTCGTTGCCAGGGTCGAAGGAGAAGACGTCGACCTCGAAGGCGGAGACGAGGCCGACGGGTCCGAGGCATCGACCTCGACCGCGCCGGGCGGCCCAGGGTCACAAGCCGTCAAGCTCCAACCCGCCAACACGATCCGCAGCCGAGGTACCAACCAGCTGGGCCGAGTCGAGTTCGCCCAAAAACTCGACCCGACGAAGCACGCGCCGACGTTCCTTGTCGTGCGAAACGTCAACCGATGGGAGGACGCCACCGCTACCCAGAACTACGGCCTCGCCATGGCTCTGTGGCGCACTGAGGGCCAACCCGAGCTCTACGCCGAACTAGAGGCCCAACTCGAAGTCGTCCTCGAGGTCCCGATCGAGGTCGAGCTTGAAGCCGAAACCTAAATGTGACTATCGGCCTGGCGGGAACCTCGCCTCTGTGCCGCCCCGCGACGTCCTCGGACCTCCGACCAGGCCTAGAGAGCTGCGCCGCGGGCGAGCATCGCGATGGACGGATCCCCGGCTACGACCTGCACTGCGTTCCTACAGCGCTCTGCCCGCATGACTACGAGTCCCACGCCATCGACTGGACCGCAATGCCGCCGGCGCCATGCTCGTCGCAGCCGGCCTTCGCCTGGGCGATGTCAAAGAGGCCGTCCACCACGCCGACCCACGTATAACCATGCGCCACGACCGGGCCTGAGTTTCCCTTCCACCGTCACGCCACCTGCATCGTGTCCACTACATCGCCGGTCAGCTCGGTGACCTGGGGTTTCTGGGCGCCAACTTGCCGGGCTGGCGCCCAGACAGGGCGCACGGAGCGCGCGCTCCAAACGGCCAGCCCAGGAGCGGCGCGAGGCGGCGCTCATAACGACGCCGGCCGACGGCTCAGCACGTTTGCAGCATCAGCGCGGAACCGGCGATCCGCGCGCGAGGCCTCGTGAACCGGTGCCCATAACGGGCAGTGCCCGCAGCCGTTCTGCCTCGTCAGTTACGTCGATGAACCCCAATCGACTCGGAGACAACTGCCATCACGCGCGCCTGCAACTTCCGCGAGCATTGAGCTGGCGGCAAAGGCAGCACCTCGCTGGGGTGGGATACCCCGCTGAGCAGCGAGGACGTCTGGCGGCTTGAAGTCACTCATTCTGTCAACCGATGACGGCCACAAGGCCTTAGCAAGCAGTTTTAGAAGCGCCCTCAAGGTGTCGGTCGAGTACGCCCGGCGGTGGAGTGCTTCGTCGACGGCGAGTGGGTGCAGGTCTGGTTCGGGACCGGTTCGCCCGCCGCGGACCTGTCCCTCAAGAGCGAGGCGATAACTGGCCGCCTGACCGTCAGCCCTTTCAGGTTGGACCGCCAACCCCGGACATGCCGGTTGGGCGGCGATCCATGCACTGCTCACCGACCCGCTTGCCCGTATGAGAGTTATCCACGGTTGCTGAATTCCAAACGACGGGTGTGATCCACATCGACGGCCCTGCCCGGCTCGACGACGTCAGGCGTGTCACTACCTCCTCGGCGGTGCGGATCTCGCTGCTCCATTCGCCGCGGCCACCACCCAACAGCCGTCCTCGACACCAGTAAGACTCGGCGACCCCGTCCCTTCACACGTTCAGCAGTCTCGGAGCGACCGACCCGTCGACGGGCGCCTGCCGGCCGGATCGGCAACCACCCCACGACGCACGTACCTAAGCGGTACCTGTTCTGACCGCAACGTCGAGGAGCTTAACGGCGAAGTGTTTTGACCCACGGGAGGGATCTCCGAAGCATCGCCACCGACGCTGAGGCCAGTATCACCGGTCCATAAGAAACATGCGCGCCCTGGCGCCTGTCGAACTAGCAGCGGTCGGCGTCGCCGCGGCCACTCGCCTCAGCTCCTCGTCGGCGTCCGGGACGGCACGAGAACCCACTGTCGACCGGGTGAGGTGACGGCAAAAATCCGCGCCTCGACGGGAAATGTTGTTGCGATCCGGGGTGGTCATGTCCGGAAGGAGAGATGAAGGCCCAAATCACCCACCCAAGGAGAACCCGGTGAGCTACCTCTACGGTCTACTGATGTTGGCGGCATGACTTCCTGGTGAGGTAGCCCCTGCATTCGGCAGGGATGTTTGGGGACGTGTTTGGGCACCGGGTGCCCGGGGCGAGGAAGATGTGTGGTCCCTGTTACGCGAGGGACCCCCTCC
>Ga0209012_1001497_pt1 | contig 23867 bp, 23 predicted proteins | sample RS3BMetagenome_FD_184735 | JGI IMG/M metagenome (GOLD analysis project Ga0209012, IMG submission 184735) | Ferric oxide microbial mat and aquatic microbial communities from Rainbow Spring, Yellowstone National Park, USA - RS3B (SPAdes) (version 3) ...
CTGTGATCGCTCGCGATAAGTGGACGGACATGATCACGGAAAATGCGACCAGGGACATGAGGCAGCAGTGAGCGGAGAGCCGTCAGTCGACTCTCCGCTCAGCTTCGCATCGGTCAGCGGGAGAGGGCGCGGTAGAGGTCTCGGCCTCGATCCATGGCCTGGGCGAGGTCGACAAGCGAGGCGTCGGGGAACTGGCGGACGAGCGTGGCGATGACGTCGGCATCGGTTGCGCCGGTGCGGAAGAGGTGCAAGGCGCGAAGGCAGATATGTCCGAAGATCCGATCGCTTGGAGATGGCGGTGGCGGTGGCGGTAGAGGTGGCTGTGGGGGCGGTGGCGGCTTGGACACGGGCGCAGGTGCGGGCGTGCGATCGGCGAGGACGCCGCGAACGATGCCGCGGAGGAAGGCTCCGGGGCTTTGCACCTCTCCCGCGAGGAAGCGTGGGTTGGCTCGAAGGCGACGAAGCGCCTCTGCGAGGTCTTGGTCCGTCGCGCCTTCCTGGCGACCGATCACACGAACCTGGGCGTCGGTGAGCCTCGGGCCGATCACCGGATCTCTGCTTCCTCGAGGGCGGCGATGACGTGGTCAGATCGGATCTCCCCGACGTCCTGGGCGAGGCGTTGGCTGAGCCGGCCCACGGTGGCGACGACGCGTGGGATGGCGCGTGAGCGTTGGAAGATGAGCTCGCACGCCTCAGGTGTGATGCCGACTTGAGCAGCAGTGGCCTCGCGTTCGAGATAGGCGCGGGTCTCTTCCCGCGTGAAGCCGAGGATCTGGCTATGGCTGGTCACACGCTGGGCGACGGGCTCCATGGCCTGCACGCGCAGCTTGGCGCTGAGCGAGGGCGTGCCAACGAGGATGACCCGAACCGGCAGGCGGTCGCCGAGCGGTGTCTGCAGCAAGGAGCGCAAGAAGAGGAGGACCGTGCCGGGCAAGTCCTGGGCTTCGTCGATGACGATGAGCAGACGCCTACCCTGTTCGTGCCAGGGCATGACGAGGCGGCTGAGCTGGGATAGCGCGTCAGGGGTAGCCCACTCGGGGGTCTCGCCGAGGGCAGAGAGGACGGCCCTGAGGAGCGCTCGGGGGTTATTGAGCGGCGGCACGAGCGCCACGGTGAGGTAGCCGCGCGGATCGAGGCTACGGACGAAGGCACGCACGGCGGCGGTCTTGCCGGCACCGGCCTCCCCGGCGACGACGGCGATACCGCCGACGTCGAGGGTGTCCGTGAGGTGGCGGTCGAGGGCCTCTCGGGAGCGCGACGGCAGAAGGTTGTCGGTGGCGAGGGCCTCGAAGGCGGCGGCCATTAGCGGCTCCCCCAGATGGCGTCGAGGTAGCGGCTTAGGTGTTGGCCCTGACCGTGGCGGCGGACGAAGGCGTCAAGGTGGACTTCCACCTGGGCGCGTGCGGGCAGACCCGGCCGGGAGAGGTAGGCCGAGACGAGTTCTTGTTCTTCGAGGCCGAGCTCACGGCCGAGTGCCTTGCCGAGGAGCGCGAGGAGATCGTCGCGGCCGAAGTCCACCGCGGGCAGGTCCGGGCCGGGGCGCCTTGGCAAGCGACGGACGTAGTCGGCAGGACCGGAGGGCTTGTGCGCCGGCCGTTCGAGCTTGGGATGGACGAGGTGGCGCACGGGCACGGACGGCAGCGCGGCGAGGAGCCGACCGTCGATGTCGAGGTAGACCTCTCGCAGATCGAAGGGCCGGTAGGCGACGGTGACGCTCTTGCCGACGAGGTCGTCGGGGGCGCTGTAGCGGTTGCCGGCGATGGCGACCTCCCCGCGCTTAGAGACCTGGCGATCCTCCCGCCAGAGGAAAATCTGTGTGAGCTTTCGCAGGTCGGGGTACGGACTTTGCGCCCCGAGACGAACGAGCGGAGCCACTTTGGTGGTAGCGTTCGGGCGGGAGTTGAACTCGTCGAGGTAGCCGACGAAGTACGTGTTCAGGTCGTCGATCGTCTTGATGGAACCGTCGTCGACCAGGGCCCGGGCCGAAGCTTCGAACTGACGCTGGCATGTGAGGAAGAAGCGTTCGAGGCGCCCTTTCCCCTGAGGCCGGTAGGGCTTTGCGTGCAGGAGACGGATGCCAAGATCGGCGCAGACGCGGCGGAAGTGGTTGCTCACGTAGGGGCTACCGTTGTCCACGTAGATGGAACGGGGCACACCGTGGCGGGCGATGGCGCGCATGAGGCAGTCGTCGAACGCCGGCAGTCGCTGGTTGGGATAGTAGAGAGCCGAGACAATGGCGCGCGAGTAGGCGTCCATCCAGGCGTAGAGCTGGGCGTGAACCTTGCCGACCCAAATGCCCGGCGAGGCGTCGCCCATCCAGAGGGACAAGGGAGCGTCGACTTCGAAGCGGCGGTAGGCACGATCGGGAGCCGGGGAGTTTCTGCTGGAGAGACCGCGTTCGCGAAGGATGCGGCGGATGGTGGAGGGGCGCAGTTGACCGGGGGTGGCGAGGGCACGGTTCTCGAGGGTGCGGATGAGGACGGGGACCGAGGCGGCCGGGGCCTCTTCGCGCAGGGCGGCGAGGGCTGAGAGCAGTTGGGGGGTCAGGGCGTGGACCGTCCCCTTGTCCTTTCTTGGTTTACGCATGAGCTCCCAGACGCCACGGCGGGCCTTGCCCAGGTCGCGGTAGAGAGTGGAGCGGCTGAGGCGGCGCGCGCGGCCGTCGGGGCCGACATGTACGTCGTCCTGGCTGAGTTCGTCGATGGCGTGCGAAAGCTCGCCCCGGTCGAGGGTCCGGTGTACCAGACCGCCGACCAGGCTGAAACGGGTGATGGCGTCGAGGTGTCTTTTGTCCAAGGACTCATCCAAACGGCATCCCTCCCACCGGCGCGCTTGGACAGGGGCGGCCGGGGAGCCTATTGGAAGTGGGTGGGTGCAAGAGGAGGTTTGCCTGGAGCGGCGGGTTGTGGCTGAGGAGGAGGTTCAGGGCGAGGAGAAGGCCCAGTCCTTGCGGCCGGCCGAGGAGGGTCGCCAGGTAGGCGAGGACGCCCACCGTCGGCACTGCGGCGGGCGGGTGGAAGCGTAGCGCCGAGACGATGACCGCTTCGGCGGCGCGGCGCACGTTGTCCAGGCTGCCGTCGAGGTGGGCCTGCCAGGCGCCAAGGCGTTCGGGACTGGTGCCGCCGAGGAGGGCGGCGACGCGAGTCTTGGCCAGACCGCTGCCCAAGGTAAGCAGCGCGTGTTCGATGACCGGCACGGCGTAGCGCTTGTGCGGTCCGAGTTGGGGCGGCAGGACGGTGTGGCTGTGCCGGCAGGAGGTGCAGACGACCCGATACGCCGCGACGAGCGGGCGTGGCCCGCCGCGGCGGACGGCCTGCCACTGGTAGGTGCGCCGGCGGTAGCCGTTGCCAATCAAGGTGTCGCGGCCGCAGCACGGACAGCACCGACCGCCACGGGCGGCGAAATGCCCGTGTCCGTCGACGTCGGCGATGGTCCGCTGTGTCTGGTCGGCTTGGCCGACGCGCGATACGATGACGATGGCCTGGCGGGTTACGGCGCCGCGGCAACGGCCCGTACCCTGAACCCCTTTGTGTTGTGATGCCGAGCGGTTTTCCAGGCCACACCTGGCTTCCTGCAAAGGAAGCCGCCGGGCGCCGACCTCTTAGGAGGTTCGGCGCCCGGCTGTTGTCTGTCGGTCTGTGTCATTTAGCATGATCGGAACCCTGTCTATCCGTCCCACATACCGTTGGCGCTTACAGGTGACGAGGACCACGCGCCCCTTGAAATCCATGCCGACCCTCCATTCGTCAATGCCCTGTCAGGTTCTCAACGCGTAGCGCGCCTCCTGCCCGGTGGACGCAGGATCGTTCGGGGGGGTGCCGAATGTCGACAACCTGCCGGATGGCCATCGCCCAGGGGGTGTCGACATGGTCCGAACCCTCGTGGAACAGGTCCACAAGGAGCTGCGCGACCGCATCCTGGCGGGCCGGTGGCGTCTCGGCGAACGCATCTACGAAGAGGCCATCGCCGCGGACATGGCGACCAGCCGGGCGCCCGTGCGCGAGGCGATCCGCATGCTGGAGCAGGAAGGCCTCATGGTCCGTCTCCCCCACCGCGGTCTGTTCGTCGCGTCGCCCAGCCCCCAGGAGATGCTGCAGATCGCGTCGTACCGCGCCCTCCTCGAGGTGTACGCGGTGCGCTGGGGGAGGGCCCACGCGGACAGCGAGGTGGAGCGCCTGCTCGAACTCGCCCACGGCATGGACCGCGCCGCGCTGTCCGGCGACACCCTCACCGTGTGCAATCTCGACATCGCCTTTCACGGCGTGGTGGCGTCGGTCGCGGACAACCCCGTGCTGCTCCACCGCTATCACGAAATGGACGGTCACATGGCCCTGTTCGTCCACGCCCTGTCCGACGACGACCCCGAGCCCGTGCGCGCGATGGGCGCCCGCCACCGGGCGCTGGTCGCCGCGATCGGTCGCGAGGGGGCGCTGTTCGGGGCGATCATCGAGCACTACCGCTCGGCCGCGGCCGCGATCCTCGCCAAGGCGAACGACCGCACGCCGCTGCCGCGCTGGCTGAGCGACTGGAGGTTGGCATGAGCATGAGCGCGATCAAGGTCTCCACCACCGCACCCCGGGACGTGGTCGTGGCCGGAACGGCCGCGCGTCCCGGCGGCGCCGTCCAGACCCGCCTGCCGGTGCCGGGCCTTGCGCCCGAACACCTGCCGTATGTCACCCTGTTCGGCGGCACCGAGCCCGGCCCGGTTGTCACCGTCGTCGCCGGCATGCACGGATGCGAGATCTCCTCGATCGAGGCCGGCCGCCGGCTTTCGGTCCGCCTCGAGGGCCGCGTCCGGCGCGGCACCGTGATCGTCGTACCGGTGGTCAACCTGGCCGGCTTCTTCGGCCGCACCTTGTACTTCAACCCGGTCGACGGCAAGAACCTCAACCGCAGCTTTCCGGGCGACCCCGACGGCACGGCGTCGGAGCGCCTGGCGCACGCCATCATGACGCACCTCGTGGCACCGTGCGACGTGGTCTTCGACCTGCACGGCGGCGACAGCGTCGAGGCCCTCGACCCGTTCATGATGGCCGAGCGGCCGCCCGGCATGCCGATGAACCTCGCCGCCCTGCAGATGGCGGAGTGGTTCGGCCTCGACCAGGTCATCTCCGGCGACGTCTCCGGCGCGATGCTCAGCGAGGCGACCAAGCTCGGCAAGGCGGCACTCCTGGGCGAGTGCGGCCAGCAGGGGCTCCTGTCCGAGGTCGCCGCCCAGCGCCTGTCCGACGGGGTCGAGAATGTCCTCGCCCACCTCGGCATGATCGACCCGCACCCGGACCGGCCGGAGCTCCTGCGCGCCGCCGCCAGCCGTCCCGTCTTCCGGCCCGGGTGGACGTGGGTCTCGTCGAGCCACACCGGCTACTGGCTGCCCGACCCGGCCGTCCAGTGCGGTCGCGAGTTGTCGGAGGGTGCCCTCGTCGGCACGATCCGGCCGCTCGAGCACGGCGGCGAGACGGTCGAGATCCGCACGCCGCACGCCGGCCGGATGATCTTCCTCGTCTCGTCCCTGTCGACGAGCCCTGGCACACCGCTCTACGCCATCGCCCACCCGCCGGAGGCTTGGCCCGGCGCCTGACGTTTCCACCGTTGCCGGCGCGCACGCGCGCGCACCCGTAAGGAGGGTATTTCCGCTTGAAGTCATCGTTCCGCGCCGCCCTGGGCGGCGCGGTCGGGCTGTCGCTCGTTCTTGGCGCGTCCGGCCTGGGTCTCGCCCACGGGCACACCCGTGCCGCGGCGGGAAGCAGCACGCTGAACCTCGCGGTGCAGACCGACATTCCGAGCTTCGACCCGGCCGTCGGTGTGGACACCGAGTCGGTCGAGTTCGTCGACGCCATCTACAGCCAGCTCGTCACCTACTCGCCCACCGGCCAGACGATCGAGCCCGACCTGGCCACGAGCTGGGCCTGGAGCGACCACAACACGGTCCTGACCATGCACCTGCGCAAGGCCGAGTTTTCGAACGGCAACCCGGTGACCGCCCAGGACGTGAAGTGGACGGTCGAATTCATGCTCAACCCGAAGGCGACGGCGTCGCTGCCGATCTACGCCGGACTCGTGGGCGCGGCCGCGTACGCCAAGCACCCGACGGGCAACTTCGCCGGCGTCACGGTCCTGGGCACGAACGTCGTCCAGTTCCACTTCGGCCAACCCGAGCCGTACTTCCTCGCCGCCCTCACCTCGGGATCGGGCTCGATCCTCGACCCGTCCGTGGTCGGCCCGGACAACTTCAGCGCCGGCAAGATCTCGGGCCACCCGGTCGGCTCGGGGCCGTACATGATCCAGACCTACACGCCGGGCCAGCAGCTCATCCTGGTCAAGAACCCGCACTACTACATGCCCGGCCTGCCCAAGACCGACACGATCGACGTGAAGATCGGCCTGTCCCCCTCGAGCCAGCTCCTCCTGTTCCAGCAGCACAAGCTGGACGTGATCGGCGGCGGCCTGTCGGACAGCCTGCAGATCGACTCCAGCGCCTTCCTCCAGCAGTACTCGAACCCCACCCTGCACAAGGACTACCTGACCAACGTCGCGCTCGAGACGTACTACTTCTACCTCAACACCCAGATGAAGCCGTTCAACAACCCGCTCGTGCGCAAGGCCGTCTTCGACGCGATCGATCGCAGCCAGCTGCAGCGCATCCTGAACGGTCGCGCGGTGCCCGCCAACCAGGTGATCCCGCCGGGCATGTTCGGCCACGACGCGAACCTGCCGACGCTCAAGACCAACCTTGCCGCGGCGAGGGCGCTCCTGGCCAAGGCCGGCTACCCGGGCGGCAAGGGCCTCACGTTCACGTTCGTCGGTTTCAACGACCCGACCTCGATCAAGATCGAGCAGGCCATCCAGGCCCAGCTCGCCCAGATCGGAATCAAGGCAACGGTCAAACCGGAGGCGCTGGGCCCGCTCGTCCAGGGCGTCCTCACGAAGAACACCGACCAGGCCGGCTACGCCCTGTGGCAGGACGACTACGCCGACCCGGAGGACTTCATGTGGAACATGTTCTACTCGCAAAACCCCGGCGGATGGGACATCTCCTTCTACTCGAACGCCAAGCTCGACGCCGCGATCACCGCCGGTGACACCACGGTGAACCAGGCGGCGCGCCTTCTCGACTACAACAAGGCGCAGAAGCTCGGTCTCGCCTCCTACGCCTGGATCCCCCTATACTACGGCGTGACCGACATCCTCAAGCAGCCCAACGTCGAGCCGGCGAACAAGCTGTACTACCTGCACCCGGTCCTTCAGCTCCAGCTGCAGTACCTGTACAAGAACTAGGGTCGGCAGCGGCGAACCATGCGCAGGCCTTGGCCTGCGCATGCGTGTCGCACAGGCCGGGCGAAGGGTGGCGGTTGGATGCTGGCCCCGTCTGTGGACGAGGTGGTGCGCGCGTCGGACGTCGAGCCGCGTGGCCCCTCGACCCTGGTCCGTTTCGTGCGCCAGCCGCGGACCTGGCTGGCCGGCGGGTTCGTCCTCCTCCTCATCCTCGTCGCCCTGGGCGCGCCCCTCGTCTCCCCGAAGAACCCCGACTTCCCCTACCCCAACGGACTGTCGATGATCGGCGCGCCGCTGCCGCCGCTGTCCGCCGGCTTCCCGCTCGGCACCGACAGCCTGGGCCGCGACGTCCTCAGCCGTCTCATCTGGGGCAGCCGCCTCGCCCTCGAGGTCGGCGTCGGCTCGAGCGCCGTCGCCCTCGTCGGCGGAACGCTCCTCGGCATGGTCGCGGGCTACTTCAAGGGCGCGGTCGATGTGGCGATCATGCGCTGGGTGGACATGATGCTGGCCTTTCCGTTCGTCCTGTTCGTCATCTTCGTCGCCGCCGTGTTCGGCTCGTCGGTGCCGATCATCCTGGTCGCGATCGGCATCCTCCAGATGGCGCCCATCGCCCGGCTGGCCCGGGCCAAGACGCTCGAGATCGTCGCCATGGCGTACGTCGAGGCGGCCACCGCGAGCGGTGCCTCCCGGGCGCGCATCCTCGCCCGCCACGCCGTGCCCAACCTCGTCACCACGGTGCTGCCGTACGCCCTCCTCCAGGTCGGGACGAACATCACCCTGGAGTCCGCCCTGTCCTACCTGGGCGCCGGTCCGCCGCCGCCGACGCCCGACTGGGGTGCGATGGTGAACGAGGGTCAGCAGGGGCTCACAACGACGCCGTGGCTGTTCTTCTTCCCCGGCCTGTGCATCATGCTCACCGTGGTGGCGTTCAACCTGCTCGCGGACAGCTGGCTGACAGCGATCCGCGCCACGCGATAGGGGGGCGCGGCATGTCACGCTACATCGCGCAGCGCCTCGTCTGGATGCTCGTCACCGTGTGGGGCGTGCTCACCATCACCTGGGTCATCGGCTTTCTCGTCCCGTCCGACCCTGCCCGCATCATCGCCGGCGTCCACGCGACGCCCCAGACGGTCGCCGCCGTGGCCCGGCTGTATGGCTTCAATCAGCCGTTCTACGTCCAGTACGTGCGCTTCCTGTGGAATGTCCTGCACCTCAACGTGGGCACCTCGTACCACTTCCACGCCTCCGCCCTGCCGCTCGTCATGCAGCGCCTGGGCGCCACCGGCGAGCTCGGCCTGGCCGCCGTGCTCGCCGAGCTCCTCATCGGCGTGCCGCTCGGCATCCTGACCGCCCAGCGGCGCGACACCCGCCTCGACGTGCTGGTTTCGGGCGGCCTCGTGGCGGGCTCGTCGATGCCCACGTACTGGTTCGGCATCCTTCTCATCTACGTCGTCGCGTTCAAGGCCGGCATCCTGCCCGTGGGCGGCTTCGGCGGCTATGGTCCGGGCGGCTGGTCCTACCTCGTCCTGCCCGCCGTCACGTACGGCATCACCGGCGCCGCCTACTACGGCCGCCTCCTGCGCGCCAGCCTGATCGACGTGATGGCCCAGGACCACGTCCGCACCGCCCGGGCCAAGGGCCTGTCCGGTCGGGGCGTCTTGTGGCGCCACGTCGTCCGCAACGGGCTCATGCCGCTCGTCACGCAGCTCGGCATCGACCTCGCCAACACGCTGTCCGGGCTCATCGTCCTCGAGACCGTGTTCGACTGGCCCGGTGTCGGCAGCCTGGTCGTCCAGGCCATCGACTACGTCGACGTCCCGCTCATCCTGGCGGCGACGCTCCTCGCCTCGGTCCTGGTCGTCGTCCTGAACTTCGCCGTCGACCTCGTCTACCTCGCCCTCGACCCCCGCATCTCGTACACCTAGACCGCCAAACCGCGAAGGAGGAACCACGTGCGCTACACCATCGTCGGCGCCGGCGCCATCGGCGGCACGATCGGCGCCTACATGCTGCGCAGCGGCCTCGACGTCACGTTCGTCGACGCCGACCCGGCCCACGTCGAGGCGATCAACGAACGCGGCCTCACGATCCGGGGCTACGCCGAGACCTTCACCGTTCCCGCCCGCGCCTACGCCGCGGCCGACGTGCCGGGCCCCCTCGAGGCCGTGCTGCTCGCCGTCAAGGCGCAGCACACCCAGCCGGCCCTGGCCGCCGTGCAGGACCGTCTCGCGCCGGATGGATTCGTGGTGTCGCTGCAGAACGGGCTGTGCGAGGACGTCATCCGCGAGATGGTAGGCGAGCACCGCACCGTCGGTGCGTTCGTCAACTTCTCGGCCGACTACCTCGAGCCCGGGCTCGTCCACTACGGCAGCGTCGGCGCGCTCCACCTGGGCGAGCTCGACGGCAGCCGCAGCGCCCGCCTGGCGGCCCTGGAGCGCGACCTGTCGGCCTGGGGCCCGGTGCACCTCACGGACAACATCTGGGGCTACCTGTGGAGCAAGCTGGGGTACGCCAACATGCTCTTCGCCACCGCCACCGTCGACGACACGATGGCGAACGTCATCGACCGCTTCCGCCCGCTCATGGCCGAGCTGGCTGCCGAGGTGTACGAGGTCGCGGCCGCCGAGAGGGTGCGCCTCATGCCGTTCGACGCGATCGAGCCGGACGTCTTCTTCCCGCGCGGCCGGTCCCGCCAGGACGTGGACGCCTCGTTCGATCGGATGACCGCCTGGCAGCGGACGAGCGAGAAGCAGAAGAGCGGCATCTGGCGCGACCTCGCGGTGCGCCACCGGACGACCGAGGTGGACGTGCAGATCGGCCGTGCGGCCGAGGTCGGCGCCCGCCACGGGCTGGCGATGCCGCTCACCCGGCGCCTGGTGGCGATGATCCACGAGATCGAGCGCGGCGAGCGGGCGATGTCCTGGGACAACCCCGTCGACCTCGAGGCCCTGCGCGCGGCGGGGGCCCGATGAGCGCGCAGACGCAGGCGCGGGCACGCGAGCTGGCAGCCCGGGGCGCGCAGGAACTGACCGAGTTCGTCTCGATCCCGAGCGTGAGCGCTCTCGACCGGCACAAGGCCGATGTCGGCCGGGCGGCCGAGTGGCTGGCAGCGCGCATGCGCCGGGCCGGAATCGGCGACGTGGAGCTCCTGGCCACGGGCGGCAACCCGGTGGTCTACGGCGCGGTCGGACCACGCAGCGCCCCGACGGTCCTCGTCTACGGCCACTACGACGTGCAGCCCGTCGACCCCGAGAGCGAGTGGCAGACATCGCCGTTCGCGCCCACGATCCGCGACGGCCGCCTGTTCGGCCGGGGCTCGAGCGACGACAAGGGGCCGATCGTGTGCGCGCTTGCCGGTATCGAAGCGCTCCTCGCCACGGCACCGCCGGACGACGTCCGCCTGGTGTTCCTGTTCGAGGGCGAGGAGGAGATCGGCAGCCCCAGCCTGCCGGCGTTTCTCCACCGCGAGCGCGAGCGCTTCCGGTCGGACCTCGTGATCAGCGCCGACGGCGGCATGTGGCGGGTGTCGGAGCCGTCGCTCAACGTCTCGTCCAAGGGCATGTGCGCCGTCCAGGTCGATGTCGAGACGGCGCCGTCCGACCTGCACTCGGGCCGGCACGGCGGCGCGGTGCCCAACGCCCTGCACTGCCTGGCCCAGGTTCTCGCCGGCCTGCACGACGACACCGGCCGGGTCGCCGTCCCGGGCTTCTACGACCAGGTGACGACCCCCACGCCCGCCCAACGCGCCGAGGTGGCCGCCCTGCCCTTCCGCGAGGAGGACTATCGCCAGGAGGTGGGCGTCGACCGGCTGTGGGGCGAGCCCGGCTACTCCACCCTCGAGCGCCTGTGGCTGCGCCCCACGCTGGACGTCGTCGGCATGTGGGGCGGCTTCACCCAGGAGGGCATGAAGACGATCGTGCCGGCCCGGGCGCACGCCAAGATCTCCTGCCGGCTGGTGCCGGACCAGGACCCCGAGGCCATCCAGCGCAACCTGTGCGCCCACCTCGAGGCCAGTGCGCCGCCGGGTGCCCGCGTGCGCGCCACACCGATCGAGGGGACGGCGCGCCCGTACGCCCTGCCGGCCGACTACCCGCCGCTCCTGCTTGCGGCCGACGTCCTCGAGCGCGCCCTCGGCGGCACCAACCTCATGGTCCGGATGGGCGGCACGCTGCCGGCGGCCGAGCTGTTCCAGCGCGAGCTGGGCGCCTACACGATGTTCTTCTCGTTCTCGGTCGCCGACGAGCGCTACCACGCCCCGAACGAGTTCTTCCGCCTGGATCGGATCGAGCCGGGCGCGCTCGCCTGGGCCGACCTCATCGCCCGCATCGGACCCACCCTGCGCGCCTAGGTCCTACCCGCTGGTCCCCCGCTCCATCGGCGTCTCCCCCTCCCCCGCCCTCGCCGAGTCACCCCCGGGCTTGCTACGCTCGGGGGTGACGCCATGCAAGGAGGTGCGCGGATGACCGGTGCCGACAAGACGACGCCCCTGCCGCGCTCCCTCCTCTACGTGCTGTCCGCCGGCCGTCTGGCAGGTGCGGCGGGCGCCACCATGGCGATGGCCTTCTTCACGGTCTACCTGCGCCGGGTCTACGGACTGCCGCTGCCCGCGGTCGGCACCGTCGCCGGGCTCATGTCCGTGGGCGCCATGGCCGGTACGTTCGTCGGCGGCATGCTGTCCGACCGGATCGGCCGGCGGCCCGCCCTGCTCCTCACCCTGGCCGCGGAGGCGCTGGCCCTGCTCGGCCTGTCGCTCGTCCACGGGCCGGTTGTCGCGTCCGCCCTGGGAACCCTCGTCGGCACGGCGGAGGGGGCCCTGTGGCCGACGTTCGGCGCGTCGGTCGCGGACATCGTGCCGCCGCAGGAGCGCCAGGGAGGGTTCGCACTCCTCGCCGTGGCGGTGAACGCCGGCGCCGCGATCGGCCCGGCCGCCGGCGGCCTGCTCCTCGCGATGGGCTTCCCCCGCCTGTGGCTGACGGCCAGCGTCGCGGTGGCGGTCGCCTTCGCCGGCGTCTGGTGGCGCATGCCCGAGACGCGTCCGGCCCACGTCGGCCGGGCTGCGGCCGAGGGTAGCGCCCCCGGCTTCGGCGTCGTCCTGCGCGACCGGCCCGTGATGGAAATGCTCGCCCTCCTGCTCCCGTCGCTCACGGCGATGGGCGTCCTGATCACGTTCTTTCCCCTCACCGCGACGGCAACGCCGGGTGTCGGCGCACGCACGTTCGGGCTCTTGTTCGCCCTGTGGGGTGCCCTCATCGCCGTCCTCCAGTTCCCGGTCAGCCGTCTGGTGCGGGGGCTCCGGCCGGTGCACGGGATCGCGCTCGGCTACCTCGCCATGGCCGTCGGCTTCGCGCCCATCGCCCTGTGGCCGGGGGTGCCGGGCTTCGCCCTGGGCATCGTCTGCGTCGCCGTGAGCGAGACGCTGGCCGCCCCGCCGATGGGCACGCTCGTCGCCAACCTGGCGCCGGTGGCGGCGCGCGGCCGCTACCAGTCCACGATCGGTCTCGTCTGGTCGACCGGCGGCGCGCTCGGACCGGTGCTCGCCGGCGCGGTCTACGGCGGCCTGTCGCACGCCCAGTTCTGGCTGGCCGCCGGTCTGCTGTGCGCCCTGCCGACGCCGCTGTACGCGATCTGGGCGACAAGGCACACCCGCGCGCGTGAGGCGGAGGCGCAGGCGATGGGCGTGGCGTAATGAGCGTCGACGAGAGCAAGGGGGGAAGACGGTGGACGGGGTGACCGAGGCGGAGCGCGTGATCCGCGCGCTGTGGTATCACATCGACCGGCGCGAGTTCGGCCAGGCGGGCGCTCTTCTCGCCCCGCAGATCCGGATTGTCTGGCCCGCCTCTTGCGAAATCCTCGACCGCGACCAGTGGGTGCGGGCCAATGCGGAGTACGGCGGCGACTGGGCGGCCTCGGTCGAGCACGTGGTGGCGTCGGGCCGCGAGGCGGTGTGCGCCGCCCGCGTGTGGGCGCGCGACGACCCGTCGCGGCGGTTCCATGCCGTATCGTTCGCCACGGTCGAGGGCGGCCGCATCACGGCGCTCGTGGAGTACTGGTCGGACGTCGACCCGGACGCCGGGCCCGCCCTGGCGCGGATCGGGGCCGGTCTGTCAACGCGGGCCTGAGAGGGGCGGGGGCGCGACGATGTCGGCCAAGGGCTGGGCCCTGTTCGCCGCCCTGTGCGTGATCTGGGGCATTCCCTACCTGCTCATCAAGGTCGCGGTCGCGCACGTGACGCCGGCAACCCTCGTGTTCTGCCGCACCGCCGTGGGCGCGCTCCTCCTCCTGCCCGTGGCCGCCGCGCGCGGCGACCTGCGCCAGGCGCTGGCGCGCTGGCCCAGCGTGCTGGCGTTCACGGTCGTCGAGATGGGCGTGCCGTGGCTCTTCCTGTCCGATGCCGAGCGGCAACTGCCGAGTTCCCTCGTCGGCCTCGTCATCGCGGCCGTGCCCAGCGTGGCGGCCATCCTGGCCGCGCTCGTCGGCCACGAGCGCCTGGACGCGCGGCGCGGCGCGGGCCTTCTCGTCGGGTTCGCCGGCGTCGCGGCCATGCTCGGCCTGGGCAGCGCCGCGGGCAGCGCACGGGCATTCGCGGAACTGGGCCTGGTCGTGGTCGGGTACGCGGCGGCGCCCCTGATCGTCGCCCGCCGCCTGTCCGACGTGCCGTCGCTCGGTGTGGTCGCCCTGTCCCTCGGCGCCTGCGCCGTCGGCTACCTGCCGGCGGCCATCGTGCAGGCCCCGTCCCATGTCCCCCCGCTGGCGGCGCTCGCCTCGCTCGCCGTGCTGGGGGTGGTCTGCACGGCGGCCGCGTTCCTCGTCGCGTTCGCGCTGATCGCCGAGGCGGGGCCGGTCCGGGCGACCGTCGTCACCTACGTGAACCCGGCTGTGGCCGCGGTCCTGGGCGCCACCGTGCTTGGGGAGCGCCTCACGGTGGGCATGCTGGCGGGCTTCGCCCTCGTCCTGCTCGGCTCGGTCGGTGCGACGCGGCGGGCGCCGGCCGAGCCGGCCCCCGGCTGAGCCGGCGGCCGCGGCCGGAGCGGCGGGGCGTCGCGCGCGGGCTCGCGCGCCTACCGCTTGTAGCCGCGCGCCCCGGGCTGGGGCTGCCCCACCCGGCCGGCTCGACTGAGGGGCCAGAAGGCCAGCACCGCCTGGCCGGTGATGTTCTTGATCGGCACCATGCCGAAGATCCGGCTGTCCTCCGAGACCGGCCGGTTGTCGCCCAGGACGAACACGTCGCCCGGGGGCACCCGGACCGGGTCGCTGGCGTGGAAGCTGGTCGGGTCCCAGTACTCGATGTAGGGCTGCGCCACCGGCTTGCCGTCTACGTAGAGCCGGCCGCGGACGATCCGCACGGTCTGGCCCGGCGTGCCGATCACGCGTTTGATGAAGTCCTCGTGCGCGTTCGGCAGGGGCGGCCGAAAGACGATGATCTGTCCGTCCTGGGGCGGGGAAAAGGTGTAGGCGAACTTGTCCACGAGCACGTGCTCGCCGTTCGCGAACGTGGGGATCATCGACACCCCGGACACGACGAACGCCTCCACCACGAACGTGCGGATGAGGACGGCCAGCAGCACGGCGGCGATGAGCGTCGCCAGCGCGTCGCGGACGGAGCGGGCGGTCATCTGTCCCGAGGTCGCTGACGCGGACGAGGGGCGGCCGGCCGGTTGCACGCGGGTCACCTCCACCGTACGGTGCCGGGCAGGCTCGCCCGGGCCGAGGTCGTGCCGGGCAGGCTGGCGCGCCCGCGTGGCCACTGCGCGTGCGCGGGCACGGGCGGCACGACGATCAACGCGGCCGCCGCCACCAGCGCCGCGATCGCCTCGCCGACCGCCCGCCGCTCGCCCCGCCCGGCGGCGGCCTGGACCCCGGCCCGCGCCATCGCCTGCCGGCGGATCCGCTTCAGCGCGGCCGGCTGCAGCGGTCGCGCCGGGGCCAGCGCAACCTCCACGAGATCGTCCGGGGCACCGAGGCGTTCCAGCATCCTATCGAGCTCCAACATCCCCACTCCCCTCGCGGGATTCGCGTGCCGTGACGTCCTCGAGCTCGGCGCGAAGCGCCCGGCGGGCCCTCCACAGGCGGTTGTCGACGGCGTGGCGCGAGAGGCCCAGGGACAGCGCCAGGCGGTCGAGGTCTTCGTCGAGGAAGTAGCGCCGGTACACGATCTCCCGATCCAGGGGCGAAAGGGTCGCCAGCGCCGCCTGGACGCGCTGGCGCTCGGCCAGGCCCCCCGGGGCGTACGGATCCGATGCGTCCGGCGACACATCCGCGGCGGGCGGGGGGCAAAGCCACCGGCGGTGGCGCCGCTTGTGCTCGAGGGCGGCATAGCGCGCCAGCATGACGAGCCACGTGCGCAACGACCCGCGCGACGGGTCGTACCGGGTCGCGTGCTGCCACGCCGCGACGAAGGCGTCCGCGACCGCCTCCTCGACATCCGCGACCGGGGCACCGTGGAGCATGCGCGCGGCCACGGCGTGGAGGTCCGTCGCGTAGCGGTCGATGAGGGCGGCAAGGGCGTCCGGGTCGCGCGCGACCAGACCGGCACATAGGCGCTCCTCGGTGTCCACGCCCTCCCTCCTCCATCCCGTACTACGGCCTGTGGGCGCGGCTTTCTCCCGCGGCGACGTTCATCCCGTGGAGCGACCGGTGCTGCCCGCGCCTCGGCGCCGGGCGCCGCCCCGGTGGCTCCGGTCGCCCCGGGGCCGGACCGGCGTCACCGTCCCGGACACCTCGTTCGCGTGGTACGGGCGGTTCCCTCGGTCGCCCCGCGCGGCGATCGAGCGGATCGGCGGGCGGTTCGAGGGGGATCTAGCGCGCCCATCGCCTGGCCGCCGATGGGGGCGCCCGGGATTCGGCCCGGTTCTCGATCCTCGCCGACGATTGGCCGGACGTGAGGGGCCAGCTCACCGACCGCCTGGCGAGGGGCTGACCGCGCCGCGTCGCACCGGCACGCTGGCGCTCAGCCCGGCGCGGTCAGGGACGACAGCGACAGGCGCTGGCGACCGGCTGCATCGATGTTGCCCGGCGCCAGCCAGAGCTCGAAGGCGGCGCGCAGCCTCGGCCACTCGCCGTCCACGATCGAGAACCAGGCGGTGTCGCGGTTGCGCCCCTTCACGACGACGGCCTGGCGGAACGTGCCCTCGTAGGTGAAGCCGAGACGGGCGGCGGCGCGCCGAGACGGGGCGTTCAGCGCATCGCACTTCCACTCGTAGCGGCGGTAGCCCAGCCGATCGAAGACGAGTCCCATCAGGAGGAACTGGGCCTCGGTCGCGGCGGTGGTGGCCTGAAGGCCAGGACTGTAGGCCACGTGGGCGACCTCGATCGTGCCCGCCGCCGGGTCGACGCGCTGCAGCGCCGCGACCCCGACTGCGCCGGCGGTCGTGACGATGGCGAAAAACATCGGGTCGTCGCGGCCGGTAACGCCCCCGGCCCAGGCGCGATACGCCTCTTGGTCGGCGAACGGCCCGTACGGCAGGTACGTCCACATCCTGCCGTCGCGGTCGGCGGCGTTCGCCCGGAACAGGGCCTCGGCGTGGCGGTCGACGGCGAGCGGCTCGAGCCGGCACCACCTGCCCTCGAGGGTGGCCGCAGGCGGCCGAGGCCTGGGCGACCAGCCCGGCACGACGGGGCCTACGGGCTGGCCGAAGGCGTTGGTGCACGTGGAGTCGGTCATCGCGATCCTCCCATCTCGCACGCGCGCCGCGCCCGGGGGCGCGGCGCAATGCACGGACCTTTGGGCTCTAAGCGACGCCGACGCCCGGGACGAAGCGTCCGTCCTTCATCACCGCCACGACGCTACGAACGGCGCCCGGGTCGCCGAGCGGGTCGCCTGCGAGGACGACCAGGTCGGCGCGCTTTCCGGCGGCCAGCGAACCCACCTCGCCCTCCATGTCGAGAAGCGCCGCCGCCTTGTACGTGGCGCAGGAAAGCGCGTCGTACGCAGACATGCCGAGCTGGGCGAAGAGCTCGAGTTCGGTCGCGATGTCGCCGTGGTAGCCGACCGGCGAGCCGCTGTCGGTCCCCAGGACGACACGGACGCCCGCGTCGAGGCAGCGCTGGAAGCGCTCGACCTTGCGGTCCCACAGGCGCCGGGTGACGTCGACGACCTCGGGCTTGAGGCCCATCTCCGGTCCGTGCTCCTTCATCTTGAAGTAGATGCTGAAGGTCGGGCAGATGGCGACGTCGCGCTCGAGGAGCAGGTCGATGCACTCGTCGTCGGGGAACGAGGCGTGCTCGATCGAGTCGCAACCGGCCAGGATCGCATTCTTCATCGCCTGCGCCGGATGGGCGTGGGCGGTGGCCTTGCGACCGGCCTTCTTCGCCTCGCGCACACCGGCCGTCAGTTCGTCCAGATCGAGCTGGACGGCCTCGGGGCTCTCGTGCGCCTCGGCGAAACCGCCGCTCGCCATGAACTTGATCCAGTCCGCGCGCGCCTTGATCTGCTCGCGCACAAGGCGGCGGATCGCGTCCGGACCGTCGCCCTCGATGCCGTAGAACCAGCCGTGGCCGCCGGTCATGGCGATCATCTGGCCGGCCGCGCGCAGGTTGGGTCCCTCGATACGGCCGGCCGCGACGGCGTCGCGCACGGCGATGTCGATGTGGTCGATGCCGCCGGGATCACGCGCCGTGGTGACGCCGGAGCGCAAGGTGACCGAGGCGTTGTGGGCCGCGTGCAGCGTGCGCTCCTGCACGCTCTGGGTGAGCTCGTCCTCGACCCGGCCGCCGCTGTAGGTGACGTGGCAGTGCAGGTCGATGAGGCCGGGCACGATGTAGCGGCCGGTGAAGTCCCGCCGCTGCGCGCCGGGCACGGCCAGCCCTTGGCCGATGCCCACGATCCGGCCGTCGTCGACGGCCACCTGGGCTGCGGTCCAGGACGGCTCATCTCCCGGATGCATGGTGAGAACGCGGGCGCCTTCCAGAATGGTCATGACGGCCTCCTTACTGTGGGGTCCCGACCCGGACCCGGCCCAGGCAGTGCGGCGCCGGCGACGCCAGCGTGCCGTCCGGCCGGGCCGGTCGCGCCCGGGCGGCGGCAGGGCCGCCGACGGCGCCAAGCGCCGCGGGCAGCCCTGTGCACGCGAGGAGCGCGGGTAGCCGTAGCCGGATCATGGCGACCTCCTCGGCGCTGTCACTGCGGCTAGCCGACGGTGGTCGTGTAGTAGAACGGGTTGCCGCCGAAGCCGACGATCACGCCCTTGACCTTGCTGGACAGCAGGATCAGGTCCTCGTTCAGCCGCTCGGGCAGCATCACGGCCTGGTCCATGAGGATGGTCTGGATCTTGTCGTATACCTTCAGACGACCCGCCGGGTTGGTGTCGGTCTCCGCCTGGTTGAGGAGCTTCGTCACCGTCGGGTCGTTGAACTTGCTGAAGTTGAAGAACTGCCCGGGCGAGAACAGGAGCTGGAGGAGCTCCGGGTCGGTGTTGGTCAGCCACAGGGGCGTCATGTTCTCCACGCCCTTGACGCAGTCGGCGGTCCAGGCGGCGGCGCCGACCTGCTCGACGGTGGCGACCATGCCCTCCTTGTTCAGGTAGCCGGCGATGCCGGTCGACAGGTCGGGCAGGTCCTGGTAGCCGGCGATCGTGGTGATGACGATGGTGAGCTTCTTGCCGCCCTTGGTCCAGATCCCGTGGACCTTCTTCCAGCCCGCCTTCTCGAGGATTCGGCTGGCCTTGGCCGGGTCGTAGTTGTACATCCCGGTGAAGGCCGGGTCGTAGCCGGGCGTGCCCTTCTGGATCGGTCCCCACGTCACCGGGTACTGGCCCTGGTCGGCCAGCTGGATGAGTCCCGTGCGGTTGACCGAGTACAGGATCGCCTGGCGTACCGCCAGCTGGTTGGTCGGCCACTTGGCGTTGTTGATCGCGGCGTACTCGCCGGCGCCGGCGATCGGCATCGGGAACTGCTTGTACTGGGGCAGGGCGCCAAGCTTCTTGAAATACAGCGGCGGCGCGGCGTCGAGTTCCTGGGCCTGGCCGGACAGGAACGCGTCGACGCGGGTGCCTCCGGACGCCTCGAAGTCGTAGACGATCTTCGAAAGCTTGGCCGGTCCGTTCACGTGCAGGGCCGGCGGCGCCCAGTTGTAGTTCGGGTTGCGCACCAGGACCAGGTCGGAATTGGGGATGTAGCTTTGGATCATGAACGGCCCCGTTCCGACCGGGTGGTTGCCGTACTGCGCCCCCTCCTTCCGGATGGCGGTGGGCGACTGCATCCCGAGGTTGGGCGTGGACAGGTAGTTGAGGAACGCGGGGAAGGGCTTGGACAGGGTCAGCACCAGGGTGTAGGTGCCCGTCGCCTTGGCCGAGGTGAGCGGACCCACGGACGACAGACCGCCCACGGCCTTCGTCGCCGGGTTCAGGATGCGATTGAAGTTGTACGCGGCGGCGGCGGCGTTGAACGGCGTCCCGTCGGTAAACTTGACGCCGTGGCGAAGCTGGAACGTGTACACCTTGCCGCCGTCCGTGATGGTCCACTTGGTCGCGAGGTCGGGCGTGAACACACCAGGCTTTGTGGTCCACACCAGCGTGTCGAGGATGTTCACGTCGATCTCGAACGTGAGCGTCGCGTCGCTGACCGCGGGGTCGAGGGTCACGGGCGTCTGGGAGAAGGCGATGGTCAGGACCTGGTTGCCCGGGGCGCGGGAAGCCGCAGCCGCCGACAGCGGTGCCAGGCCGAGCATGAGCAGGGATGAGGCGAGGAGCGTGGCCCAACGATTGTGTCGCATGTCGACACCCTCCCGGAAATGCAGATTCCCCCGCGGCAAAGTTCGAGCAACGTTACCGCCACCGGGGCCGACGGGCGGCTCCGGTTCGTCCGTGGTTCGCCAGCCCGCGCCGGCCCCCTGCCCTAGCCCGCCACGGCAACCGGCGCTGGGCGGCCGCGGTGGACAACCAGGCGGACGCGGCCGAGCGCCGAGACGTCGGCCAGCGGGTCGCCCTCGACCGCGATGAGGTCGGCGTAGCGTCCCGCCTCGAGCGCGCCGGTCGCGTCCATCGCCATCACCCGGGCGGAGGTGGAGGTGGCGGCGCGCAGGCTCTCGCCGGCGCCCAGGCCGATCTGACGCAGGCACGCGACCTCTCGCGCCATCTCCTGGAAGTCGCAGTACCGCCAGCCGGCGTCGGTTCCCGCGACGTGGACGATGCCGGCCTCGTGCATGAGCCGGCCACCCTCGAGCCAGTTGTCGACCATGCGCCGCCAGGTGTCGCGCTGGGCGGGGTCGTCCGAGGTGGTCATCCGCTCGGCCTGAAGGGCGGAGATGGCGAGCGTGGAGGTAACGACGACGCCGGCCTTCGCCATCGCCTCGATCGCGTCCATCTCGATCCGGAACCCGTTGCCCTCGGTGTAGAAGGTGGCGTGCTCGACCTGGTCGGCGCCGGCCGCCGCCGCTCGCCGCATCGCCTCGGCGCACGTGCAGTGTACCGTCACCTTCAGCCCCAGACCGTGCGCCTCGTCGACAATCACCCGCAGCTGCTCGGTCGGGAACGCCGCCAGCCACGACACCGTGTTGTCCGTACCGCCACCGGAGCCGATCACCTTGATGAAGTCGGCGCCGGCGGCCTTCTGGGCGCGCACGCCGGCGCGGCAGCCGTCGACGCCGTCGACCTCGCCGCCGAACGGCCAGCAGTGCCCCTTGGGCACGGTCAGCGCGGCGCCGGCCGCCCAGATCGTCGCGCCCTCGCTCCAGCCCAGCTCGATCGCCCGTCGGGCCGCGAACGGGCTTACGCCCCGGCTGCCGCAGTCGCGCACGGTCGTCACGCCCGAAACCAGGGCGGCGCGGGCGTTGGCGGCGGCGGCAACGGCCAGCGTGGCGTCGTCCTCGACGAGCGGCTCGAACCGGCCGCCGGTGCCGGGGAGGTTCAGGTGGACGTGCGCGTCGATGAGACCCGGCATCACCGTGGTCCCCGGCAGCCGCTCGACCGCCACGCCGGCGGGAAGCTCTGCCGAGGGCACGACGGCGCGGATACGGCTGCCCTCGACCCAGACGGCGAGGCCCTCGCGGGCGGTGTCGTCGAGGGCGGTGAAGACGCGATCGGGAACGTAGGCCACGGACGGCTCTTCCGGCATGTCGCCACTCCTCGCAGGTCGAATTTCGGGCAGGGACGGAGGAGTCGCCGCTCAGGCCCAGATCCGGCCCAGGGCCCGGACGACGTTTTCGCCGAGGACCTTGGCGATGTCCTCGTCTGCGTACCCGTGGCCGACGAGCCAGCGCACGATGTTCGGAAACGCCTCGGTCGGGTTTTCGATCCCGGCCACGTACGGCACCGGCTCGAACGTCGGGCCGACACGGCCTGCCGGCCGGCCCGGGGGCAGGTGGGCGAAGGCGTGGTGCATGGCCACGTGGTCGCCGTAGAGGGTGTCGGGGCCGAACGCGACATGGTCGATGCCCATCACCTCGACGCAGTGCTCGAAGTGCGCCATCACCGCGTCCAAGGCATGCGGCGCGCGATCGGGCGACTGGGTGGAGTGGGGCGCCGCCTCGATGCCGATCACCCCGCCCTTTTCGGCCAGGGCGCGCAGTTCTTCGTCCGGCTTCATGCGCGGCGTCGGCCACACGGCGCGGGCGCCGGCGTGGCTCACGAACACCGGCCGGTCGCTCGCCTCGATCGTGTCGCGGCTGGTGCGGTCGCCGCTGTGCGCGATGTCGATGGCCATGCCCAGCTGGTTCATGCGCCGCACGGCCGCGCGGCCGAAGTGGCTGAGGCCGCCGTCGTGCGCCTCCCACTGGCCGGAACCGAGCGTGTTGGTCTCGACGTACGTGATGCCGATCATGCGCACGCCCAGGCCGTAGAGGATGTCGAGGCGGTCGAGCTCGTTCTCGATCGGCGTCGCCGCCTCCTCGGTCAGGACGAGGGCGATGCGCCCGTTCGTGCGGGCCGCCTCGAGCGACTCGAGGTCGCGGGCGATGTAGACCATCTTCTGGTGGGCGATGTCGGCCAGGCGCATGCCCAGGTCGTAGACGATGTCGTCCCACTTCCACGCCATGCGCGAGGTGATCGTCGCCTCGCCATTCGCCATGCCGTCGAACACGACGTCAAGGCCGCTGCGGCTCAGTCCCTCGTAGGCGAGAAAGTCGCGGCCGTGGCGGCGCAGGTCGTGGACCTCGGGGACGTCGGCGGGAAGGCGGATCGGGTGGTCATGGAGCGAGAGCACGAGGCTGTCGCGCAGGACCCGCATCGCCCGCGCCTCGCCGGCCGCGTCCAGGGGCGGCCGGTGGTCGGGCACGCGGCCCGCCCCGTCGGGGGCCAGGTCGAACACCCGGTAGTCGCTGCCGGCCTCGAGGTACGCGTACGGCCGGTACCCGTCGTAGCGCTTGTCCTTCATCGTCCGGCCCCCTCCCCGGCGCCGCCGGCCTCCCGGTACGGCGTGATCCCCAGGATGCGCCCGAGACGCTCGCCGGTCTGCAGGCGCTCGCGCGTCGTGCGCTCGCCGTCGAGGCGGCGCGCCGCGTCGGCGAGAACCTCGGCGGCGACGGCGGCGGGCACCACCGCGACGCCGTCCACGTCGCCGACGACGATGTCGCCGGCGAGGACGGCGACACCGCCGCACGCCACCGGCCAGCCGATGCGGCCCTGGCTCACGCGGGCGGGCCCCCGGCCCTGCACGCCGGTGGCGAAAATCGCAATCCCGGCCCGGTGCAGGTCACCGGCGTCGCGCACCGACCCGTCCACGACGAATCCGGCCAGGCCGCGCCGGCCCGCGTCGGTGGCGACGAACTCGCCCACGAGGGCAAAGCCGCGCCCGGCGTCGGCACCGGCCGAGACGACCAGGACGTCACCCGGGCGCGCCACCTCGAGGGCCTGGAACACGCTCAGGTTGTCGCCCGGCGATGCGCTGACCGGCAGGGCCCGGCCGACGAGGACCGGCGGGCCGGCGATGTGGCGCACGTCGCGGGCCATGAGGTTCTGCCGTTCCATCGCGTCGGACAGAACGGTGACGGGGATGTTCCCGAGGGCTTCGATGACAGCCGGGTCCACGGCGGGTCCTAGCGCAAACGGCGGCCAGCGCACGCGATCGTGCCTCCTGTCGTCGGGATCGGTGGCGCGGCGGCGCTAGGCGCGGGCCGGGGGCCCGGCAATCAGCTCCGCGGCGCTCTGCCCGGGCGGGATCATGGGATAGACGTGCTCGTCCGGGGGGCAGGTGACATGCACCAGGGCCGGCCCGTCGGCCGCCTGGGCGGCACGCAGGCCGCGCTCCAGAGCCTCGGCGTCCTCGGCGTGGTAGGCCGGCACGCCGTATGCCTCGGCGAGGCGGACGAAGTCAGGCACCTCGCCGAGCGAGACGTGGGACAGGCGCCCGCCGTAGAACAGCTCCTGCCACTGGCGGACCATGCCCAGACCGCGGTTGTCGAGGACGAGGATCCGCACCGGCAGGCGCTCGGTCACCGCCGTGGCGAGCTCGTGCGCGGCCATGACGAACGAGCCGTCGCCGGTGACCAGCCACACCTCCTCGCCGGGGAACGCGACCTGGGCGCCAATCGCGGCCGGCAGGCCGAACCCCATGGTGCCAAGCCCGCCCGAACTGAGGAAGGTGCGGGGGCGGGTGACCGGCAGGTACAGGGCTGCCCACATCTGGTGCTGGCCCACATCGGTGACGATTCGGTACGGCTCGCG
>Ga0209012_1001498_pt1 | contig 23834 bp, 21 predicted proteins | sample RS3BMetagenome_FD_184735 | JGI IMG/M metagenome (GOLD analysis project Ga0209012, IMG submission 184735) | Ferric oxide microbial mat and aquatic microbial communities from Rainbow Spring, Yellowstone National Park, USA - RS3B (SPAdes) (version 3) ...
TGGATGAACTACGTAAGAGAAATGTTCAAATGAAGTACACGTTAGAGGATGCCAAAGCTGAAGCAGACAAATTACGTATAAAGAGGAAATGAATAACCATGCAGTAATGTAGGGAAAACAGGAAACATGGCGATGAATTATATTCAATAGGTCAACGCGTTTGAAGTCTTTAACCTTCTCTTTTCTGTTAGGTCTCAGGCATATTGTCAATTTGTTTGTTGTTTCACCTTCTTATGTCCTGATACAGGTTTTTGTTGCGTTCCTGATCGGTATCTTCTTTGCGTCAATACGATTGAGGATGAATACGATAATACCTTTAATTGTAGCTCATACGTTAATCGATTTGGCCTCTTACATTACGGGAAGTGGACAATTCAAGCCACCGCCTTTGACTGAGTTTGCAACTATATTCATTGGTTTCAATCTTATATTTGCCTTGCTGGGTATCTATCTGCTGCGACATTATAAACTCATCAATTCGAACACCTGAATCAAGTATTGGGAAATAGGCTAACTTAATCTGTATTCCGAAACCTCTAAAGTACTGAACTGCAGCTTACTTTCTCCATGAGAGGACACTTGAACAAACCCCTAAACCTAATCTAACTTTTTCTACCATTCTCTCAACCTCTTATAAGCGTCTATGCTGAAAATCCTACACTTTTAAAAGATAACTACGCGCTCGTACTTTTCAACATTATCAAAAGGATATTCGTCCCATTATTTCTAACTTACCACAATTTATGCAGAAATTCTTTCTAAACGTATTGCACTCTACGGTTCCTTTTTTCGCGCGCCCATAAATTTTCTTCACGGCGTAACGTTCTTTTTCTGTACTCATGTGATTTAATTAAAAAGCAATTTTTAAACTGAACATGCGCTTTAAGTTATTTCGAATCTTTTTTATTAACCATTCCTATTACCATTTTTAATGGTGGTAAACCATATCTTATCTGGAAATTAACCATGATGAGCTTTCTTAATTTACCTTTATCACCACCTCAAGAAGCCAGTAATCAACCATTCGGGTATCTCTCCCACTTTCCTCATTCATCCTTAGAAATGGCTTCCCTGCTCTCCTCATTCCCCGGGGATGCTACCTCTAATTTCCGCCAAGCTCTTTGTAGGTTACATTCTTCTTGAGAATCCAGTATGCATATTCGCTAAATGAATGTAAAAGCTACTTTTCTTCTTTTGCACACGAATCGCATGATCTTGCCAAGACATATTATGAAATTTTACGTCTATGGCTAAAACACTATGCACCCTTCCATTCAGAGCTTAGAATTCTGGAGTAGTTTACATATTGGGAGTTATCAAATGTTTCGAACGAACCCACGCAGAGCACATCCATCACTCCTTGTATAGAACCCAACCTGTTATAAGAGTCGATAGCCTGGGCAACAGAGTCAAAGAATGCAAGATATGAGCAACCGCCCTTTATTCCATTGTACAGCTGAACCCAGTTATCTCTCAATATTTCCGATGCATCAGCCTTTATTTTTTCTGCGTCTTCATCAGCATATCTTATTACGAAGAGAACTGTGAAGGCATTTCTGATATTCCTCAAATTGAGCACGGGCTCGATGTGAAATGCTACCTGTTTACGCATCTTCTCAAGTCCCCTTCTTATCCTTGCCTCAGACACCTCTAATATGGATGCTATATACGAAATTTTTGCTAACGGGTCTTGCCTGAGTATATAAAGAATCTGCTGGTCCATAGTTTTGAGGTTTTTACCGCTAAAGCTGACTCTAAATGGCTCCCGGTAAATTATACTGAATTCTCCACAAATCAACCTGACCAGACCGAGCTTCCTGTCAAGGTCATCGGCATGAGTGTGCAAGACGTGAAGTAATACGTTACTCTGTTCATTAGACTTTGAAGGATGTAGCAGCCCAAAATCAGGCATGTTATCCACTATATGAACTGTTTCAACAAAGTCAAGATACTTAAGGTTCTTTAGCAGTCTTTCCTGAAAGGCTTTCGAAGTGCTAATTGCGAGTAGCTCCTTGTTATACCCGAAGAAACCAGGATTCAAGACCAATCTCATTCTTTTAATCACACCTTCACGGGAAAGCCTTTCGAGCCTCAGCTTTACCTTCTGCGGGGAAACGTGAAGAGACTGGGATATGCTCCAGTATGTTGGTCTGCCTTCCAGATAATAATTAGGCCACTTGAGCATTCTTAAGATTCTCCTTGTAAGTTCGTCTGGTTCCACAGTCGTGATGGAAAAAGTACAAATAAATAAAATTTAGCGGTTTGCTTCAATCAACCATAAGCAACGCTTTTTTATCCTCATACAGCCCGATTTTTAATCGAATGACACAACTCTTTCCCGAGGCTGTCGGTCAAACATGTACGGTTTAACGGAGATGAGAAAATGAACTTTGCTATTCTGGTTCGAAATACCTGGCAGGTGGTATAGCCATTGAAACTTAGAAGGCGACGCTCTGTATCAAGGACTGCAATAGCTGTGGGAGTGATTGTAGTTGTTCTCATAGCCGCTTTCTATGTTGATTACTTTCACAGAACAGCTGCTCCACCTCCCATAAATGTATACTCGATAGCAGTATCATTTCAGGCAGGAGCCAATTCTTATGCCATTCCCAGTCCATTCTTCGGGGTTGGCGGATTAGGTAATCCAGGCCTAGGAAGCAATCCTCAGGTCATTTCTGCTCTGACTGAAGCTGGTTTTGGATGGACAAGGCTTGAGGCATCGCTTAACCTCATCTTTCCACAGGGAGCAAACAATCCCCAATTCTCCAATCTGAATTATGTTTTGCAGAAGGCAATGAATGCAGGAATAAGAAATATAATTCTTCTGATAGACTACACGCCATCATGGCTTGCAAATCAGAGTGATTATCCTTGCAGAAGCGTAAGCCATTATCCCCCCTCTAACTTCACTGAATGGGGAGAGCTGGCGGCAGAAGTGGCAAGGTATGTGCAGAGCAACTTTCACTTCAGCTCCATATACTACGAGATATGGAATGAGCCCGATGCTTCAATCTTCCTTTGCACTCCTCCTTCCATAAGGGAGGCTACTTACTTTAGCATCTTTCATTATGCTGCCAAAGCCATATTGTCCGAAGCCTATGCTTCAAACATAGCTGTGGGAGGGCCAGTACTGGCAAACCCGATAAGGGACATCCAGATGATCTATGACTTTGTTCATAACCCTCAGACAGCACCATACATAGGTTTTGTTTCATACCACCAGTACACCATATCCGGCCTACCTGACAGCTGGGACAACGAGAACTCTGTCTATCATCAGATGCAGAACTCCTCATCAGGTTACGCAGCCATATACGAGCAGATTGCGAAGATAGTTCACTCAGGCGCACAGCCTGATGCACCTTCTACCCCCATATTCATATCCGAATTCAATACAAACACAGTTGGAGGTGACTGCTGTGGCAACTCTCCAATATATGCCCCTCTCTTCAATGCACTGTTTGTTGTTGACCTGCTGGATAGTGTGTATTCACAGTCTGGAGACCACTCAATTGCAAGAGGGTTTACTTACTTTACTCTCAGCTCGCCGGTTACAGGAGCATGCATGTTCGGAAGTTGGGACACAGCTATGGATTGCTCCGTTCTTGAATCACCACCTCCCGAGCCTTACCCTTCTTTCTATCCCTATCTTCTTATAGGTGGAAAGAATTATCTTGACCTTCAGGATGCCAACTACCTTGCTACATCTGTTAATTCATCCTTGCTCAACGTATGGGTGTTGGCATTTTCAACAGCTAGTGGAAAGAGTATACTGCTTGTAAATGCCGGCTCTATAACATATAGTCAGGTAGGAATTATATTAAAACAATCTGTCCCATCTTCAGCCTCACGTGCAAATGTATACAATTTGGTCGCTTCTACCACAAATGATTCCTTCCAATTAGACAACATTCCAGTACGTTCTCAAGGAAATGTTATCTACGTCGAGAACCTAACTTTACCAGCTTATACTGTTGTAGGGATATCAATACCGTCAGGATAGACGCATTAAACCTTTGAATAACCTGAAGTTTACCTAACTGCTCATTTGTAGATTCGTATTTGTGGGTTGATCATTCCAAGTATATTTTTTAGTTAGGCCTTCCAAGATTATGTCTCGGAACCATCTGCGCACCGCCATGAGGCATATGTCTCTGATTCGTCTGCGGATATTAGCGTGAGGTAGTTGGAAGCGAAGATTGAGGGAGAGGAGAAGCCAATCTACAGTAAGAAGGTCGAGGTGAAGGTGAAGGAAGGAGGTGAGGTCGCGGGAGATGAAGAGAGTTGCTTGAATGGTCTGCTGGACTATGAAAGCCGCCGGGCAGGATGACTCTCCCTTTCTGACCTGTAGCTCCAAAAAATCAAGATTCCCACTGAAATCATGCTCAGAATAGTTCGAACGAGAATGGCCGCCGTGAAGACTTCCGTTCCCCAGGTCAAAGCTACCACGTACCATACCCCAGATTCCGCAAGAACATAGGCAGCTACTATTCCGATCGAGTTTCTCGACTTGTGGTATGCGATGGTGAACAGGAGACCGAAGAAAAGAATGTCGTCCCATCTGAAGTCGCCCGTCAGAAAAGCAAAGTTGTATATGCCAGATGACAGAGCGGCTATCAATGGAATCGTGTATTTCTTCGGAAGGTCCATCAGATTTTCGTATGGGAACGCCTGGAGAATAGGGAAGAATGCGATTCCGCCAATCAACCACGCGACGGACGCGAACAAAGGATACCAGACGGGGATAGGTGGAGGTGGAAGGGGAACTTGAGATATGGCCAACAGGGATGCAGGGCCTGCGACCAGTAACATGCCCAGCAGGATTAGCATGATCGGAAGCAAGAATGCATTCGCCCAGATGAAGCTGGTGAGGATGCCTTTCCTCCTGAAGCCGATCGAAGAAAGCATATGACCCGACTGTGATCCCTGTCCCAGCGTATAGATGACTGGAAGAGTGAGGAACATGCCGATAGAGGCAGACAGTATCCGGTCGGGAATGGTCCCTGAGCCCGATACGGCGCGGTAGGGTCCATACGAGAACAGAAGGTAAGTGATGGCATAGATCAGGGCGTAGAAGACAGCCACATTGCGGTGATTGCTCTTCATCGTCGCACTCACGCCAAGTTCCATGCGGCATTATATTAGCAAATTCTCATTCTTCGCGATGTCCTAAGTCAACCAGGTCACCCCCATCAACTACTTCGGTGACGTGGATGTGTCCTCTGATCAGACAGTGCTTTGAATCGTGGTGGAATACAACTCCCTCTACAGAATATCTTTCGACGTTGGTGTCGTCCAGAATCAGGTGGCACTGTTCTGACGAGCCTCGAAGATCTAGCTCGTCTTCAACTAGCTTCACCCTTCTCTCGTTCAGAGTTTTGTAATCCCACTTCGCATCTATCACGAACGAACCTGTACAACGCGCTCCAGTCCTTGTGTGGGACGGAGTCGTCTATCCCCTTGACGTTCTTTTTCTCCTCCCTGGGGGTCATAAACCCTATCTCGAATATGGCAAGGTTATTCTGCTGCTTGCTCAGCAGGAGTGGAAAGCTCCTCAGCAGGTTCTTCAACTGAGAGGGAACCTCTGCGGCGAACATGCAAGCAGGTAATAGGTAAGGGCAGAAATGCTGCGAAGTCTATACAAGTTTACAGCCAGCGTAAATCTGCACACGATCAGATAATTTTCCATGCTACCTCCGGAGCGGCCTCTTGCAGAAGTTTCTAGGCCAGAGTACAAAAGATTCATCGAAGCAGGTGATCTTAATTTGACAGAGCAGCTTGAAGAGAGTATACTCTTCTCCGCTATTGTAGGCAAAGGAGTTTATTCGCTAAAGTCATTTCTGTTTGGGTAGCGGGCAAATGCCTTATCATTCATTACCTGTTTTGACTTAGCTTTTGCCATAACCGAAAGACCAAGAACGAAAAGAAATCTTTATACCAGCCCGATGGTATTATTTGACTTATGGATAATTTTCGTTATCAGCTGAACATTAACAATATACTTTCCCGTACACTGCATAGAAAGCCTGATACCGAGATTGTTTACAGAGATAAGAGGTACAGCTGGATGCAGTTTTACGAAAGGGTCAGGAGGCTATCTTCAGGTCTGAGTCAGTTGGGGGTAAAGAAAGGAACAAAGGTAGGAGTGCTGGATTTTGACACTAACAGGTATCTTGAGGCTTACTTTGCTGTACCCATGATGGGGGCAATCCTTCACACTGTAAACATTCGTCTCGCTCCTGAACATATTGCATATACTATAAACGAAGCTGAAGATGAAGTACTGATGGTAAGGGAAGATTTTCTGCCTCTGATTTCGAAATTAGGCCAGAACCTGAAGACAGTAAGGACAATAGTTACAATGAGTGATAATGGAATAGCCCCTTCTTTTCCAGGAAACAACGTAAAGTTCTATGACGACCTTATATCATCAGGAGACCCTCAATATGTATTCGAAGAACCTGATGAAAACGACGTTGCAACAATCTTTTACACATCCGGAACTACGGGGATGCCTAAAGGTGTATGGTTCACCCACAGACAGATAGTTCTTCATTCTCTCTCTTCACTTGTAGGCTTCAGCATGGCCCCTGCAAAATATTCACTCGAGCCAGGAGATGTGATAATGCCTGTAGTCCCTTTCTTCCATGTTCATTGCTGGGGGCTACCTTATAACGCTGCCCTTCTCGGTTCAAAATTTGTGCTGGTAGGTAAATATGACCCTGCAAACATAGTCGAGATAGTCAAGAGGGAAAAAGTGACATTTTCAGCAATGGTGCCAAGCATTCTAAACATGATACTTAACCTACCAAACATACAGGATTACAGAGATGCACTGTCTTCATGGAAAGTGGTAATAGGGGGGGCTGCATTACCCAAGGGTCTTGCTCTGAAAGCCAGGTCTCTGGGAATAAGAGTCATGTCAGGATACGGGTTAAGTGAAACGGCACCAGTGCTGACTCTGGCCACACCAACAGAAAGGCATCAGAAGATGAACGATGAGGAGCTTCTGGAGAATGTACTTCTCAAGGCTGGTATGCCGATTCCCATGGTACAGCTCAGGGTTGTGGATGAAGCAATGAATGATGTGCCCCGGGACTCAAAGACTCCAGGTGAAGTTGTTGTAAGGGCTCCCTGGCTCACGCCTGGATATTTCAAGGATGAAGAGAAGAGCAGACAGCTCTGGAGAGGGGGCTGGCTTCACACAGGAGATATGGCAGTGATTGATGAAGAAGGTTACATAACGATAGTCGACAGGCTAAGGGATGCAATCAGAAGCGGTTCAGAGTGGATTTCGAGCGTTCTTTTAGAAGATTACCTGAGCAGGCATAAATCGGTCATAGAATCTGCAGTTATAGGGATGAAGGATGAAAAATGGGGCGAAAGGCCTTTGGCGATTGTTTACTCAAGAGAGAATCTGACTGAAAAGCAGCTTGAGGAGCATCTCATTAAGCTGGTTGAAGAGGGTAAGCTTGCGAAATTCTGGGTTCCAGACAGGTTCATAATAGTAAACGAACCATTACCAAAGACAAGCACTGGAAAGATAGACAAGAAGCCCCTAAGAGAGAAATATAAGGATGCAGGCAGAATATTAGCAAACGACTAGACTAGGATGAGGGGGGAGGACGAGCCCCCAGAACCACGTCTATTGTTATAATATGCCCTCCTCTCACTACAGTGAGTGCTACAGTCTGTCCTGGCATAGTATTCTCTTCAAGATACGAGCTAAGTGCATCGCCGTTTGTAATTCTTGTTCCGTTAATAGCTATTATCAGGTCCCCTCCTATTGTTACCTGGCCTTCAACAGTCTGCAACTGCTGGTTTCCGCCCCTTATTCCAGCTTTTGCAGCAGGGCCGTTAGGAGTCACGGACTCAACAAGCCAGCCATATGTTATGTTCAATCCTGCTGCAGAGGCTATGTAAGGCGTCATGTCAGTCCCTTGGATTCCAAGGTATGGATGGGAATTATAACTGCCAGTAGCTATCAAGCTTGGCAACTCCCTCAGAATTGTGTCTGAAGGTATGGCGAAGCCTAGCCCCTGAGAGTTGCTCACAGTTGCAGTTGTTATCCCTATAACATTGCCATTAGTATCCAGCAATGGCCCTCCAGAATTACCTGGATTGATAGGAGCGCTGAATTGAAGAACATCTGCTATTGCATAGTTACCTGCTGTAGATTCTGTTATAGTTCTTCCAACCTGGCTGATTATGCCGAATGTCATCGAACCAGCAAGGCCGAATGGGCTTCCTACTGCAACTACTGCCTGCCCCACCTGGACATACCTTGACGAAACTATAGTCAAAGGCTTGACATCAGGGGGTATTGAAGCATTTAGCACTGCAAGGTCGCTGTAAGGGTCTGTTCCAATAACCTTTGCATAGCTTGAAGAGCCATCGATGAAGATAACTGTAATATTGCTCGCTCCGTTGACCACATGATTGTTGGTTATTATGTAATCGCTGCCATTATAGGAATATACAAACCCTGAACCCTGAATAAGACCATACTGTGTTGTAGGACCGAAAAAAGTTATTACTGTTTGAGAGATTATACCTTCTATTACCACTACAGAATACTTGACCTGATTGTAAATATATGTCAGGTTGTTAGGCAATGAATGGGTTACAGATGATTGGTTGAGAGAGCTGAGCTGCGACTTCAAAAGGTTAACCTCTCCCTGCAGCGCAAGAAGCTGCTGCTGAAGAGAAGAAGAAGAGGATTGCCTCACATTCCCAGCGAGTGCAAAACCGAGAGCAGTTCCTGCAGCTGCTCCAGCAACTATGCCAATTATGAGAATGGCAGCAAAAAATAGCTTTCTATCGCTTGAAGGCTGAGAGACCAAACCCAATGCCTCCTGAATTTCCAGCCAAGTTTCAAATCAGTTAAAAACACTTTCCGAAAATCAGTTTTATGGCTGAAGCTAGTCAGACCTTCTGCTTAATACTTTTTATTAGCCATCTAATAATCTCTTTAACCTGCCCTGCAATTTTTGGTCAGGAAAAAGGCATTGTTATGAGCAAATCGTTTAATACCTGATGGTCATAGTCCATGCTGCATGAGTTATCTGGGTCCGGGGTCTGAGCTTGTGCTGAACAGGCTTCTAAGAGCACTTGCTGAAGGAAGAGTCACTGACATAATTTCATCGTATGAAAAGTATACAAACCATTACTTCTTCCAGCCATCAATTCAGCATGATGTTCCGGTTACAGAGTCTGAGATAATATCTGCCCTTGAGCATCTTGGAGATACTGGTATACTTGCAGGAGAAGAATCACAGTCAAGATATTGTGTTGAGTGCTTCGGCGTAGATGTTGAGCTTGCTGCCAAATGCCCCAGCTGCAATTCTTCAAAGGTATACTATGGCAAGGTTATGACCCACAGATGCGGTTTCAGGGATATAGAGGAAGCTTTTGGCTCCAGCGGGAAATGGATATGCCCGCAGTGCAAGGAGGGTATTTATTCTCCTTACGAGGAATGCAAGGTTGAAGGACCCATTTACAAATGCAGGTCATGTAACAGTTTCTTTGATGCTCCCAAGAGCTGCTATGTCTGCAGGGACTGCGGGCAAGTTTACGAAATGGGAGAAGAGCCATATGTCAGAATAAGAAAATACAAGCCAACGCCCATTTTAACAGCTCTCAGAGATGATATAATAAGTTCTTACAGGCTTTTTGATGCCCTCTGCGACCAGTTTCAGAAGAACAAGTATGAAGTGAAGAAGGCTGTGCTTTCAGACCAGGATGAGACTACTGTATACTGGGATGCCTTGGCCAAAAAAGGGAAGAGCAAATATGGCTTGCTCGTACTTTCACCTTCAGAGAGGCTGGACGTTGTAACTGCTGAAAGGATAATAGCAAAAAAGAGGACTTCGAACCTTGGAGCTGCTGCAGTGATAACAGCTCAGAAGGCCTCAGCAATAGTGCAGGGAAAACTGAGGAGAGAGAAGATATCTATACTCAACCCAGAAAAGTCTATGCTCACCAGCGAATCAGAAATAAGAAAGGTAGCATCGGAGATTGCCCCTGAACTATCCTGAATGAATTACACTGTCAAAGCGTTCAAATAGATATTTTATAGCATCTGATGGGGGATGAGGATAAAGACTTCTTCAGCACTCAGGGACATAGATAACTGGAAAGAAAAATTCGTAAGGAAGCATGAAAGACTGCAGCATGTACTCATTCTTCTTTTGGCAATGCTGGGGGGGTCAAGGAAGGGGATGCTTCTCTTTTCCTTGATAGCTCCTCTTCCAGTCCTTTACATAGGACCAGGCGCTATTTTCTGCCTTTTCGTACTTGCGATCATGAAGTGCAGACTTGGCTCTTACAGGTTTGCAAACCTTTTCTTATCATTCTTTTCGAAATTTAGCCAGATATTCATCTGACATATTTTGAAGGCTCTCTGTCGAATGCCTTCTTGCAGCCTTCAGAGCAGAAATAATACACTTTGCCAGAATATTCCGTCTTGAATTTAGCCTTAGCAGGCTCTACATTCATCTTGCATACAGGGTCTTTTTCCAAACTACATCATTCTGGCTCCTATTAGCATGCTTTAAGAATTTTTCTGAATGCAGGTTTATGCAGTTGTACACAAAAATCTTTAAGGTTAGTGAAAATTGGGAACGAGTATGTTAAGCTTCGCAAGGGACCTTGTAAGAACAATCTTCCAGACTGATAAAGAATGGGAGAGCAAGGTTCTGGCTTTCACTCTTGCCTGGGGCGTGGCATGGGCTGTTGTGGGAGGAGGAGATGCAATGCTTGTGAGGCTTCAGGAATCATCGTACTCTCTTACAGGCAATCTGATTGCCACACCTTGGGTATATTATGCAGCTTTGACTCTCCATGCATCAAGACTTCTTTTCGGTTTTGCTCAGCAGATAGAGATGGGGCTTTTTGTCTATCTAGCCATAAAGCTGACTGGTAAACAGCCTTTTGCAAAATGGGCTATATGGCTTTCTCTGATACTCATAAACGCATCTATCTTCCTGCTTGAAGGCCCTATTGCTCCCAACGCCAATTTCCTGGATAGTTATTTCAGCGCTGTAGGATGGGATTCCCTTGCCCCTCTCGGAGTACCTGGCTACAGCCAGTACGTTGTTTCCCCTTTATGGTGGCTTGGCTGGCTTTTTCTTGAACTATCCACATTCATATGGGGGAGCTGGGTCATAGTTGCATTTCTGAGAAGGAGAAAGGGAAGGCTTGACTACTTATCTTTCTTCATAGTAGTTACAACACTGCTTTTTGTGCTGGGATACATAGCTCCCTTTGTTTCCACAAACTGGGAGCTCGCCTCAGCCTTTCTGGCCTTGCCTCTCGATACCCTGGTTAATCAAACAATCTTCTGGTTTTATGGTCATGCTGTAGTGTATATGCTCTTTCTGCCTGCTGTTGCAATTCTCTATTATGTGGTTCCATTGCTTTCCGGTAGAAAGATTTACAGTGAAAAGCTTGCCATGGTTGCTGCAATACTCTACTTTGCATTTTCTGGCATAGTGCCGATTCACCACCTATACCTTACAGTCTTTCCATACTGGATAACAATAGCGCAGGAGGTAATGACCTATGGTGTCGTTGTGCCATCCATAATGACATTCTTCAACCTCTGGGCGACAACAAAGGGAGTCAAAAATGTCAGATGGAGTGTTCCTGCAGCGTTTGCAGTGCTCTCCTTCGGAGGTGCAATTGCTGCTGGTGTTACTGGTGTTGCAAATGCAACGGTATCGTTTGACGCTGTTATACACAATACAATGTGGGTTGTGGGGCATTTCCATGCCATGATATTGCTGATGATAGTGCCCGCAGCTTTTGCAGCAGTGTATCTTATCCAGCCTCTTGTGATGAGGAGAGGCTGGTATTCAAAGCGATTTGCATGGCTTCATTTCTGGCTGACACTGATAGGTGGAGCAGGAATTTCAGTATTCATGGATGACTTGGGCCTTGACGGAATACTACGTAGAAGCATGACTTTTCCTCTGACAGGCTCTGTTCCTCTTGACGAAGTCCTGCTGACAGTGTCTGCTCTTGTCTTCGGCATTGGGCAAGTATTCTTTGTACTCAACGTTGTTGGAAGCATGTACAGGGGAAAGCAGCTGGATTTTGCTGGTTTATCGTTTGGAGATAGCCTGCTTATCGCTACAGCTGACTTGTCATATGGTAAATACGAAGAAGAGAAAGAAAAGCCTCACCTTGACAATGAGTCACTTCTTCGCCTGCACAGGGCAAAGAGCAGGGCTGAAATGATATGGACCCTTCTCGCCATTTCTCTTTTAGCTCTTACAGCTATATTGACAGCTCCTTACGCGATGCATGAAGGTGGTGCTCTGGCAAATGTGCCTGCTGCATACCTGGACCCGGGAAATGTAGCCAATATCAGAGTAATTGCAAACCAGTATTACTGGGTCTTTGAACAGGGAGGAAAAACTACAATTAATTATTTCGTCGTTCATCCGAGTGAGAAGGTTCTGTTGAACGGTACAGCAAATACAGGTAATGCTCTGGCAAACCTTTACATGCCGATATTCAACGACAGGGTTATTGACAACCAGCTTTATCAAGGCTACAATTCTTACGTGTGGTTTGATTCCCCATCCCTGCCAGGAGTTTACGGTTTCATGAATGGAGAGTATAACGGACCATTTTACACGTACATGGGAGGGGAGATGATTGTAATGCCTGCAAATGGATTGTTCAGCAGGCAGCAGGTTAACCAATATCTTTCATCTATGAATGAAGACCCCTATACCCCTCCAGCATACACTTATCAGGGAAGGGTTGAACTTATTATGAGCAGATTTGGCATGTGGAACGATACTAATCCTGCTCCCACTATAATTGCTAGCAATTCATCAACTGTTACCCTTGATTTCTACATACCTGCAGAATCTGTGATAAGTGTGGGTAATTACCTGCTCAACATAACTGCATCTGATTTTTCAGCAGAGGCACAGAATTATCTTGCTAGCCATAACTATACTCTTCCATACCTGATTCAGCTGATACATGTATCTCCTTCGGGAGAGGCTCAGGTGATTCAGTCTGTACCTGCAAGGGTTAATTCCTTAATACAGATGAACTTTACAGCATCAGCAGGCGTATACATTTATGGCATAATAGACCCGATAAGCTACAGGCTTGACCCAAACGGGCTATCCAGCTTTCTGATGGGTGAGAATGGTGGAGAGATAAGCGCTCTGTGGGGGAGCGTGATAATTACAGAATGAAGATAACTCTATTCTCTGCAATGGGCTTGGGTGTCATTTTTGCAGCTCTCCTACTTATTTGGGAAGAAGTGTCAATAACAGCTAGAGGCATATCTTCAGAGGCAAGCACTTTCTGGTTCACGGCTTTCAGCCTATTGGCTATACTTATCTATTCCATAGCAGTTCTGACCGCTCCTGATAACGAATGAATCAATCACCTTTTTGTAATTCTCTTCGATTCCGTGACAAGCAGGGCTGCTCCAGCTATCAGGAGAAATGTTCCGAAGTCAAAGAGGTTGTAGGAGAAGTCGAAGAAAAGATAGATATACAATGCAAGAAAGAGCATCAAGGCGCCTATAACCATAACTATTATCGAAAGAATCGTATGCTGCGAAACTTCCATTTGCACAGACATCTTATACACTCAAGAGTATTAAGGCTTTTCTGCCAGCAATGCTTATATGTTATGAATGAATTCTGCATTATATGCCTCTCTCTGTGATGGAAGAGGTTCTCCTATGGAGCACAGCTGTTGCTACAGCTGTTATAACAGCTTACCTGGCTAAGAGGACAGCCGAAGGAGAGGGCATAATGGGCTATGGGTACAACTTCTTTCTCCTTACAGTACTTGTAGGAATGCCTGCAGCTGCTCTTGGCTACCTTTACCAGCCCGGGTATATCGGAGCATTCTGGGCTGTATGGATAAACATGGCTTTCATGACCGTAGGCTTAATACCTTTAATGTATGGGTTCATGACCGGGCTTACTGATTACAGCGGCAGGTCAAGGTATACTAATGTTAAGCTGGGAAGGAGAAGGCTATATAGATGGAGCGCCATAGCACTCATTCTTTCGAACGAGTTCATGATGGGCTGGGTATTCCTTTTGCTAAGTGGAACAAATATACCTCTATACAATCAGTCGCCATTACTGCTTGCTGAAGAGCTCGGCAGCATAATAAGCTCTAGCTGGTTTGTGTTTACAATGGCGATAGAGATGATAGTTGCAATATACCTGTTCAGGAAGAAGTTTCATGGATTCCCAATGGTCCTTTTAGTCTTGCAGAGCCTGATTATGGCTCTGACGCCTACTGCTCTGGAGTCAGAAACATGGTACCACTGGAGCGTCTTGCTGGGAAACCTAGCGATGACTGTTCTGTTCATAATTTCTCTCAACCAAATCAAAAAAATGGAATATCTTGATAAATCGTTAAAGAAGTATCTGACTGCTCTTTTTCTAATTTATGCTGTTATGATGCTTGGTCTTTATGCCTGGGCTATAGCAGATGATACCTTGCTACTCTCAATATCGATTATAGCAGAGATGAGCCTTTACTTTGGGATAATAATAAGAGAAGAGAATTTTGCAGGTCAGGAAACAGCTCAACAGAAGAAAAGAGACTGGTTAACAATGGTAAGCTCAATATTATTCAGTCAGCTGTTCATGGGAGGGGTTATAGTTGTTGAGGAGCTGGGCAGAAATCCATCTGCTCAGTCAGGAGAGATGCTTATCAACAGCAGTTCTTATGTATTTCTTTTCTCCGCTCTTGCTGCTGCATTTGCTTCGATTGCAATAATATACAACACAATTCAGCCGACTTTGAATAAATTCATTGCCAAAGATGCTCCTTTTTTCCTGCTGGGGTTGTTGCTGTTCCCTTTTGCTGTTATCAAATTGGATGAGCTTGCTGACGCAAATCCTTCTTTCCACATGCTGCAGCACCTGCTGATAGGGATTGGAGGTTTTCTTGCTGGAATAGCTTTAGATAGGATGCTTCAGGCGAGGAGAGACAAAAGGTTTACTGGCTATTTTGCCAGGCTTGATGAAGCAGCAGCAAATCATGCTTACGTAACCCTGCTGATAGCTTCATTCATCTTTGGCATATGGCTTGAGCCAAAGCTGTTCATATATGCCTATCAGGATGAAGTTGTGCATGGGCTTGAGCATTTTACGATTCTAGCTTCAGGGATATTGGCTGGAGTCGCTTTTTATCATCTGAGAGAAAATGTCAGGTTTCTGCTTGTGAACATATTTCTCTGGATGGGTCCTATGATGCTTCCTTTCTCTCTGCTTCTTGGACCCTACAGCTATGAACCCGTTTACTTTACAGCTCTTATGAGTGAAATGATGGGTGTATGGCTGAGCGCTATATTCTTTATCATTGCAATCAGCTATCTGGAAGGAAGGGAGCCAAAGCATATCAGGGAAGTAGAGGGAATGCTCAATAAACAGAGATAAATAGGACAGGTTTATTAGAAAAACTTCTCATGCCTTGCTAAATGCTCAAGAGCAGATGGCTTACAAGAGATTCGTTATACCTTTGCCTTTCAGCCTTCTTTGCAGATATGGGATATCAGGCAGTAAGCGCTGTGTTTCCTGTATTGCTGGTAATAGAGCTGAAGCAACCAGCCTATTTGCTGGGCCTGATATTAGGTTTAAGCTTTGGAGCAGGTTCATTCTGGTCTTATGTAGGAGGTAAACTTGGAGATTATCATAGCAAGAAGCTGTTATCGATAGCTGGCAATCTTATGATACCTTTGATGTCCTTCAGCATTTTAGCTACAAATGTTGTTATTATTGCCTTGCTTTTTATCTTCGGCTGGTGGGGCAGATATTTCAGGACACCCACAAGAAGAGCATGGCTTGTAGAGGTTACTGAGCCAGCTTTTAGAACAAAGGTCTTCGGCTTTCTTCACGCATTGGATATAGGTGGAGGTATAATTGCTGTGGCATATTCCATAGCCATGATATTGCTTGGATATTCTCTTAAGGCAGTAATGTTAGTAACTGCCCTCCCCCTTTTTATATCGACTTTATTCCTTGTTATGGCTGGAACCAGCAAGAACAAAAATTACAACCAAAATGAAGTTATTCATGCCGAAAATCAAAATGAGGACTTGGAAAGAGCTAAAGGCAGGCTCTTCATGCTGATTCTTATTTCTGCGACACTGTTCGGATTCAGCTATTATTCCTTTGGCTTCCCCATAGTGACTATTGCTGAATCAAATTCAGGAAGCTTATCGGCAATTCTTTCTTTTGGGATTTATCTATCAGTCTCTGCTCTATCTGGCTACTCATTGGGCTCTGCAAAAAATGTAAAGGGATTAAGAGTTCTCTGGAGCTATGGTTATCTGGCAGCAGCTATTTCTTCGGCAATCATAGGTATAGCGTATGGCTTGCATTTTACCTATCTGCTTTACCTTATCGGTGCTGCTGGGCTAGGATTTGCCACTGGGGCAATAGAAACGTTTGAGCCTGTCATTGTATCAAAGCTAGGCAGCTCTTCTACACTATCTGGCAGGATGGGATGGCTCAGCAGCAGCAGAGCTATAGGTCTATTTGTCTCCAATGCAGCGATGGGAATCATCTTCCAGTTCAGTCAGTTCACATCATACACGTATGCATCACTAACTTCATTAATTGCAGCTCTGATACTGGTCTATGCTGAATCAAAAAGCCCAAGAGAGATAAGGGATAAGTTGTGAAGGAAAATGTGATTAGCTTGATATTCAATACCCCTGATTAGAGGGGCAATGATCGATTTTCATGTCCATCCATGGACAAAAGATTTCATGTTGAAAAATGAGCCTATAATGCAGGCAACAAAGTTCTTCGGAGTAGATTCTTTCCCTGGTAGCATAAAAGACCTTATAAGAGACATGGATGAGGCTGGAGTGGAAAAATCAGTAATCCTTGGCCAGGATACTTCACACACGAAGTCTCCTTTTTTTAAAAATTACACCATCAAAAATGAGCAGCTGAAGAAACTTAGTGACTCTTATCCTGACAGGTTTGTGCCTTTTGCTGGGGTTGACCCGAACGAAGGAGCAGGAGCATTAGTAAAGCTTAGAGCCGCAATTGAGGATATGGGGTTCAAGGGCTTGAAGCTTCATCCGAGTGCAAACTCCGTATACATAAACGATGAAAGAGTCTACATGCTGTGTGAATATTGCCAGGATAAAGGAATTCCTGTGCTCTTTCACACAGGGACAACTGGATTGGGCAATTGCGAGATTAAATACAGCAAGCCTGAACTTGTTGATGAGCTAGCAATACAATTTCCTGAACTGAAAATTATAATGGCTCACTTTGGATGGCCTTGGCATGAAGTTGCAATGGCTGTAGCGTTAAGACACAAAAATGTATATCTGGATATTTCTGGCTGGAAGCCAAAATATATACCAGACTCTGTCATAAGATATATGAATGGTCCTCTTGCAGACAAATTCTTGTTCGGAACCGATTACCCGATGATAAGACAAAAAGAATGGAAGATGGATTTTGAAAAGAGCCTCAAGCTGAAGCTGAAGGATGAAGTGATAGAAAAACTGCTTGATTCGAATGCAAGGAGAGTCTTAGGGATTTAGCTGTTATGCTTTGTTTAATTTTCTCATCTCAAATCCTGAAGCAAGATAGCATATAGCTGAACTGGCTACAAGTTGGCTTCTGCCAGTAGGGTCCAAAGGAGGAGAAGTCTCAACTATATCTGCTGCCAAAAGCTTTTCAGATGAAGCTATGTAGTTACATATGGTGAATATGTCCCTTGAAGATATGCCAGCAGGACTTGGGGCACTTACCCCAGTTACTTCTCCCGAGCAATCGATATCTATGCTGAGATATATGCATTCAGCATCGTTAGAAGCGATAGAGTATGCAGCCCTAGCTATTCTGTAGGCGCCTTCGTTCATAACATCTAAAGCTGTGAAGACAGTTATACCCATTCTTTCAGCTCTTGAAGCATAGAAAGATGAATTAAGAAAGCCATGCTGACCTATGTATGCAACCCTTCCTTTCAGCTTCTTACCTAGCCTCTTCATTGCAAGATAGTAGGAAGAGCCACTAGTAGGCCTGCCGGAAATTTCTCCCCTCAGGTCATAATGAGAGTCAAGCACTATCAGCCCGATTGATTCGCAATGCTCAGATAGTGCTGTTATGCTTGGCAAAGAAATACTGTTATCACCCCCAAGAATTACAAGAAGAGAGCCATGAAGAATGCATTTTGAAACCTCTTTTTTTATTTGTGAATGAACAGCTCTGACATCTTTGCTCTTCAATACAACATCTCCAAGGTCGTATATTCTTGCATTTTCGAGGCTTATACCAAGCTCAGGATTAAAGTTTGAATTGAACCTGAGCGACTCCCTGATAGCTTGAGGGGCTGCTGAAGAGCCCTTTCTCCCCAGTGTGGCACCGTCGAAGGGGATGCCAAGTATGTTAACAGCATTCGTTTGAGGCAGCTCTGAATGTCTTATTATGGAGATTATTCTCTTGTCATGCTTATCAGTATAGGATGGGGATGGGTAGACAGCTTTTCTCCTCATGCCCCTCATTAAGTTAAGGGGAGAAGATAAACGTTGGTGCATTCGAAAGCAAAGAAAGGCGGAAGCTTAAGATAACATATTCTGTCGATTAAGAAATCGATTTTGCATGGGATTCAGCTTTAATTATACAGGTATCAAGGAACTTTTCTATTGCCAAGCCTATAGCTGACATAAAAACAGATTGATGAAAGAGCTACAGCAAAAACATACCAAAGAGGAAGTGTGAAAGCTGGCGTTGCAATATACCCCCACTTTGTAGTGTACAGGCCTGGCGTGATAGGACAACCGCAAACTACGAAGAAAAATGCGTCTTCCATAAAAGCAAGAAACGATAAAATTCCAGCTGTAAAGAATAAATTCTGCAGAGAATTAAATGAGCTATCATGCCTTGTGAAAGAGTACGTAATAAGGCAGGAAGCTAAAATGAAAAAAGGCAGCATAACTATAAGCTGATACTCTGCTATACCTAATATAACAGGTGTACAGGAGAAGAATCTGCGTGGTTTAAAGTATACTTCGAACGCTGCATATAGCAATGCAAACAGCATTGCTGCAAGTATCGAAAATAATGTTATTCTGATCATTTTTCTGTGGTACATGCTTTCCATGCTTGACCAACCTCTAATATGGTATGAAAGATAAACACTGCTACTCAAAGAAGAATAAACAGCAAGCGAACCTCTTATTAAAGGGCTTTGAAGAGCATGGACTCTTAAATGCTTCTTGATGGTAGGACTTTAGATTTGAAGAAAGTTGCCAACTACTTGCTGCAAAGAGATGAAGTTAGGATTTCCAAAGATGCGATTCAATCGATGAGGAGGTTCAGAAATCGACTTGAAGAAAGACTTAGGAAAGGTGAGCAGATATATGGAATAACGACCGGATTTGGAATATTGGCTAAGAAGAGAATAGATGACGAATCTGAAATGCAGGAATTGCAGAGGAACCTTGTAAGAAGCCATGCCGCAGGAGCTGGTAAGGCGATGAGGGATGATGTTGTCAAAGTTGCTATGCTCGTAAAGCTGAACTCTCTTCTCCGGGGAAACAGCTGTGTAAGACCCGAGGTTGCAGTGTCTCTTGCTGGTATGCTGAATAAAGATATAATACCTATAGTTCCGATCTATGGTTCTCTGGGAGCAAGCGGCGACCTTGCTCCTTCTGCTTATGTCGCACTTGCTATGATAGGAGAAGGACAGGTTAGCTACAAGGGGAAAGCTACTCATTCTTCTGATGCTCTGAATAAGTCAGGGATGCACGCAATTACTCTGCAGCCCAAAGAAGGGCTATCGCTGCTGAATGGTACCTGCTTCACAACTGCATTTGCATGCATTGCTGCTATAGAGCTGAACAACCTTTTATCGTGGGCTAACACATGCGTAGCATTAACTTCTGAAGCCTTGCATGCCTGCTCTCAGTCTTTTGACGAAAGACTGATGAATTTAAGAGGGCAAATAGGACAGATTGAGGTTGCAAAATCGATAAGAAAATTACTTGAAGGAAGTGAGAGATTGAGGGAAGAGCCGATACCGCAGGACCCCTATTGTATAAGGTGTGCCCCTCAAGTACATGGCTCTGTTTTAGAATCTTACTTTTTTGCAGCCGAAATTATTAACAGAGAGCTGAACGGTATAACTGATAATCCTGTTATGAGTGATGATGGCGAGATATTGCATGGAGGAAATTTCCATGCGCAACCGATAGCTATGGTCCTTGACCTTCTAGCCATCTCATCCACATACATTTCTGAATTATCTCTAGCTAGGGTTCACAGGCTTATGGATGCAAGCATATCTGAGAAGAGGGATTATTTTGCAGGCAAACCTGGGCTTGAATCTGGGCTTATGTTGACTGAATATCTTGCTGTGTCTCTGAACAACGCAAATTCTGTCCTATTACACCCGGCTTCTTCATATCCAGCAAGGGTTTCAGCAGGGATAGAAGACCATGCCAGTCATGGAGTCAATGCCGGACTGAAAGCTGTTGAAATCATCAGCAACGTTTCTAGAGTGTTAGCGATTGAGATGATATGCCTTTCAAACTTTCTTGGCGATGATGATGAAGGGCTGTCAAAAGCATCCAGATTAATGCTAAAACACATAAGAAAATTCAGCCCGTTGCTCAAGGCTGATAGGAGTTTAGGGAATGAGATAGAAATGCTTTCTAATGAATTAAGGAGGTCTATGCCTCCTTCGATGAATATATGAGATTACTCTTCTTGAATACAGAATGAATGTAATTGCCTCCTATTCTGTAAGGCAGAAACATGTAATTCCTTACCCTGTGTATGACGAAGTCTGCTATCTTTCCCTCGCTTATCATTCCTCTGTCGCCAAGAGATAAGGCCTTTGCAGCTCCAATCGTGAAAGCAGATATGGCTTCTGAAATTTTCATCCCCATCTGCACACATGCGATAGCCATAACCAGCTGGGGCGATTCAATCCAGGAATTAGGGCTCAGGTCTGTGCCAAGTGCAAAGGAGCAGCCTGATTCCCTGACTTTTTTGAAGTCAGGCTGCTTTATTCTGCTGTAGAAGGCTGTTCCTGGCAGAAGCACAGCGCTTACATTTTTTGATGCCATCATGCTTAGCCCTTCTGTGCTGCTGTTCTCAAGATGGTCGGCTGATGTGCATCCGACCTCTGCTGCCAGCTCTGCACCATGCGAGTAGCTGAATTCGTCAGCATGAACCTTCAGCTTTAACCCAAGAAGCCTTGAAGATTCAAGATATTTCTTGCAGACTGAACTGCTGAATAGCCCTTCCTCGCAAAAGCAGTCGGCAAAATCAGGTTTTATCTTGGCAACAGCTGGGAGCATCTCCCTTATTACGAAATCAGCGTAATCCTCAGAAGAGTTGAACTCAGGGGGGATAGAATGAAGCCCGAGAAATGTCCTGACAACATCTATACCGCTTCTGGCAGATAATTGTGATGCAACCCTCAGCATCTTCATCTCTCCCTGTACATCCTGGCAGTAACCAGTCTTTACCTCAACTGTCGTAACCCCCTGCCTAATCAGCTGCTTTAACCGGGAGAGGGAAGATTCTAGAAGCTCTAGCTCCTCAGCCTTTCTTGTAAAGGCAATGGTACGGTTTATCCCACCTCCTGACTTCAATATTTCTATGTAGCTCTCACCCCTTATCTTTCTATCGAGCTCATCTTCCCTGCTTCCTGCAAAGACAAGATGCGTGTGAGGGTCGATAAACCCTGGAGTTACAAGTAATCCTTCAGCATCTATTCTCATGTCTGTGTGAACTCCCATCTCCTTTAGCTCCCTTGTTTTTCCCACCCAGGCAAATTTTCCATCCCTCACTATAAATGCGCCGTCCTCTATTATTCCTAAATCATCTTCATCAGCCTTATTCATTGTAACAAGCTGGCCTGCATTGTAAAGAGACAGGTCCATTGCGTTTTAAGGTTGAAATTGCAATCTTATATATTTGGTAAGGTTAAATGATGACGTAGGAAGTAGACTTTGTATGCTAAAAAGATTGGTAAGGGCGCCCAGAGGGAGAGAAATATCTTGCAAGGGATGGCAGCAAGAAGCTGCTCTGAGAATGCTGATGAATAACCTTGACCCGGAAGTGGCAAAGGACCCTGAAAGGCTGATTGTTTATGGTGGGACAGGCAGAGCAGCAAGAAGCTGGGAAGCGTTTGATGCTATTGTCAAGAGCCTTAGGGAGCTTGAGAATGATGAGACGCTTGTAGTTCAGTCAGGAAAGCCTGTAGGCATATTCAAAACATCTGAACAGGCTCCGAGGGTTTTGATCTCTAATGCCATGATAGTTCCGAAGTGGGCAGACTGGGACTACTTCAGGGAGCTTGAGGAGAGAGGCCTTACAATGTTTGGACAGATGACAGCTGGCAGCTGGATATATATAGGCACTCAGGGAATACTTCAGGGAACATATGAAACCCTTGCTGCTTTAGCCTCAAAGCATTTTGACGGAAGCCTGAAGGGTAAGATTGTCTTAACTTCTGGTCTTGGTGAGATGGGTGGAGCGCAACCCCTGGCAGTTACTATGAACGATGGCGTTGCTATGGTTGTTGAAGTGGATAAAAGGGCTATAGAAAGGAGAATGGAGAAGGAGTATCTGGACATGTTTACAGACTCAGTCCAGGAAGCGGTAAAGTTGGCTAAAGGCTATGCTAGAGAGGGAAAGAGCATATCGATAGGAATTTTAGGAAACAGCGCTGAAGTCTTTCCTGAGCTGGCTTCCATGGGGTTTCAGCCTGACGTAATAACTGACCAGACATCGGCTCACGACCCGCTCTATGGCTATATTCCTGCAGGACTCTCCCTTAAGGAGGCAGAAGAGCTAAGGAAGAACGATAAGAAAGAGTATATGAGAAGAGTTCTTGAATCTGTATCCAGGCATGTAAGGACTATTCTGAAGATGAAGGAAAAAGGAGCTGTAGCGTTTGAATATGGCAACAACATCAGAAATCTGGCCAAAGAAGCAGGTGTGAAAGAAGCTTTCGCAATACCAGGCTTTGTAAGCGAATACATAAGACCTCTCTTCTGCCAGGGGAGAGGTCCCTTCAGATGGGTTGCATTGTCGGGAGAGGCTGATGATATCTATGCTACTGATGAGTTCATAAAGAAAGAGTTTTCATACAACAAGTCCCTTGTCAGATGGATAGAAAAGGCTCACGAAAAGGTGAGATTTCAGGGCCTTCCTGCAAGAGTTTGCTGGCTTGGCCTTGGGGAGAGGGCCAAGTTTGGCAAGATGATAAACGACATGGTAAGGGAAGGAAGATTGAGCGCTCCGATAGTCATAGGAAGGGACCACCTTGATTCTGGCTCCGTAGCATCGCCATATAGGGAGACAGAGGGGATGAAGGATGGCAGCGATGCTATAGCTGACTGGCCTATACTGAATGCACTGCTAAACGCAGTATCTGGCGCATCGTGGGTAGCTGTGCATCATGGAGGGGGTGTAGGCATAGGCTACTCGATACACGCAGGCCTTGTGGTTGTGGCTGATGGTACAGATGAGGGAGAAAGAAGGGTAAAGACTGCGCTCACAAACGACCCTGCTATAGGGGTTGCAAGGCATGCAGATGCTGGATATGAAGAAGCCATAAAGACTGCAAAGGAAAAGGGCGTAAAGATACCTATGCTTGGATAGGAATCCAAAGCTGAAGCTCTGGGTCTGAAATATTGCCAATAATGCAACCTAGCATATAAGCACTAATTAATGGTCTAGGTGTGCTCGGCCTATCTTTGGTTAGGTCTATACAATCGTAAGCAGAAGACGTATGAAAAATGCTCCGGTAAAGCTTGCAAAATACACTAAGAACTACTGCGTTAGATATAT
>Ga0209012_1001499_pt1 | contig 23829 bp, 12 predicted proteins | sample RS3BMetagenome_FD_184735 | JGI IMG/M metagenome (GOLD analysis project Ga0209012, IMG submission 184735) | Ferric oxide microbial mat and aquatic microbial communities from Rainbow Spring, Yellowstone National Park, USA - RS3B (SPAdes) (version 3) ...
TGGATGAACTCAAGACGCTGTGCATGACGGAACTGCTGCTCCACGGCAAACCGCTATGCAACTGCATCCCCAGGCCGCGGGACTCGGTGCAAAGGTTTTTGGAAAAGGCCCAAGTCGTCATGCCTGACGCGCTTCCGCGCCGTGGCGTCCAAGTAGCCACGAGAAAGAAGCTGCAGGCAAGACGCAAAACACGTTGATTTTATTGCGCATTATCGTGGCGCAGCCCGGCACATTTTGGTGGAACATCCGGTAAAAGCCCAAATTGCAACGCGCCGGAGCGGCCAGAGAAAATGCTGCGGTTGAGGCACGCCGGGCCTGAGGTCAGCAGTGACGAAAATAGTCACAACACTTGATAAAAAGTGGTACTTTTACACCTACGCCAATGGTGTATACTCTTCCGGGCTGGATACGTAACGGGAGTTGGCATTGAAACGCCAACGACTCCGGTGGTGGAAGTTTGACTCATTGAGGAACTGTTTATGGCTTATGAGGTAAAAACCATGCATCCGAATTATTCCCGTGCGTTCCGAGGCGGTGCGCCGGCGAGACAAGATCGCCTTATTCATAGCGGGGTTGTCCGCCTCGGCGTCCTGATGGTCACTGGAATTCTCGGCTTCGTAGCGACCAGCGGGTGCAGCAGTAGTACCACCGGCCCGGGCAAGTCAACCGCGACTTCGGCAGCGATGCGCAACGACGAGGTGGAAGCCGCTATGGCGGGAAATAACAGCATCACTGCCCGCACTACGTCGGCGGCATTGGTGCATCCCTTGATTGGAACGGGTCACGGCCCGGGCGGCGGCATTAATTTATTTCCCGGTCCCTCCATGCCGTTTGGTATGGTGCAGCTAAGCCCCGACACCGAAGCACGCGGCTACGGATATCACTACTTCCAGCCCGATATTCAGGGCTTCAGTATGACGCACATGAGCGGGCCGGGTTGCACGAATGAAGGCGATGTGTTTTTCACCGCCACCACCGGCCCGGTGCACACGCAAATTAAGCATTTTCAATCCAGCTATTCCCATAGTCAGGAATCCGCCTCGCCCGGGTATTATCAGGTGAAACTATTACGCTGGGGCATCAACGCTCAACTCACTGCCACTGATCGCTGCGGCATCGCTAAGTTCACCTTTCCGGCCGGTAAGCAGGCCAATATTCTTATTCCCATCAGCCACACGCTGAATTTCACCGTGGCTTCGAAGGTGCAGGTTGTTAATAACCGTGAAATCACCGGTTATGTGGTCAACCACTGCTTCTGCGGCAACAGGCAGACCTACAAGGTGCATTTTGTCATGCAGTTTAGCAGGCCCTTTTTGGTCTGCGGCACTTGGAGCGGCAAAAAAGGCGTGGGAAAGATTCATGTCGATTCGCATTTTATAAGCCAGAAGAACCATCAGCAATGGGTGGGGGCGTACGCCAGTTGGCCTGCATCATCCAAAGCACAAAGCGTTACCGTGCATGTGGGCATATCGTATGTCGATCTGGCCGGGGCGGAAAATAATCTCCAGCAGGAAGCCGCTGGCAAAAGTTTCAGCGCCGTTCGTCAAGCCGCCTTCCATACCTGGAACCATGCGTTAAGCGTGATACAGGTTGCCGGTGGGCGGCCCTCGCAGCGTATTGAGTTCTATACCGCGTTGTATCACAGTCTGCTGATGCCCAGCATTTTCAGTGATGCGGATGGCCGGTATCTGGGCTTTGACGACAAGATTCACCATGTGGCGGCGGGGCATGACATTTACTGCAATTATTCCGGCTGGGATATTTACCGCAGTGAAATGCCGCTTTTGGCACTCCTTGAACCCCAACGCATGGAAGACATGTGTCAGTCCATCGTGCTGATGTACCAGCAGGGCGGCTGGATCGGCCGCTGGCCGCAGATCAATCATTACACCAATGTCATGTGCGGCAGCCCGTTAACCACCGTGATGTGCACAGCGTATCTGGACGGCCTGCACGGGTTTAACATCAAGGCCGCTTGGCAGGGGATGTTCAAAGATGCCACCGAGGCTCCGCCGGCCGGCCACCCGTATGCCGGTGAAAGCAATATCAACTGGATCAATAAACTCCACTTTGATCCCAATAATATTGAGCATTATGGTTCCGTTTCGCAATTACAGGAAGACTGTGTGGCCTATGGATCGCTTTATTATCTTGCCAAAGCCCTGGGTAAAACGCATGACGCGAATATACTCTATAAGCGAGCACTTTATTTCCGCAATGTCTTTGATCCGGCGGATAAGCTTTTTCGGCCGCGTAACTCGAATGGTAGATGGTCACCGGATTTTAAGCCTGACCTCGGTTGGCATGGATTTATTGAAGGCTCCGGATGGCAATACCAGTGGTTGGAGCCTTGCGATATGGCGTGGGTGGTTCATGCCATGGGGCAATCACGTTTCAACCGCCGCTTGGAGAAATTCTTCAGCTACAAGACTCCGGGCTGGTTTCCACGCTTTTACAATCCATACAATGAAACAGATCTGGAAGCGCCATTTGAGTTTAATTTTTCGGGTAAGCCTTGGAGAACGCAATATGTGGTTCGCCGGATATTGCGGCAAAATTACACGCTGTTACCCGACGGTGTTCCGGGCAACGATGATTGCGGAGAAATGTCTTCCTGGGCGGTTATGAGTATGATGGGGATTTACACCATCGACCCGGCCAGCGGAGCGTATGAACTCTGCAGCCCGGTGTTCCCCAAGATCAGAATTCGCTTGCACGCCCCCTACACCGGCGGGCGTTTTCTTATTACTACGACGCACAAAGCGGCCTTTACGCCGTATATTCAAGGTGTGGAGATCAACGGCCATGTGCTGAATGACAATTGGATCGAATTCAATCGCATAAGCCAGGGCGGACGGCTGTCATTCAAGTTGGGTAAAACACCCAACAAGAAATGGGGATCCGCATCAGCCGATGCACCGCCATCGTTCAGCGGCATGAACACGGCACGTTGAAGTTGTCACGATCAACCAACAGGCGTAAAGGTTGGAACTCATGCCCCAACGGAGATGTATCTTTTCTGATCCATGCGGAATGGCTCTACTTAGACTGGAGATGTGATGACAGTGTTCGCATTATTAAATTCCCGCAGGCGTGATTTTTTCAAGGCGTGCATGGCAGCGGCGGGGGCTGCCGCCGTTGGCTCATCGCTGACGGGTTGCTCTTCGGAATCGGACTTTGCAAACGCCGGTGGCGTGGCGAATTCGAAGGGCCATACGGGATTATCAGGACGGTTTGCCAATCTGGTGCGTCCGATCGTCGGTACAGGCTGGCATGGGCATACATTTCCGGGTGCCACGGGGCCCTTTGGCCTGGTGCAACTCAGCCCGGATACAGTGGGGCCGCCGGAACCAAAATGGAATGGAAAATGGGACATCTATGCCTGGGACCACTGTGGCGGCTACCATTATCCGGACAATACCATACTGGGATTGACCCATACGCACATTTCCGGAACCGGTGTGCAGGAAATGGGCGATATCTTGTTGATGCCGTTGGTGGAGGGACGGAATTGGGGTTGGCATTCCGGTGCGCCGGGGAAAGAACATCAGGCCCAGATTCAGGCTCTGGGGACTGATACCGGCTGGGTTTCCCGAGATCAGGACACCGCCTACGCATCCCGTTTTTCCCATCAGCAGGAGACGGTTCGCACCGGTTATTACTGCGTGTATCTGCAAACGCCGCAGGTGAAGGCCGAACTCACGGCGACCACGCGATGCGGTATGCACCGATATACCTATCCGGCGTTGCCGGATCAGACGCGGCGTGGAATGATCCTGGATCTGGTGCATGGTCTCGGGAACGCCGCCTATCATGCTGAAATCACCATCGAAAGCCCCACCCGCATCAGCGGCAAACGTTACAGTCATGGCTGGGCCAAGAATCGTCAGGCTTATTTTGTTATGGAGTTCAGCGCTCCGATTCACTGGTGTGATGTCCTCGTGGATGGTCATATCACCCGGCATCCAACCACATTGCCCAAACATTTCTCCGGTGTTCAGATAAAAGCCATTGTTCAGTGGCACCCTGATGTGGTAAACAGCCATCAGCCGCTGCTGGTTCGCACGGGGATATCTGGAACGGGCATTGAAGGTGCCGCTAAAAATCTGGCGGCGGAGATTCCGCATTGGGATTTTGATACCATTGAAAATCAGACGCGGCAAGTGTGGAATAAGGCACTGGGGGTACTGGAAGCTGATTTACCCAACACGGAACTGGCCCAAAGCTTCTATTCCGCCGCGTATCATTCCATGATGGGGCCCACCACATTTAACGATGTGGATGGAAGCTTTCGCGGTGAGGATTTTAAAAACCATCCCAACCCCGGCTTCACCAATTACACCACGATGTCAATATGGGATATTTACCGGGGCGAATTCCCGTTCATCATGCTGACTCAGCCGCAACGCACCAATGATATCATCAATACGTTATTGACGGATTATCGGCAATTGAATCAAAAGTCCCTGCCGATGTGGCCATTGTGGGCTAATGAAACCTGGTGCATGACCGGATTTCATGTGGTGGGCATGATTGTGGGAGCCTATACGCGCGGATTCCGGGGTTACGACATTCCGACCATATACGCCGCCATGCGGGAAACCGCTTTAGTGGGTGCCACGGCCAACGGCAACAAGGAATTGCAGGAACAATTCAGACATTATGGTTTCGTTCCCATGGGGATAGCAAATCAATCGGTTTCGCGCACGCTGGATTTTGCCTACGACTATTGGTGCATGGGAGCCATGGCCGAATTATTGGGCAAGCATGACGATGCCACAATGTTCTATAAGCTTGGTCAGAACTACAAGAATCTCTTTGATCCCGTTACCGGATTTATGCGCGGTAAATCATCCGATGGCCAGTGGCAGACGCCGTTCCGTCCCGATAAGGAATATTGGCGGGACTACACCGAATCCGATGGCTGGGAGGCGACGTTTAATGTCATGCAGGACGTGCAGGGACTCATTGATTTGTACGGCGGCGATCAGCAGTTTATTGCCAAGCTCGATGCGTTTTTCACCGCCCCATCCAAAGTTTATAACACCTCTCCGGATGTCAGCGGCATGGTCGGCCAGGATGCGCAGGGCAATGAACCCAGTAATCATATCCCATACCTGTATCCCTTTGCCGGGGCGGCATGGAAAACGCAATATTGGGTACGCAAAATGCTCGCCCTTTACAACAATACTCCCAATGGTATTCCCGGCAATGATGACGTGGGCCAGACTTCCTGTTGTTTCACATTGGGAGCGATGGGGTTTTATCCTGTCAATGCTGCTACAGGTGTGTATGTCATCGGCAGCCCGCTTATCACCAGGGTGAAAATTCACAACCCCGCGGCCCATACCACCTTTACCATCGTGGCGGAAAATAATTCAGCCGAGAACTGTTATATTCAAAGCGCCAAACTTAACGGCAAGGAACTCACACGATCATGGTTTACCCATGCCGATATTGTGACCGGTGGTGAACTTTATTTCCGCATGGGCCGCAAGCCTAACAAGGACTGGGCCTCGGCTAATGAAGATCGTCCGCCATCCGGGCTGGTACTATGACCGACGAGCGATGCCTCATGAGTAAATTAAAAGGTACCAGGTACCGTTTTAGTGCCTGGCACTTTTCCATATAAGGATTGTCGATGACTTCACGTAATGACCAAAATGGCGCAATGGGGTTAACCCGTCGCAACATGTTGCAACTGACTGCGGTGGCCGCCGCAACGGTTACCGTCGGTTCTTTGACGGCAACGGCGCTGCATGCCAATCCGTATGATTCAGTGGTGGGACAACTGGCTGGCGAGCAAGGCCTTTCACCGTTCCCCAATCATTCCAATCTGGTTAGACCTATCGTGGGCACCGGCTGGCATGGCCATACGTTTCCCGGAGCCATGGTTCCCTTTGGTCTGGTGCAATTAAGCCCGGATACCGCAGGTCCACCGGAGGCACCGGAGAGAAACCGGGGGCAGTCTTTCGACGCTTATGGCTGGGACCACTGTTCAGGATATTTTTATCCGGATACAACAATACTGGGTTTTAGTCACGATCATATTTCCGGATCGGGTGGCGGGGACCTCGGCGATGTGATGCTGATGCCCAACGTCGGGCCGATATATTGGAACGCCGGTGCCCCGGGGGCGGAACATGAAGCGCAAATTCAGGCTCTGGGCGAAAAGTCGGGTTGGCAAGCGGGCAAAAAAGGATACTCTTCACGGTTTTCGCACCGTCACGAAACCGCTCGGGCGGGATATTACCGCGTCCTCCTGGAGGATTCCGGGGCCGTGGCTGAACTTACCGCCACCTCCCGCTGCGGTATGCACCGCTATACATTTCCCGCTGGTAAGCGTGGGCATGTCATTCTTGATCTGGTGCACGGCATTGGCGAGACCGTCTATGAAGCGCAACTGAATATTGAAAATTCCACCACCATCAGCGGTTATCGCGGCACCCATGGGTGGGCACCGGACCGACAGGTGTATTTCGTTATCCAGTTCTCGCAGCCTTTTGAAGCCTGCCAGGTGCAACGCAACGGAAAGGTTCGGGCCGGAAGGGCTGGTTCCGTTCAAGGGCCAAAGCTAAAAGCCGCATTCAATTTTTTAACAACCTCACGCAAACCGCTGGTGATTAAAGTGGGCATCTCCGGCACGGGAATTGAGGGTGCGCGCAAAAATTTGCAGGCGGAAATTCCACATTTTGATTTTGACGCCATTCGGCGGCAGGCGGAGCAGACCTGGAATAAGGCACTGGCGTCATTGGATGCGAAATTTTCCACCAAGGAACTGGCCCAGACATTCTATACCAGCGCCTATCATGCCATGATCGGTCCCAGCACGTTTAATGATGTCAATGGCTCCTACCGTGGGGAGGATCGAAAAAATCACAGCAACCCCGGCTTCACCAATTACACCACTATTTCGATATGGGATATTTACCGCGGTCAGTTCCCTCTTATGATGCTGACCCATCCGGAACGTATCAATGACGTCATTAACACATTATTAGTGGATTACCAGCAAGTGCCTCAGCATTCGTTGCCCGTCTGGCCGCTATGGGGATTTGAAACCTGGGCCATGACGGGGTTTCATGCCGTAGGCATGATTTTAGGGGCCTATACCCGTGGGTTTAGGGATTATGACGTGCCGGCGGTTTATGCCGCCATGCGGGATACGGCGCTGGTGGGTGCTACCGCCAATGGCAACCGGCAACTGCAGGAAGAATTCCGCCGCCACGGCTACGTTATTTCCGGGTCGGCCACGGCCGCTGAAATGATTACCGGCCCCGGTAAGCAATCCGTTTCCCGAACCTTGGATTTTGCCTATGACTATTGGTGTGTAGGTGCCATGGCGGAATTGCTGGGTAAACATGAAGATGCCAAAATGTTTTATAAACTGGGGCAGAATTATAGAAATATCTTTGACCCCAAGACCGGTTTTATGCGCGGCAAGCTGGCGGATGGAAAGTGGCGCGAACCTTTCCGACCGGATCAGGATGAATGGTACGATTACACCGAATCCGACGCCTGGCAGGCGACGTTTAACGTCATGCAGGATGTTCATGGATTAATTGATTTATTCGGCGGTGATGCGAACTTCATCGCTAAATTAGATGGCCTGTTTACCGCACCATCTCATATTTACGAATACGATGTGGATATTACCGGGATGGTCGGACAGGATGCTCAGGGTAATGAACCCAGCAACCACATTCCCTATTTGTATCCGTTTGCCGGGGCGGCGTGGAAAACTCAATATTGGATTCGCAAGGTGCTGGCCCTATATAACAACACGCCCAACGGTATTCCCGGCAATGACGATATTGGCCAAATTTCCAGTTGCTTTACGATGGGGGCTTTGGGCTTTTATCCAGTCAACGCCGCCACCGGCGTGTATGTCATAGGCAGCCCACTGGTAGACCGCGCCAAGATACATAACCCCGCCGCCAAAACAACCTTTACCATCATCGCCGAAAATAATTCACCGGAGAATTGCTACATTCAAAGCGCCAGACTCAACGGCAAAGAACTCACGCGATCGTGGTTTACCCATGCCGACATTGTGGCGGGCGGTGAACTTTATTTCCGCATGGGCCGCAAGCCCAACAAGGACTGGGCGTCGGCTAAGGAAGACCGTCCGCCCTCCGGGCTGGTGACGGTGGCCATCGCAATGAAATAACAAATAATATCTGAGTGAAAGGAATTGATACAATGGCCGAATTTTCCAGGCGCAATTGGTTGACCATGGCCGGCGCGGCTGGTATGGCGATGGCGGGTCGCGGTGCCACGGGTGCGCTAACACAAATTCATGGTGGTGGCGGCGGTGCCGGGCCAAATCCATTCGCCCGCAACGTGCAGGAGTTTGGCGCGCTAGGCAACGGCAAGGCAGATGATACCGCTGCCATACAAAAAGCCCTGGATGCTGCAGGCAAACAGGGCGGAAACGTGGTGTTGTTGCCGCGAGGCGAATATCTGGTGCGCGGATCTCTGCATGTGCCGGACGATGTAACATTGCAGGGTGTATTTCGCGCGCCGAATCGTGGTAACACCGGCGAAAACAAGGGAAGCCTGCTGCTGGCGACCGGCGGCAAGGGAAAGCCAGACGGCACGCCCTTTATATCCTTGGGAGAAAGTGGCACTTTGTATGGCTTGACTATTTTTTATCCCGAGCAGACTTGTCCGAATCCGCCGGTGGAATATCCTTGGACGGTGCGCCAACTTTCGGACAATGGATCTTTGGTGAACGTAACATTGCTTAATCCGTGGCAGGGTGTGGATTTCGGCACAGTTACCGGCGGGCGACACTATATCCATGGTCTATACGGCCAACCGCTGAAAACCGGCCTGTTTATTGATAAGTGCGAGGATGTCGGGCGCATAGCAGATGTTCATTTTTGGCCATTTTGGAAAGCCGATGCGAAGACCATGGCGTTTACCTCACGCGAGGCCACCGCCTTTCTCATTGGCCGCACCGATTGGGAATATATGTTTAACTGTTTCGCAATTTGTCATAAAATTGGTTATCACTTTGTACGAACGCCAAGCGGCGTTCCCAACGTGGTGCTCACGCAGTGTGGCTCGGACGAGGGAGCACCCGGTACAAGATCGATTTCCGTGCGGGTGGACGGCAACCAGGCGCATGCGGGTATTTCCTTTGTGAATGGCCAATTTATGGGCGCGCCATCGATTGAAGTGGGCGCAACGAACACCGGCCCGGTGAAGTTCACTAATTGTGGATTTTGGGGCGGCCCGCTGACCGATACCATGGCGATGCTGGAAGGTTCCGGCCAGACCACCTTTATGGGCTGTCATTTCACCGCATGGGCGCAGCAGGACAAGAAAGCGCCGGCTGTCGTTCTGCGCCGGGGCAGATTGGTCATCAATGGGTGCGAATTTATGGATGTAGGCCGGCGGCAGATCGCCATTGAGCGCGACGCGGCGGCGGCGGTGATTCTGGGGAATAGTTTTCAAGGTCCGGCCCGCATCAGCAATCAGATAGGGCCTAAGGCCAAAATAGGCATGAACGCCGTTGATTAGCCGTGGCATTTATTGTAAGGATTCCAAATGATTTCATACGAAAATAAGAACGATTCCGTGCCCTTGACGCGCCGCGCAGCGTTGCAACTTGCTATTGCGGTGGCCGCAACAGGGCTGGTTCAATCTGGCCCCCGGGTGGTGGCAGCGCAAGGCTCGCCCCCTCAGGTTGCCGCATCGGCGGGTGGGAAACAACGCTATGATTTATCCACGTTGAAATGGCAGTTGTCCGGGTATATGCCCTATATGGAAAGACTGGGCGGAGGGGTGACCTCCATTTCCAATATCCATCAAACCACAGATCAAAAAGTCGGACCGATCCCGGCTTCTGTGCCCGGTTCAGTGCAGTTGGCTCTGTTGAATGCCGGACTCATTAAAGATTGGAACGTCGGCCTAAATGCGCGCGATTGTCAATGGGTGGAAAATGAAGATTGGGTGTATCAGACGGTGATTCCGGATCACTGGCTGCACTCGGGCAAGCAGTTTCGGCTGCATTGTGAAGGATTGGATTACCGAGGAGGTATTTTTCTCAACGGAACCATGGTGGCGCGTTTTGAAGGGTCCTTTCATCCTTGGGATTTTGATTTAGGCCCGCATCTTAAAGCCAGCGGGAATCTGCTGGAAATTCTCTTTCAGCCCCCGCCGCGTTGGCTGGGACAACTCGGCTATACCTCGCGCATGAAAAAATGGAAGCCGCGGTTTAATTATGGCTGGGACTGGATCTGTCGGGTCGTACAGGTGGGGGTATGGGATGCCATCACCCTGGAAGTGGTGGAAGCGGGGGAAATACGGGAATTCCGCGCGGTGGCCGATGTGGACATGGCATCGGGGCGTGGAGAATTGAAGATGTTTGGTGCCGCCTTAGGTGGAAGCAAAATTCAATTGACTCTGGCGGATGATTCCGGTGTGGTCCATCAGGAGGAAATGCCTGCTTCCAGGTTGGCTAAACATCCGGTGCAATGGAAGAATTTATCAGTTTCCTTGTGGTGGCCCAATGGGCATGGGGAGCAGAAGCTCTATAATCTTTCTTGCGATTTGCTGGATGAAAAAGGGCAATTAATAGATCGCCAGTCTCGCACAGTGGGGTTCCGCAATATTCAATGGCGTAAAAACAAGGGTGCCAAAAATACCGTCAATGCGTACTTGGATGTGGTGCCGGAGGCGGATCGGTATCTTTGTGCGGTCAATGGCATGGAGATATTTCTTTGCGGGATTGATTGGACGCCGATTCGCCCAAATTTTGCGGATATTAAGCAGGAAGACTACGACAAACGATTAAATGCCTATCATGACATGGGTGTGAAAATACTGCGGGTGTGGGGCGGAGCTTTTCTGGAAACCGAGTATTTTTATAATCAGTGTGACCGTCTGGGAATATTGCTGTGGCAGGAATTTCCGCTTTCCAGTTCCAGTATTGATTGTTATCCCCCGACCGATCCAGCTTCGGTGGAGGCGATGGGTCAAATTGCGGAATCGTACATCAAGCGTCGGCAGCATCATCCAGCACTGCTTTTATGGTGTGGCGGCAATGAATTGGCTAACAATCTTAACGGGGTCAACCCCGGCAAGTACATGGAGCCATTGACCATTCGCCATCCGATCCTGAAGAGATTTTACGAGGTTATCGAAAAACTGGATCATGGCCGAAGGTTCCTGCAGACCAGTCCATTTGGTCCACGCTTGCATAATAATCTTCCGGAGTGCGGTAAGGGCGTATTCTGGGATACCCATGGACCATGGAATTTTAATGGGCCGGTGGATGGATATTGGAAAGATCTCTGGGACAAAAGTGATTCGATGTTTTATTCGGAACTCGGCGCTCCGGGTGCCAGTTCTGCGGAGATCATTCGCAAATACAAGGGCGATTTGAAGGCGTTCCCATGTTCTTCTGATAACCCGCTGTGGAATCGCAACCCATGGTGGATTGACTGGCCGAAGTTCATCCAGGAAAAGGGCCATGCTCCGGCTAATCTGGAGGAATTTGTGGCTTGGAGTCAGGCTCGGCAGGCGGCGGCGCTGGGGTTGGCGGCCCGAGCGGCTCGGAGCCGTTTCCCGGCGTGCGGCGGCTTTATGGTGTGGATGGGACACGATGCGTTTCCCTGTACCGCTAACACCGCCGTGATTGATTTTGAAGGGAATCTTAAGCCAGCGGGCGTTGAATTGGGAAAGGTCTACCGCGAGGCCTGATGTTGAGCCATAACCATGGCGGTATCGCGGTCGGTTATGCCGAGGCAGGCGGTCGAGTAAAAATAAATCTGGCTTTAGGATTTACAGAAATGAAATATTCATTTGTCAAAAGTATGATGTGTGTTGCGGTACTTGCCATTGCTCGTTGGATATCGCCATGTCATGCGGCTGTAAATGATCACCTGTTGTGGCACATCGGAACGCCCGGACATGGTGATGCGGGTTTTGCGTTGGCCCCCAATCTCTGGCGGCAGTACGCGGAGAGTCCGGGTTATATTACCGGGCCGAATAATGCCCCGACCAATTTGGCCACCATCAGGCCGCATTATGGCAATCACGATCCCTTTTACGTTGTTGGTCTTTCCAAACAATCCGCATGGCCTTATGTGCTGCCCGGTCCCGCTGATGTATGGGCTGGCTACCTTGGAGCCTACGGGACTTGGTCGGACGGCGTAAGCCACGTCGACACCATGGCATTTCAACTTGCCAAGGTAGCGCCGCAAGGTACGGCCTCTTTGGACCTCTACCTGGTGGATACCGCATCGCAGAATCCGCCATTGGTATCGGTCAGCATGAATGGTCACCATGTTGAAAAGCAGATGCCGCGGGGGGGCGGTAATGCATCGCTTAATGGCAATTTGGCCGCCGCCAAACCTTATGTTTGGCGAATCAAATATCCGGTTGACTGGCTTGAATCGGGAAATAATCTCGTCACCATTCGCACGGTTCGCGGAAGCTGGATCATCTTTGGTGCGATCCGCATGTTTGCGCCTTCGGGCACCGCGCTGCAGGCACCAACGGGAGCGGCCATGCTCAGCGCGCACTGGGATAATGTGGCGTTGGCGCGATCTGCTTCCGGCCACGCGGTTCAGGCCCTGCGGCTGCGATTGTTTTGCGGAAAAGCTTCCCAATTGCTGCAAGTGCGGATCGGCGACTCAGCGACTATGGCCATTCATGGTGCCGTCGGAATACACACCATACGTGTAACGGCTCCTCCGGCGCTCCGAGTTGAATCGCCAACCATTAAATTGATCGCCGATGGCAAAACCGTCTCCTCCGTGGCCCCGGTACGTCGGCCGGTGCCGCATCGGACAATTTACGTATTGCCGCATTCACACGTTGATGTCGGTTATTTGTTTTATCAACCCGTGGCAATCCACCTGCACCATGTCTACATCAATGACGCGATCAATTTGATCAAGCAGACCGCGCACTTATCGCCGGATGCGCAATTCAAATGGAACATTGAAAGCATGATTGAGGTGGATGGCTATCTCAAGGGTTTCGAGAAGGCCTCACCAACGCTAACCGCCAACTTTATCAACGCAGTGCGGGCGGACAGAATGGGCCTCGACGGCACCTATTGCAACGAGTTGACCGGCCTGTGCCGGCCCCAGGAACTGATTTCATGGATGGACTATGCCCACCAATTGCGGGTGCGTTACGGATTGAAAATCAATTCGGCCATGCTGTGCGATGTGCCCGGCGTTACCTGGGGGGCGGTGCCGGTGCTGGCCGACGCCGGCATCAAATATTTTCTCTGGGGGCCGAACGGAATTACCCATGTGGGGTTTGAGAATAATTTCAATGGGCGGGCCTTCTATTGGTTGTCGCCTTCCGGAAAACAAAAGATCATGGTCTGGCAGGAAGCCAATCCGAATTATTGTTCGCCGTGGTTTACGGTGGCGGACGTGTGTCCGTGGCTCCACTGGTTTGCCGCACGGCATCCCCATTTCCCCTATTCGATTATGTACCTTATGGAAGGAGTCGACAGCGGGCCGCCGCCGGACTACCTACCGGCCCTGATTACCCAATGGAATAAAACGCATGTCTGGCCGCGATTGGTGACCAGCACGGTGGAGCACGCCGAGCATCAGTTTGTCAGGAAATATGGTAAACAAATTCCATCGTATCGCGGAGACTACAACCCCTATTGGGAAGATGGAGCGGCCAGTACGCCGCGCGTCACACGCATCAACCGCAACGCCACGGAGAAAATCGCCCAGGCGCAGACGCTCTGGGACATGCTTGATGTGGCGCAATACCCCCATAAGGTTTTCAGCAACGCCTGGCGGGATGCGTTGATGTATGATGAGCATACATGGGGAGCTCCGGATTCGTGGGCCAATCCGCGAAGCAAATTTGTTCGTGAACAATGGGCATGGAAAAAACGCTATGCCACGCGCGCCATGTTTCAGGCCCGCTGGCTGGAGGCCCAAGCGGTTCGCAAGATCAGGGATCGCCGGAGAACCTCCACGATTGCCGTATTCAATACGTGTTCCTGGCCCCGCACGGGGCTGGTGACAATTTCCGCCGCGGAAAGCAAGGCCGGAAATCTGGTGCGCAATGAATCGGGGCAACCGGTTCCCTCCCAACGGCTGGCGAACGGGGCGCTGGTGTTTATAGCCGAAGATATTCCCGCGATGTCTTCGCGTAAATTTGCAATTTCTGTCGGCCAGCCGGATACACCTTTGCATCCGGCATCCGTGAATGCCTCCGGCACGCAATTGAAAACCGGCTCCATGGCGGTTGAAGTTAGTCCGGCTACTGGCGCGGTGGAGCGATGGTCTCTCGCCGGTTTGGCCTCCCATCTGGTCAATACGCACAATCCAACGTGCCGCGGCCTCAATGATTATCTTTACGTCCTGGGCCCCAGCAACAAGAGCGTACAATACTCCGGGACTCCAGAAATAACGGTCATCAATCGCGGGCCGCTGGTGGCGTCAGTGCGGGTGGTTTGCTCTGCCCCCGGATGCAAGTCCGTTGCCCGCACTATTGAAGTGGTGGCGGGTGAACATCGCATCAACTTTAACGACTCTCTGGATATGGCGTCAGCCTATCCCCATGAAGAAGCGGTACACATCGGGTTTAACCTCAAGGTGCCCGGTGCAACCATTCGCATGGACACACCGTGGGCGGTGGTAAATCCTCGCAAGGATTTGATTCCCAATTCCAACAACAATGTATTTCCGGTGTGCCGCTGGGTGGATGAGTCGGGGAAAGCCGTGGGCGTTACGCTGGCTGTGCCGGATGTGCCGATGCTTGAAATCGGGCGAATCACCGCTCCGCGTATGAACACCACGCATTGGCTTAAGCGTCCGGCCCGTGGTGGAACATTATATTCGCAAGTTTACAATAATTACTGGCAGACTAATTACAAGGCGTGGGAAAAAGGTCACATGAGCTTCCGCTACAGCCTGCGGGCGCACCGGGCTTACCATCAGGTGGCGGCGGAGCATTTTGGCATTGATGCGGGCCAGCCGCTGATCGCCATACCGGTGCGGACGGAGTTCCGCGATGTCCGTTTTCCGTTGCGCTGGGATAACCCGCAGGTGATTCTTGCCGGTTGTTATCCGGTCTCCGGCGGATCGGATTATCTGGTTCGGCTTTTTAATGTGAGTCGCAAACCGGCCAAGGTGGCATTAAGCTGGGCAGGAAGCACGAAGTTGATTCTTGCGAAATGCGGTTTGTTTGGTCGCCATCGCCAGCCCCAGCCACGGCGATTTAAGATCGCATCCTTGGATTTTGTAAACTTGGTTGCACGATGATCTATAACGAGGATTAAAATGTTTGTTTGCAGAGTTAAGACCGTTGTCATGAAACCATTAAATTCATGGTTGTTCGCATGGAGCCTGATTGTTTTTGGATTTGCCGCCACCACTGTGGCTGCGCAAAATCCCGTGAAATATGTCAACCCCCGTTGGGGTGCCGGCATGAATCGCTTCTCGCATGGCAATACCTATCCGGAAATAGCCGTTCCGTGGCCGATGACGATCTGGTCACCGCAAACGCATACCGGGGCATGGTTTTACGAGAATCACGAGAAAACATTCCAGGGGTTTCGCGCCACGCACGAGGCGAACACCTGGACATCGGATTACGGGCAATTTACGATCATGCCCGAAGTTGGACCGGTTCGTCTGAACCCCGTTACACGTGCTGTGTCCTTCAGCCATAAAACTGAGTTTGCCCACCCATACAGCTATCGCGTGTATCTGCCGGGCATTCATACCTGGGCGCAACTGGCACCGACACGGCGCTGTGCCATTCTCAAGTTTACATTCCCCAGGACGCCTGTGGCGCGAATTGTTATATCGGCCAGCGATGCCACGATGACCATGCGCCACGACGGGCATGAGTTGGAAATCGTCGGTCACGTCATGCGGAATGTTGGTGGCGTGCCAACCAATTTTGCATGCCGCTTTGTGGCACGATTTGATGCTTCGCCGTCGGCATCGAAACTATTGGGTGCCAAGGGGCACTATGTTGGTGTGGCTCTTACATTTAACGCGCGGCAGTCACGGGTGGTGCGGATGCGGGTGGGTACGTCCTTTATAAGTATCAATCAGGCGCGGATAAACCTGAAGCGGGAGATACCGGGATGGAGCCTCCGGGCGGTTGCGGGTCAAGCTCGCTCCGTATGGAATCGGTTGCTGGGTAAAATAGACCTCGGCGGAGCTACCGCCGCACAAAAAACGATTTTCTATACGTGCCTGTATCGGACGCTGCTTTTTCCGCAGAGTTTCTATGAAGTTTCCGCCCGTGGCCAGCGCATCCACTATAGTCCCGTCACGGGCAAAATATATCCGGGTCGCCTGTACACAGATACCGGTTTTTGGGACACCTTTCGCTCGGCTTTTCCTCTTTTATCGCTGGTGTATCGACGGCAGGACGGGCAGATCATTCGTGGTTTTTTAAATTTCTATAAAGAGGGCGGGTGGCTGCCTACCTGGCCGAATCCGGGGTATTTCAATTGCATGGTCGGTGCTGACGCGGATGCGGTTGTCGCGTCGGCCTATCTACAGGGCATTGGCGGTTTTAATCCGCAGGTGGCGTATGCCGCCATTCGGAAGGACGGCTCCGTGCAGCCGCGAAGTTTGGGCCATGGCATCCCCAACCTTAAATATTATTTGCGTTTGGGTTATTTGCCTGCGAATGTCATGGAGCAAGCCACCTCCACCACGTTGGAAGAAGCATACGATGATTATTGCATCGCCGAAATGGCCAAGGCGCTGGGCAAAACTGCGGATTATAAAAGATTTCGCAAACTGGCGTTTAATTATCGCAACGTATTTAATCCCACAACGAAATTCCCCTGGGGCCGCGAGTCCAATGGCTCCTGGCAGCCGCGCTTTGACCCATTGTGGTGGGGCAGTCCACTTACCGAGGGTGATGCCTGGACGTATCAATGGGCGGTGATGCAGGATCCTTATGGCCTGATTGATTTGCTCGGCGGCCGTGATGCCGCGCTCAAGAAGCTCAATTCCTATTTCACGATGACTTCGAACTTTAATATCGGAGCCTATGGCCAGCCGATCCACGAAGAACTTGAAGCCAAGTTCCTGGGCATGGGGCAATACGCGCCGAATAATGAACCCAGCAGTCACGATGCCTTCTTTTACGATTTTGTGCGCCAGCCGTGGCAGGCACAATATTGGGTACGCAAGACCATGGACCGTGTATATAACACCACCGGAATGATTGGCGATGAAGACGAGGGGCAAATGGGGGCATGGTATGTATTTAACACGGCGGGAATATATCCGTTCTCCCCGATAAAACCCTTTTATGTGCTGGGAAGCCCCTCGGTGGGGCGCGTAGTGGTGCACTTAAACCAGGGAAGAACGTTCACCATTCGGAGCATCGGCAACGGCCCGAAGGATTATTACATTCAATCCGCCACTCTTAATGGCAAGCCGTTCAATCAGCTTTGGATAAATCAACGCGCCATTTTGCATGGTGGCACGCTGGTGTTTTACATGGGGCCGACGCCCAATAAAAAGTGGGCAAGTGACCGTGCCGCAATGCCGCCCGTCGGCGATATGACGCAACCTTAAACAGGCCATGTTTCGGTACGAAAAAACTCTGGTTTCACGGGAAATTGCGGAGTCCATTCGTGCCGGTGCCGAACCGACGTGTGTTTAGGAGAATGTTTTTATGTTCACCACCTCTGAAAATCCAGTTCCCGTACCCTCTGACACACCCATTCCGGGCCTTGGGCCGGTTGTCTTTGCAGTGTTCGCCGCCGCACTGGCCGGATTGCTTTTTGGGTACGATACCGGTGTGGCTTCCGGTATTCAGGGTTATCTGCAAAGCTATTTTCATTTAAGCAATACACAATTGGGCTTTGCTATTGCGAGCCTTGATTTGGGGTGCATCGCCGGTGCCATGATGGCTGGCACACTGGCGGATCGCTTCGGCCGAAAACTGCTGTTAACCATTGGCACCGCGATTCAAGTGGTGGCGCTGGCATCGGTGGGTCTGGTTTTCCCCATTGCTCCGAAGGCGCGGGCCATTAATATTCACGATTTGCTCCAATTTCATGGGACATTTTCGAACGGGCGGTTCGCGGCCGTGGCCCGGTTAGCGCACAGCCCGATCATCCTGAGGCAAGAAGCTTGAACAAATTGAAGCATACTGGCATGATGGGTTTGATATTAATTTGTCATAGACATGGAGCATCAATGCAACGTTCTGAAGTAAACAGGTATCTGAACGAGGCAATGGCTTTTTTCAAGGCCCAGGGGTTTTACCTGCCGCCGTTTGCCAACTGGTCGCCGGAACACTGGGCCACGCTGGGTGCGGCCGGGGATTACATTCGCCAGCGCGGTTTGGGCTGGGATGTGACCGACCTGGGGTCGGGAAGGTTTGAACAGATCGGTCTGGTTTTATTTACACTGCGGAACGGTTTGGTTGGCGATACATCCAAAATTTTTGCCGAGAAGATCATGATGGTTCGTAAAGATCAGCGAACGCCTTTTCACTTTCACTTTCAGAAAACCGAAGACATTATTAATCGCGGCGGCGGCCACTTGGTCATAGAACTCTACAATTCCGATCCGCAGGGGAAATTTGCCTCAACTGATGTGGTGGTGCGCTGCGACGGCTTGGAACGGACGGTTGCGGCCGGGGGCCGCGTGATTTTGGAACCGGGGGAAAGTATCACACTGGTTCCGGGACTTTACCACTCATTTTTTGCCACCGAATCGCATGCCATGGTTGGTGAAGTATCAAGTGTCAATGACGACGCCAAGGACAATCGTTTTTACGAACCGTTGCCGCGATTTACGCATATTAATGAAGATCAGCAGCCCTTGTTTTTGTTGTGCAGCGATTATAAAACTTGTTTATTGTGAAGGATTCATTCGTGCAAAAAATACTCGATCAGAAGCTCGCCGCCCTGGCCAATGACCGGTTCGGCAAGCATTTTATACTCGCCGACGCCAAAGATGCGGACATGGCCCTGGGTATAGCGGCACCGGGCGTGAATCCCAGCGCTGGGAAAATGGGTTTTCCCTTCCGTACCTTGGATCAATACCGTCAGACCATTCGGCAGGTGGTTCAGCAGGGACTCGTGGATATTATGCTCATGAGTTGCTCCACCAGCGATCAACTGACCATTCGTGAACGGCTGTTTGATAACAGCCTCGTTACGCCCGCCGTTCGAGCCAATGACACCACGGATATTCATATTTGCCGGGGTAGCGCGTATGGCAGCAGTCCTTCGCAGCCATTCGCATCCGCGCCCATCGATCACATTCAGGCCGGAAAGTCACCTTGTTCGGCTTCGGACCGGAAGTTGGGAGCGAATTTAGGCTTATACTCCGTTACTTTTAATAATCTCTCGGATCCGGATAGACGCACGCTGGAAGCCTATCGGGATTTTCGCGTGGAGGCCGAGGGCAAGGGCTTTCGCCATTTTCTGGAGGTGTTTGATCCCAATGTCCCCGCCAAGACCCATCGCATTCCACCGGATCAGATTGGGGCTTTTATCAATGACCATATCTGCCGGATGCTCGCGGGCGTGCCGCGTGCCTCGCGACCGGTGTTTTTAAAAATTGTTTACCATGGCCCGCGGTATATGGAAGAACTCTGTCGCTATGACGAGTCGATTGTTGTCGGCGTTCTCGGAGGGAGTTCCGGCACCACGTATGATGCGTTCAAATTGCTTTACGATGCGAAAAAATATGGTGCGCGGGCCGCGCTATTTGGGCGGAAAATAAATCAGGCCGAGGATCAATTGTCGTTTATCACCATGTTACGCAACATTGCCAATGACGACATAACCCCGGAAGAAGCAGTGCGGGCCTACCATGGGAAATTAAGCGACGCCGGCATTAAGCCGCATCGGTGTCTGGCGCACGATCTGCGGCTTACCCAGGGCGTTATGCACTATGCCGCCAGCGGCACTGCGGATTAGTCGCGGATGTTTAATAAACAGCGGGAAGCTAAAACTATGGCCACAACCCAATTAGCCTATGATGTCCTTGGCGTCGGGATTTCCGCCGTGGATGATATTCTAACTGTTGAAAGTTATCCGCAGTCGGGAGCAAAAGTCCGGGTGCAGTCATCGGCCCGGCATGGCGGAGGTTTGGCGTGCACCGCTATCGCGGCAGCTGCGGTTCTGGGGGGAAAGACGGCGTTTGTCGCGCGTTTCGGAACCGATGATCTTTCCGATTACATTCGCTCTAATTTATTACAGCGTGGCGTGGACGTGTCGCATATTATTTCCGATGTTCTAAGCCAGCCGTATCACAGCCGGATTATCATAGATCGCACAACCGGCGAACGCACCATATTTTATGATCTAAGCCGTTATCAACCCGTGCAGGCTGCGGATGTGTCCGCCGAGCTTTTGGCATCCGCCCGCGTGCTGCTGGTCGATTTTCTCAATGCTCCCAGCCCATTGGAACTCATACTCAAGGCTCGCCGGGCCAACGTGCCGGTCGTATTGGACATTGAAGGACAATCCGCCGAGTCAGCAGTGTTGCTGGAGCATGTGGACCATCTCGTGGTGCCGGAAGAATTTGCAAGGTGGTCAACCGGTCAGCAGGAACTGAAAGCCGCCTGTGCGGCACTGGCCCGTATACCGCGCGCTGCTACTGTTGTAACTGCGGGAGCCGCGGGCTGCTGGTGGACAGATTCGCCACAGCGTGCGCCGGTGCATTTGCCGGCATTTGCGGTCAAGGCGGTCAATACCAATGGTTGCGGCGATACATTCCACGGTGCCTACGCTCTGGCCATTGCGAAGCGCTTATCCATTATGGAAGCAGTATGCTTTGCCACGGCCAGTGCTGCGATCAAGGCCGCAGGTTCAGCCGGCGGTTGGGATGCGTTGCCCAGTGCGGCACAAGTGGCGAGCTTACTGCGCGGACATTTGCATGCGGATAATCCGCTGCACGAGGTGCTTGGAAGAATCGAACAATTAATATTCCATGGCGCAGCGCCTGTCGGATCAACAGCGGACAGTGAATCGCAAGGGATATTTCAAGTAACTCAGGATGAGAGGGAAAAATGATAAATGTGGCCCTGGTTATCGACGCCATTGGCAGTTATGGGCGTGGATTATTGCGTGGGATCGCGCGTTTTGTGCATACGAACTCTGATTGGGCGGTGCGCTACGAGGAATGGACCGAGCAGGACGACTTGCCACGCTGGCTGTCACGCGGGAAGTTTCAGGGAGTGTTATGCAGAGTTCGCAATTCCCGACAGTTTGAGCCGTTGCGCCGGCTGGGCATTCCCATTGTTGATCTGGGCAGTTTGATAGCCCCGGCGGGCGTCGCCAATATTCACAGTGATCATGTGCGGATTGCGCAAATCGCGGCGGAGCACCTGGTTCTCTGTGAGTTGTCAAACTTCGCGTATTGCGGATTTAAAGGACGACAATTTTCCCAGTTGCGCCTGGCCGCTTTCCAGAAATGTCTAAGTCATCGGGGTGCGGAATCACAGGTTTTTGAATTATCGCTGCGCTCCAGTGGATTATCAAAGAAAAGGCGGGAAGGGCAGGCTTTGTCATATGATTCCAAGCTCGCTGCCTGGCTTAATAGACTTCCTAAGCCGGTGGGAATCATGGCCTGCAATGACCTCTGTGGGCGCCATATTCTGGCGGTATGTCAGGAATTGGCTCTGCGCGTACCGGAGCAAGTTGCCGTGGTCGGGGTGGACAACGATGAAGTGCTTTGCGAGTTGGCAATCCCCGCCTTAAGCAGCGTCGATCCCGGATCGGACAAAATCGGTTTTGAAGCCGCTGAACTGCTCAATGAAATCATTCGAGGCGCAAAGCCTCCCGTTAAGCCGCTGCTGGTGGCACCGCGTGATGTCGTCATGCGCACATCAACGGATATTATTGCGGCCGGGGATGAAACCGTGATAGCGGCGATGCGATACATTCGTAATCATGCGGGAAGTACCACGACCGTTGAAGATGTGCTTCAGCACCTCGCGGATCAATCCTTGTTAATTTCCCGTAGCACCCTGGAAAGGCGATTTAAGGCGCTGCTGGGATTTCTTCCCCACGATGAGATCGTGCGCGTTCGCATAGACCGCATAGAACGACTCCTGAAGGGTACTGAATACCCGCTTTGGCGGATCGCAGAAATTGTGGGCTTGAGTGATGAGCCGCATTTGAACAGATTTTTTAAATTGTATAACGGTCTGGCCCCCGGCGAATTCCGCCGCCGCACCGGTTTGGGATTGATCTAAAATCCGGTAGTGCGTGCATGATCTGATCCAGTTGACGTGACTATGGCGATTCACGGACAGATTGTTCGTGCCTCGGAGAGTCCGAATTGTCGGCAGATTCAAAGTTGTACGGTTGAATCTGCGATAAACGCGACGTCTGGCAAATAAACAACGCTGACGAAAAGTGACACCGTCATTGATGAAAAGCGGCACTTCCATTACGGGCACCTGAGCGTATATTCTTTAGGGTTGTAAAATTCTTCTGGAGAAAATTCTGATGCGCAAGGCTTTACTACAGTTGGTCGGCGTCAAGACCCTTGTGATGCTGACGATTTTATCGGTTGTGTTCGCCTTGAATCAATCTGGATGCGCAGCAGTATCCGCCAGGGGTGCGAGTCGCCTTGCAAGCACCGTGATGCGCTTACGCGCGGGTCGGAATATGGACAGCGATTGGCTGCTGGATAAGATGCCGAACTTTCATCGCTGGGGGCCGGAAGCGGTTTTGACGCGGTCGCAAACAGCACAGTTGCATTGCCCTTGGCCCGCTGGAGTGTGGAAAGCGGTGCAACTTCCTGATGATTACATTGTTGGTGGTAAGTTTTCCCATAAGAACAATGCCGGCCATGGATCGCTTCCGGTATATCCGGCGTGGTATCGGCGGACGTTCAGCGTGCCGGCATCGGCGCGTGGTAAAACAATCTGGTTGAATTTCGGCGGGGTGTATCGAGATTCAGTGGTATTTATTAACGGTAAACTCGTCGGGCAGCATCCCAGCGGCTATACCGGTTTCCGATACAACATCGGTAAGTTCCTGCATTACAGTCGGCCCAATACTTTGGCGGTGTTTGTCGATCCGCGTTTCTTTGAAGGCTGGTGGTATGAGGGAGGGGGTATCTATCGCCATGTGCGGCTTATTATTACCGACAAACTCCATGTCGCGCCCTGGGGCACGTTTGTGATCAGCAAAGTGCCGGGCGAGATTCATTATGGTTCTCCGCAGGGAGATCATGCTTCTGCCGAACTGACGATTCGGACCACGGTGGATAATGCCCACCGGACAGGCCGGCAATTTGCACTGGAATCCCGGATTATCAGCCCGGAGGGCAAAGTGCTGGCCACGATTTCCAGTTCGGAGGGTTTGCCGGCCGGCGGAAACAAGACGTTTATCCAACATGTCGCCCTGCGTCATGCCGCGTTATGGTCCTTGCATCATTGCAATTTATATCATTTGGAAACGGCGCTGGTGGTGCAGCACGTCGTGGTGGATGCCAAGCGAACTACTTTTGGCATACGCACGCTGCGATTTGATCCCAACCACGGCTTTTTCCTTGATGGGCGGCATGTGGAGATTGACGGTACGTGCAACCATCAGGATTTTCCGGCGGTGGGCATTGGTGCACCGGATAATCTCTGGTCCTGGCGCATTGCCAAGCTCAAGGCCATGGGATCCAATGCGTATCGCACAGCCCACAATCCCCTGGCGTCAGCTTTCTACCGCGCCTGCGACAGGATGGGAATGCTGGTAATGGATGAGAATCGGCATTTGGGCGATGTTTACACGCCTAAGACACCCATGGGCTCACCCTATTCCAATTTTTCTGATCTCGATTGGATGATTCTTACGCAGCGAAATGATCCCTGCATCATCATGTGGTC
>Ga0209012_1001500_pt1 | contig 23812 bp, 31 predicted proteins | sample RS3BMetagenome_FD_184735 | JGI IMG/M metagenome (GOLD analysis project Ga0209012, IMG submission 184735) | Ferric oxide microbial mat and aquatic microbial communities from Rainbow Spring, Yellowstone National Park, USA - RS3B (SPAdes) (version 3) ...
GGTCTCAGAGGAACCGGTGGCAGCAGTCGTTCGATGATCCGCCAAAGCGATTCGGGCAGAAGGGGAGCACGCATTCCCCCTCATGAATCAGCCCGCATCAGAGTACAAGGGTTTTGAAAGGCGTTCTTATTCAGTCCTGGGCCAACTCCTTCACCGACGTGACCGACGCCTCGCTGTGCATTCTGATCGGCTGTTCGATCGTGATGCTGGCGCTCGTGAAGGTGCTGCCCGAGACGATGCAGCGGATCGTCAACGGGTCGAGCATGGCAAACGGCTCGGCCCTGGTCGGGGCGGCGGCTGCCGTGGGTGCCGGCGTTGCGGCCGTAGGCGCAGGCATGGCCGGCGCCGGCCCCATGGCCGCGAATGCCTACCGGTTGGCCTCCGCGCAGATGGGGGCGGCCGGTGCGAAGACGGCCGAGGCAAACGGCGGACAGGCGCCGGAGCGGTCCCGCATCGCCCGTGCGGCTGCCCTGACAGGCGGGACCGCGAAGAACATGGCCATGGCACCGCTCCGTGACGTGGGGCGGCGCCTCACGGGCGATATCGGGTCCCGGCATGGCGTCGCGAGCTGGCGAATGAGCGCCGACCTGGCGAACCGCCGTCGCCTTCTGACCGACGACACCAGCAAGCCCTCTCCGCCTCCGGCGCCCGCTGGTGGCGGGAACAGCATCAGCTAACCGGAGACGCCATGAAGCGGCCCGCCAAGGCTCCGACGCTCGCCCCTGACAGCCCGCACTCGGCCGTCTACCTGGCCGCGCGGCGCGAGTGGAATGAGCGGTATGGCTCCTACATCGCGCAGGCGAACACCTGGCGCCTCGTGGCGGTCGCGTCGCTTGCGATCGCCGCCGTGGCAGTGGGCGGCGATATGTGGCTCGCTGCTCAGAGCCGGGTCGTACCCTACGTGGTCGAGGTGAACAAACTCGGGGACGAGCTGGCCGTCCATCGGGCGAACGTTGCAACCACAGTCGATCCGGCGGTGATCCGGGCGCAGCTCGCGCGCTTCATCAGCGACGTGCGTTCGGTCTACATCGACGTGCAAGCCGAGCGCGCCATCATCGGCGAGGCCTATGCGATGGTGGACAGGAACGCCGCTGCCTACACGTTCCTGAACGACTATTTCGCGCGCAATGATCCCTTTAAGCGGGCCGCGAATGAGACGGTGGCCGCACACGTCGAATCCGTGCTTCCGCTGCCCGGCGGCAATACCTGGCGCGTCGAATGGCGCGAGGACACCACCACCCGCGACGGGCGCCCCGAGTTCTCGAAGCATTGGGAGGCCACCATCACGGTGAGCATCAACCCGCCGACGACGGACGCGCAAATCCTCGTCAACCCGACCGGGCTCTATATCGAATCAACCCCTTGGGGCGAGCGGCAGGGCCAGTGAAAATCAGGAGCAACAGCATGAACAAGGCTATAGGGGCCGCCTTGCTGGCTGCCCTGCCGTCGCTGGCGCATGCGCAAACGCAGGTTCCTGCTATCCAGGCGAACGCGGCAGCGGCTGCATCCGTCACCAGCTCGGGGCCAACCGATCATGCCGGCGCCACAACGGGCAGGGCGACCCAGGTCGCGGCCAGCACGGTTCCGGCGACGATGCCCCCGCCGATTCCGTTGGTCTCGCCTTCCACGGCTGCTCTGAACGCCAAGGAAAGGCGCGCCGTCGCATTGTCGCGACGGTGGAAGAACCGGGCGGAGATGCCGCACGCGGGTGAGGACGGCTACGTGCGCTTCCTGTTCGGCGCAACCCTCCCGACTGTGGTCTGCGCGCCCTTGCAGGTGTGCAATCTGGCGCTTCAGCCGGGCGAAATCGTCAACAACGTGAATCTTGGCGATAGCGTCCGCTGGAAGATCACGCCCTCGCTCTCCGGAAGTGGCGGGACACAGACCACCCATCTGATCATCAAGCCCACGGATGCCGGCCTGGTGTCCTCGCTCGACATCGAGACGAACCGCCGAACCTACGCGATCAAGCTGGTGAGTACGCAATCGGAGTGGATGCCGCTCGTGGCGTTCAACTACCCCGACGATATGCAGACGCAGTGGTCCGCCTATCGGCAGACGGTTGCCTTTGGTACTGCGGCGACCACGCTGCCGACAGGCGAGAATGTCGCCAACCTGCAATTCCTCTGCATCAGTCCCGCGTCCGGCGGGCCAGGCTGGACGCCGCTCCGCGCCTACACTGATGGCGCGAAAACCTACATCGAGTTTCCCGGGTCGATCAGCTATCAGGCGGCCCCCGCGCTCGTGGCGCTGGGAAATGACGGCGGATGGTTCTCATCCCCCAGCAACCAGCTCGTGAACTATCGCGTGCTGGGTAATCGCTACGTGGTGGATGCGGTGCTCGATCGCGCGGCGCTCATCTCGGGCGTCGGCGGGGATCAGCAGCGGGTGGTGATCTCCCGCGGGAGGGGGTGCCGGTGAGCGCTCGCTTCCGTCTCGCGGTCCCGGCTCTGGCGGCTCTCGGGCTGGCCGGCTGCGCTTCGGTCGGACCGAGCACGTCCTACGTGCTGCCGCTGTCGTCCCCTGCCGATGCGCAGGTGCTGGCCAGTGGCATCAGCTCCTTCCTGACGACGCAGCTTCCGGCCGCGTCCACGACCCTTGTCCTCGATCCGACCCCTTCGGATCAGGCGAGCAATGCTCTCACGCCCATCCTGGCGAGCGATCTCCGCCAGCAAGGCTTTGCAGTGGCGGACGATGCGCCCGCGGCGGGATCGCATACTCTGCGATATTGGGTGACGCCGTTCGACACGTCCGGCGAGCTGGTGCGGCTGCTGATCGACGGACGCCGGGAGGCGTCGCGCTTCTTTGTGCGGAACACCGGGGGAGGCCTGCAAAGCGGCGGCCCGTTCACAGTAATGCAGATGGAGGCTTCGCGATGAGCGGCCAGCAGCTTCCTCCACCTTCCGATGATCCCAGCCGCTCGCCCGCATTGCTCGCGCCCCTGCCGAAGCGTGGTCCGGGCGTCCGCCGGCTCAACAAGGTGCCGGTGTTGATCTTCGTCGGGGGCATCTGCCTCGTGGTCGGCGCCATCGGCTACACCTACAAAGTGCGCCTTCAGTCCTCCGCTGCGGCGATGCACGAGACGGACAGGAAGCCGGAGGGCGCAAGCGGTGCCGCCGTGCTGAATGGCGCACCGGAGACCGGCGAAATCCAGTCCGCTACCTTCCGGACACCGGGGCCGGCGCATCAGGCGGGAGCGCCCGCGCAGCCGGCACAGGCGGAGAGCGGACCGAGCGACTACGGGCAGCAACAGCAAGGCCAGGGAGACGATCCGGCAACGCAGGCCCGCAAGCAGGCGTGGCAGACCTACTACCAGCAGCTTGCCGAGCTTCAGCGGTCGCGGATGCAGGCAGAGACGGACGCCATGAAGGCAGACACGTCAGCGGGCGGAGCCGCAGTGGGCTCGGCTGGTTCGGGGATGCCTGGTGCAAGCGCCGGAGGTTCGATCGGCCAGCCGCAGGGCAATGGGCAGGGCGTTCCCTTGCAGCCGCAAACCGTAGGCGCCGGCATCGTTCCCGGCGCAGGCGGCTTCGGCTATGCGCCTGGCGGCCTGGGTGTTGGTGGCGGCTTCCCGATCCTGCCGCCGGCCGGCCCCGATCCTTCAGGTGCGCGGGAAAAGCAGAGCTTCACCGGGCAGGCCGGCGATCTCGGGCAGAACGACACCCTGCCGGCGACGGTGCGCGACCCGATCTCGCCATACCTCGTGACGGCCGGCGACGTGATCCCGTGCGTCGCGCAGGGCGGCGAGGACAGCGACACGCCCGGCCAGTTCGTCGGCCGCGTGTCGCGGAACATCTATGACAGCGCCACGGGCCGCTTCCTGCTGATCCCGCAAAACTCCAAGGTGATCGGCACCTACGACAACGTGGTGACGAACGGGCAGACCCGCATTCCGACCGTCATCACCCGAATCATCTTCCCGGACAGCAGCTCGATCCCGATCGGCGCCATGCCGGCGGCTGACCAGGCCGGGTTTGCGGGGCTGCACGATCAGGTGGACACGCACCTGTGGGAGAAGTTCGGCAATGCTCTCATCCTGGCGATCGGCAGTGCGGGCATCCAGCTAAGCCAGGGCACCGGGCAGAACACGAACGGCTACAATGCGCAGCAGATCGGCGCGGCAGCTATGGGGCAGCAATTCGGCGAGCTGGGCGAGGAGTATGCGCGGTCGGGCCTGGCGATCCCGAACACGCTGAAAATCCGCAACGGCTATAATTTCGTGATTCAGGTCACGAAGGACATGGTGCTCCGACCCTACGTCGATCAGCGCACGGCCGGCGTGCAGCCCGTCAGCCTCGGCCCGGTGGTGCAGTGATCGGTGACGCCCGCGGAGATTGACCGGCGCCGGATGCGGCGCCTCTCTGCCGTGCTTCTGGCCGGGATGGTGCTGATCTGGATAGGGCTTGCCGATCGGTCACAGGACATGCAGATCGTAGGCGAGGCGGTATGCCTCGTGGGCTTCGCGTGGCTGGCGCTGGGGGGCTGGCGCGTTATGCAGCGGTGCGCCCGCCGGATGCGCAACGGGGATTACCATGACGGATAGCCAGGAACTCAGGTGCACTGGTTGCGGCGCCGTTTTGGCGGCCGGCGCGATGGCAGGCGCGGTCGCGTCGCCAGCCCCATGCCCGAACTGCGGATCGACACAGCAGACCCTCCACTTGGCTTTCACTGATCAGGTGCTGATCAAGGCGCGGGACCGGATGGAGATGAAGGTCAAAGACGACTCGTTTCCGAGCAAGAAGAAGGTGCGGAAGGAGTTAATCCAAGGCTTTGATGTGCGGATCAGCAAGGGCGACTACGTATACAAAGAGCGTGAGATCGACCGGGATAACAATACCTACCGGGAACACATCACGGAGGAGACCGGCGAAGTGATCCGCAGCGTCTCCGAGAGCCTGACAGACCACTTCGGTCATGGATCGGCCAAGTTCAAGAAGCTGCCGAGGTCAGGAGAGGGAGTATAGCGGCTGGATCAGGCGCTCTCCGCCTCGCCACTCTTTGGGCAAATCAGTCGTCGGCACAGACGACGCTGTGCAAGCGCTTCAGCCGCTCTTGGTCACTGCTCGGATCGCCATTCGGCAAGTCCGGTTAGGGTTGAACTCGGCGGTTCCAGAGCCTTCACAGACACACGTTGGGGCCGCAGTCGCCCAGCCATTGCTCGCCGGCCGCCTGAGCCGTGACGACGGAGTGCCGTCCAGCTCACCGGCGCGATCGGCCATATCAGCGCCGCCCGGCATCAGGGGTGAAGCTCGCATCCTGCTCCAGCCGGAGGCTTCCTATCCGGTGAAGTGATTGGCGCTGCTGGCGAGCGTCGCTGAGTTTGCCATGATAGTAGGCCAGGACGAACGTCACCACGAAGGGCACGGCCGCGTAGCCGAGATATCCGAGGGCGATCACCGCCGCGTGGTGGCTGCCGGTGAAGGCATACATCACGCCCGCGAAGGCGGCGATCATCAGGAACAGCGCACTCGCGATTCCGGAAAGCCAGAGGAGCACCAGTCCGGCCAGGAACAGGATGCCGCCGAAGAAGGCCGCGAAGCCCGCCACGATCACGCCTGCCAGTTCCGATAATGCACGCATGGTCTGCCTCCTGGCCCGCAAGCTGTGATGCCTACCGCTCCATGCCAAGTTCTTGCACGGGCGTCCGGTCCCGATCCCCGGCGAACGTCTTGCCGATCTGGCCGAGCGACCTGGACTGGCTGCGGTCCTGGTCCAGCCCCGCTTCCTCACGGGCCGCGGCCAGGCCTTGGGCGGCCTGCTCGCGGTCGGCGATGGCAACCGCCTCGCGGAGCTTGCCGGCGGCGTAGGGGCGACCCTGCGCTTGCGCGAGGTCGTTCCAGTCGGTCCCGATGGCGCCAGGCGGAAATGGCGGGAACACCGCTTGTCCGCTGATCGCCGTCGCCGCTTCCTCGGCCTTCACCCGGCCGACATTGATCTTCGGCCGCCCCTGCCCGTCCCGCTCCGCCTCACGTTGCCTGTCGTCATCTCCGGCGATGTAGATGGCCCGGTCCGGGTAGAGCCCCCGATAAGTTTGCGCCACGGGCAGGAGGTTGCCGGCATTGAAGGCGACGATCACCGGCATCTCGGTCATCTCGTGCAGCGTGGCCGCAGTGGCGAACCCTTCGGCGATCAGCAGCGGCCCCTGCTTCGTAAGCATCCGCCGAGCACCGCAGTGTTGATTGCAGGCGATTGGCGAGGCGCTCAGGCTGCCTGATGAACCGGAGTGGCGGCGGTTTTAGCCCAGTTCCAGGGCAGCAGGTCATCAAGGCGCTGGGCTGGGTGGTCAGCGATCCGGCGTAGCACATCGGCCAGCCAGGCTTGCGGGTCGACATCATTCATCTTGGCCGTGACGATCAGGCTGTACATCACCGCGGCGCGCTGCCCGCCACGATCCGAACCGCAGAACAGCCACGACTTACGCCCGAGGGCGATCCCCCTCAGCGCGCGTTCGGCGGCGTTGTTGCTCAGGCAAATCCGCCCATCGTCGAGGAACCGGGTAAACGCCGTCCAGCGCTTCAGTAGGTAGTCGATGGCGCGGGCGACGTCGTTACTGCGTGCCAGCCTCGTGCGCTGCTCGCCGAGCCACCGATGCAGGTCGGCGACCAGTGGTGCCGACAGGGCCTGCCGGGTTGTTCGGCGCGCCTCGGCGGTGTGGCCGTTGATGTCGCGCTCGATGTCGAACAAGGCGTCGATGCGCTGCACGGCCTCAAGACAGATCGGCGACAGCACGGCCGGAGCCTTGCCCTGCGCCGCCCGGCGGGCGCTGCCCGCGATGTCGGCCAGCACGAAGAACTTTCGCCGTGCATGAGCCCAGCATGCCGCCTCAAGGATCGGCCCTGGCTTGCGTCCGGGCTCGTAGAGCTTGCCGTAGCCGCCATAGGCGTCGGCCTGGAGCAGCCCGGCATACCCGTCCAGATGGCTCTGCGGATGCTCGCCCCCGCGGTCGCGCGAGTAGTGGAACACTGCCCCTGGCGGTGCCGGTCCACCGAACGGCTGGTCGTCGCGCACGTAAGTCCAGAGCCGGGCAATATCGGTCTTGCCCCGCGCCAGCACGGGCACGGTGGTGTCGTCGCCGTGCAGCCGCTCGGCGGCCATGACATGGGCCTGCAGGCGGTAGAACAGTGGCATCAGCACCACCGTGCAGGTGCCGACCAGGTCGGCCAGTGTGGACAGGCTGATCGGCACGCCCTCACGGCCGTAGCGCTCGGCCTGGCGGTTCAGCGGCTGATGCTGGCCGAACTTCTCGAACAGAATCATGGCCAGCAGGTTCGGCCCGGCCCAGCCGCGCGGGATCACGTGGAACGGCGCCGGGGGCTGGCTGATGCGCTCGCAATCCCGGCAGGAGAACTTCTCCCGCACGTACTGGATGACCTTCCAGGTGCGGGGAATGGTCTCGAGGGTTTCGGTGGTGTCCTCGCCGAGCTTGGACAGCCGTGTGCCACCGCAGCAGGCGCAGGCCACTGGACCGGGAACGACGACGCGCTCGCGCGGTAGGTGCTCGGGGAATGGGCGCCGGGCCGGACGCGCGCGGGTGAAGCCCGCCACGGTAGTGGTCTTGGCCGCGGCGGTCTCAGCGACCAGCTCGTCCTCGGTTGCTGCGGTCTCCAGTTCCTCGAGTTGCAACTCCATCTGATTCAGTAGGCGGGCGGTGCGCTCGGAGCGCGGGCCGAACCGGTCCCGGTTGAGCTTCTCGATCTGCAGCTTGAGATGGGCGATCAGCGCCCGGTTGCTGGACTGCTCCGCCAGGGCGACGGCGACCTCGGCGCGGGCGGCCAGCAGGGCCGCCTTGAGCGTGTCGATATCATCCGGCAGGGCGGCAAGTGCAGCGTCCATGCCGGGATTGAATCACGAACCAGGCTGCCGTGGTACTGTTTTCAGCAGCTCGTGGCGTTATCCCGCCGATTGCGGACGCCAGGTCTGCTGCGGGTTGCGCCAGTCGATCCCCTCCAAAAGATAGCTCATCTGACCGGCCGTCAGCGCCACCACGCCATCGGCTGTTTGCGGCCAGATGAAGCGTCCGCGGTCCAGCCGCTTGGCATAGAGCGACAGGCCGAGGCCATCGTGCCAAACCGCCTTCAACAGCGATCCGCTGCGGCCCCGAAAGACGAAGACATCACCCGCGAACGGATCCCGGCCGAGCCCCTCCTGCACCAGCAGCGCCAGACCCGGCATGCCACGGCGCATGTCCGTGTGGCCCGTCGCCAACCAGATCCGCACGCTGCTGGCAATCGGGATCACGCGCGCAACGCTGCCAGCACGCGCCGTAGAGCGGCCAGGTTTACATCGCTGCCGACCCGGACCTGACGCCCGTCGCCAAGTTCGATCTCGATCAGACCAGGCGCACCCACGGACCGTGATACCGATGCTGGGCTGGGCCTCTCCTCGAGCGGCCCGACCACCGTGCTTGCCGATGCAAGCGCCTGCACCGGCACGAACATCGGGCTCGCCAAAGCCGGACCCAGCAGACCCTCACGCGCCTGGCGCCGCCACGTGAACACCAGGCTCTCGCAGACCCCATGCCGCGCGGCCACGGCGCGGATCATCGAGCCCGGCTCATTGCTCTCGGCGACAATCCGCATCTTGTCCTGCAGGCTCCAGCGCCGCCGACGCTCCCGCCTGGTGATGATCTCCACCACGCCATCCATCCGCACACCTCAACGGCCGCCTTAAAGAGCTCCTTACGGCGGCAGGAGGTTCAAACCCAGACGGCCCTCGGCGGAGGGATACCCTGCTTCTGCACGTCACCAATGGCGAAATGGCCGCCCTCGACCCGGCCGCCCTCCTGGAACTGCTTGAATCCGTCCGGGCCGATCCGCTGAAGGCTCCACATGCGGCCGTCCGCGTCCTGCACCGGCACCATCAGACGCCCGGCCTCGTCCTGCCGTAGCTCGTGCGGCTGAACACCCTTGTCCGTGAGGTAGGGATGCGCCTGGGCCGGCGTAGCGGCCGTCCACATCGCCTCTACCTGCTGGGCAGTGCGCTCCGCCTGCTGCTCGCGCTCACGCGCCCTGTCGTGCCGCTTCTGTGCCGCCTCGGCCGCCATCTGCGCCCGGTCCTGGGCGCCGAGCGCGGCAGCCTGCCGGCTGGCCTTCCAGTTCCTCCGCACGCCTGTCTTGTGGTTCTGGATGAACCCGGCCGGGCGGCCGTCGAGATGCGCCTTGTAGGCGCCGCTGCGCTCGCGGGCCTTGTCGCCTTCCACGGGGACGCGATGAAGCTGGCCATCCATCTGCGGCGGCCCGTCGAGCTGAAGGCCGCACTCGCGGAGGGCTTCGGCAAACTGCTCCGCCGGGTTGGCGTCCACGGCGATATGGACGGAGCCCTTCGCCGGCAGCCACGGCGTAAAGGCGTCGAGGTCCACCCCGGCCGGCACATACCAGGCCTTGGCGCCGCGATCCCACTTCGCCCCGAGCTGCTTGGCGTCGTCTTTCTCAGCATAGGGAACGGCGAGATAGGTCCGTTCGGAGCTGGGCGGTTGGGCGGCCGGACTGGTGTCGCGAACCATGGTTGGCAGCCGGGAGGCCGCGTCAGTCGGCATGGTCTCCCCCTGCTGGCTGCCAGCGTCTTGCGTATTGCTTCTGTCTTGTGCCTGGCCGAGTTCGTATGATCGGACCAGCTTGCTGATCTTCTCGGCGTCGGCCGCCGCCCGGAATATCTCGCGCGGGTCCTGCTCCAGCGCCTTGATCCAGCTCGCCACGTAGGCGACGTGCTGGCCCGGATCGTGGCCGATGCCGAGCTGCTCGCCGAGCATCAGCGATCCGATCTCCGCCCGCAGCTCCTCCCGGGCATAGCCCTCCGATCCGAAGGGATGCGCCAGGTCGCGCGCCAGGCGGGACGGGTGGCCAGTCCAGTGCCCCAGCTCGTGCAGCGCCGTCGCGTAATACCGGTCGCCGCTCGGAAACTGGCTGCGCTCGGGCAGCGTGATCGCGTCCTCGGCCAGCCGGTAGAAGGCCCGATCGCCCGGGGCATGGCGGATCGAGGCGCCGGAGTTGGTCAGGATCGTCTCGGCGCGCTCGTGGCGCTCCCACTCGGCCAGCACCGGTCGAACCGGAGCCGGCGGAAGGCCCTCGATCTGCTCGGCGTTGAACACCACGGCAGACCACACGCGCGGGCGCTCATAGCGCACCATCTGCCGCACCGGCTGGCCGTCCTGATCGACCACGGGCTTGCCGCTGCCGTCGCGCACCGGCTCCAGGCCCTGCCATTTCCAGAACTGGATGGCGGTACCCTTCTCGCCCTTGCGCACGTGCGCGTCCTGCTCCTGCGCCTGGCGGAACGTCATCCAGCGCGCGTCGCCGAAGCCCTGGCTCTCCGCCCGGCTCATCAGCCACACGGCGTTCATGCCGCGATACTCGTTCCCGGTGGTCGGGTTGTAGGGCATGAACCGCTCGCCGGGCTGCCACGGCTTCTGCCAGGGCGCGGTTCCTTCCTTCAGTTGCCGGATGATCGAACCGGCCACCTGATCCACGTAGTCACTCGCCATAGCCGGCCTCGTCCGTCTCAAGGTCGGCGTTCGCGTCCCACGCTTCCGCTTCGGTAAGAGCGGTCTCCTCGAATGCGCCAAGGCTTTCGGCTTCGCTGGCGTCCAGCTCCACCATCACGCCGGGCACCATCAGGTCGGCCAGATCGTCAGAAAGCACGGCGCCCGCCGTCGGATCGCGCGGCCCATCAGTCGATGTGAACACTCGTCGCCTCCCGGACGTAAATCTGTGTGTCGGCGGTGTAGGGATTGGGCGGGGGTGGGGGCGCGGCGCGCTTCACCGCAGCCGCGGTCACGGTGGCTTGCATGACGCCGCCCGCGAGCGCCGGGACGCCACCCGGCCCGTAGAACTTCGCCACGTAGCCGTTCTCAAAGCCCCGATAGAAGCTGCCGGTGTTGTAGGCGCTGAGCGCGGCCTGAAGGGCAGGCTGCCCCTCCCCCCGCTCTCGCACCGCCGCGGCATAGTCGGCAGTCAGAATAGCGGCCCCTCCCCGGAGGTTCGTGCAGGGGTCCAGCACTTGCTCGATCGAGTAGCCGAGGGCGGCCAGGTTCCGGCTGTTCACCTGCATCAGCCCGAGATCGACGCTATAGCCGCGCAGGATGTACCCCTGGGCGATCTGCACCGCCTCGGCGACACTCGCGGGATGAGGCTGCGGCCCCCCGAGACGGTTCACGTTCAGGGCGAGCGGATTGCCGCCGCTTTCTACCCGGACAACCGCCTCCAAGGTGACGGGCGCGACGTTGGCGGCACAGGCCAGAAGTGCGGCGGCGATCACCGCAGCACCCATACCGGGTGTGCCACGCCCTGCACGTTTTTCGCCGGCACCGGGCCGAAATAGCGACTGTCGAAGCTGCGCGGATCGTGCCCGGACAAGAGCCACAATTCCCCGGCGACCACCCGATAGATGCCCGCGGGAAAGGGCCGCAGGGGGCGTCCGGCGCCGTCCCGGGGGAGCTGCGCCGTGCCCTGCACCGGCTGGCCATTCACCGTCACTCCGGCAGCGGAAACGGCCACCAGGTCGCCGGCTATGGCCGCGATCGGCTTGACCAGCGGCTCGTATCCGTCCGGGCAGTCTCCGGCGGGGATGTAGCCGCGCGTCACACCTTGGCGGATCGGCTTCGTGTCGGGTGGGCAGACGGTGACGATCTCGCCGCGCTGCAACGGTGCGTCCCGCTGCACCACTCGCCAGAGTCCACGCGGCATCGAGGCGGTGCTGTTGATCCGCAGGCCGGCGATGTTGGCGCTTGCCAGCGCCCCCATGGTCAGAGCGCCCAACAAGCCGCCGGCCGCCATCAGGCGGCGAGAGGGCCGAAGAGCCATCACGGCCGCGGCGCCGCTCATGCCCGGAACCTCGATTGCCGGCGCCTGGTCGAGCCTGTGGCCGGTGCTGGGATCGCTGCACGCTCTCGGAAGAGCGGATCGAGGAAGTAAAGGACTTGCGTTCCCTTGATGGGGTTCTCGCCGGCCACGAACACCACCATTTCGCCGGCCTCGGTGATGCGCTCCTTGCCGTCGCTGCCCCGCTCCTTTTGCGGCTTCTTCAGCGTCGCGATCTCGTCCGGGGTCATCAGCGGCCGGCTTACTTCGTGGAAGGACCGGCTGACATGGCTGAGCGCGCCCATGCGGTTGCCGCTTTCGGTCACGTCCTCCTTCACGATGGTGGTGGTCCCGATCATGTCGGACACCCATCGCGCCGTCTCGCGCTCGTTCGGCGCATAGATGATGCGGATATGGCAGTTGCCGGTGATGCCCTGGTGCTCGCCGTAGGCGCTGAACATCTGCTCGCGATCCTGGGCGGCCAGGAAGCACTTGATCCCGTAGCCCGCACATTTCGGCAATGCGTCCTCGACGATGTGCATGCGGCCGAGGGACGGGAATTCGTCCAGCATCATGAGAAGCCGGTGCTTGTGCGGCATGATGGGCTGGCCGGCATGAAACTTCAGCTCAACGCCCATCAGCGTCCGGGCCATCATCGTCAGCAGCAGCCGCACCAACGGCCGCAGCCGTTCCTTGTCGCTGCCGCGCGTGACGATGTAGAGCGATACCGGCCGCTCGTGATTCATCAGGTCAAGAATGCGGAAGTCGCTGCTCTTGGTGTTCCGCGCTATGAGCGGGTCCTGAAACAGCGTGAGATAAGTCTTGGCGCTGCTCAGCACGCTGCCGCGCTCGCGCGCTTCCCGGTCGATCATGTCGCGGCCAGCGGCTGCCACAACCGAGTGCGGGCCGGTCTTGAGATGCCGGTTTTCGACCATCTCAAGCCAAAGTCCGTCCGCAGGCCGCGCCGGATCGGACAGCGCATAGGCCACATCCGCCAGGCTGGCCGTCTCGCCGCGTGCCCTGTGCTTATAGAGCGTGTGGAGGATCAGCCCGGCGAGAAGCGCGAAACTGGTCTTCTGCCAGTGATCCGCGAGCCCCCTGCCGTCCGGGTCACAAAGCATCTGCGCGATGTTCTGCGCGTCTGCCACTTCATGCGGCGTGCCGAGGCGGACCTCCTCCAGGAAGTTGAACCCGGCGCTCCCCTCGACGGCGCCGAACTCCAGCCGGATGACGACATTGTTCGCGTGCTTCGCGCGCCAGCCGGCGGTCAGCTCCCACAGCTCGCCTTTCTCGTCATAGACCGCGGTGCTGGCCGGCCAGGACAGGAGGGTCGTGTTGACGTTGCCGACACCCTTGCCGCTGCGGGTCGGCGCGATGACGATGCAGTGCTCGGGACCGTCATGCCGCAGGTAGTGCGTGCGCCCCCTTCGGTCGGTCCAGCCGCCGATATAGACGCCCGCGTGCTGTCCGCCCGGCCGCTCCGGCAGCAACCCGCTCTTTCTGATGTCAGCTTCGGTCTGAAACTTCGCCGTGCCATGAACCCCTTCGTGCTTCCTGGGCCGGCGCCGTACGGAGGCGGAATAAGCCAGACCGCCGAAAAGGGCGGCCGTGGCTGTTCCAAACAGGCCGGCATCCACGATCTGAAAGGTGCGCCTGGCATTGGCCGCCCATGCTGCCCTCTGCCATTCAATCCAGCTCCATGGCGCATAAAGATGCCCGAACAACGGAGCACCGATCGCCGGGTGATAGCCAACCCGGTAGGCGACAAATTGGGTCGCCGCTCCACTCAGGACGACAGCACCCACGATCAGGCCAGAGCTGCCAAGGAGAAGCGGGCGGAGGTCCACTCCTGAACCGCTGGTATCGCTCAACGCCCGGCCCTCGCTAGACATACATGTTAAGACGTGTATGTCTAGCGCTCAGGTGCGCTTTGGATCAACCCTTGAGGCTTTTCGAGCTCAACGGACCACCAGGGCCGCATTGCCAAGTATCGGAAACAGACATCGTGCAGCGAATCTAGGGGGTGCCCATTGCCTTAAAAGGCGCTCGCTAACAGGCGGCAACGATCGGCTGTTACGGCGGGTCGGGAAATCACTGGGCCATTCTTATCCCCGCATGTTTTTGACAGAGACCTCCTCAAGCCTCAGTTGCATCGTCTTCCCGGATTGCCAGGAGTTGGCGCCTTGCACGAGCTGTGGCATCGGAATGTCATCTCGATTCTTTCTTTCAGACGTGTAGGAGACTCCGAACCGCTTATCCCGATCTTCCAACATTTGCTGACTTATCTGACCATCTTTGGTGAACCCCATCATCAACTGGGGAATGCCCATCGGGAACGTTGTGTCTCGATCTATCTGCCAAGTGTGCCACGTCTTTCCATAGGTGGTGATGAGATCCTTCATCAAGGCGTGCTCGGCAATGTTTGGGACACTAGGCGCGACTAGTTCGCCGGATTTCACCTCATAATTGTGACTGTGCCACAGCTTCTTCTCGTCGTCGGGAAGGGATCGAAATACCTTCTCACTGACGATATATTCTATGCCAATGAGCTTCGCGTCGCGCTGGTTGGAGCTGTAGATCACGCACTGGTGGAAGTCCTCAGTCAGGTGCGTGCAGAAGTGGTTGGCCTCGACTTGCCGGCCCATATCGTCGGCGTAAAAGTGGAAGCCGTTCAGATACTCGCTCATAGCATCGATGGGCCGCTTGCTTTGCAGGGCGTCGGCGCCGGTATCAAGCACGTGACTTTTGGCCGACAGTGGCCCGCCAGGCGGCTTCTGTTCGGGTCGCTGCTGCGCTTGGACAGTGCGCGCGCCGAATAGGGTGGCGAGCGGCGCTGCAACAGCAGCCGCCATCAGAGAACCGCTGAAACAGCGGCGGCACGTCAGGGTATGCATGAGGGACATGACTTTTCTCTCCGTTACTCAGGCCGCGCCGCCGACCAGCGGCTCGAAGTGCCGCTCCTTGTGCGCGATATCGAACTCGCTGCCGCGCAGCATCATCCGCCAATAGAGAAAGGGCAGGATGCGTGTTTTCAGCAGCCAGGCGCTGCGGCGGGGGACGCGGGGATCGAGCGCGAAGCTCGGCGTCACCTTGCCACCATAGGCGAATTCCGCGAGCACGACTTTGCCATAGGCTGTGGTGAGTGGGCAGGAACCGTAACCGTCATAGATCGCGGCGGCCGGCTTCCCGTCCAGGGCGCCCAGCAGGTTGCGCACGACGACCGGCGCCTGCAGGCGGACCGCCGCGGCGGTTTTGGCGTTGCTGGTCCCCGCGGCATCGCCGAGCGCGAACACGTTCGGCCATTTCGGATGGCGCAGCGTCCCGGCATCCACGGCGACCCAGCCGGCTTCGTTGGCGAGCGGGCTGCGCTTGATGAAGTCGGGCGCGCTCTGCGGCGGAGTGACGTGGATCATGTCGAACTTGCGGGTCACGCGGGTCTTCTGCCCATCCGCGTCCGTCGCCTCGAATGTCGCCATCTTCGCGGCGCCGTCGATGGCGATGAGGTTGTGCTTAAATCTCGTGTGAATGCCGTAGCGGGCAACCGCCTGCTCGAGCGGCGGCACGAAGAACGGCACGCCGAACAGCACGTCGCCCGCGAGGCAGAACTCGATGGTGGGATTGGCCGCCTGCCGCTGGATGCGCCAGCGATCGGCCGCCAGATACATGATCTTCTGCGGCGCACCGGCGCATTTGATGGGCATTGGCGGCTGGGTGAACAGCGCCGTGCCGCCCCTGAAAGCCCGGATGCAGGCCCAGGTGTATTCCGCACTCTGGCCTGAATAGTTGCTGCACACGCCGTTGCACCCGAGCGTCTCCTGCAACCCTTCCACCTTGCCCCAGTCAAGCTGCAGCCCGGGACAGACGACCAGGTACTGGTAGGCCAGCCGACGGCCATCCTCGAGCTCGACCAAGTTCTCGTCCGGCAGGAAGGAGGCGGCGGCGGCCTTGATCCAGGTGACGCCGCGGGGAATCAGCCGCTCTTCCCGCTTCAGGGTGCGGCGCAGGCGGAACACGCCGGCGCCCACCAATGTCCAGCCGGGCTGGTAGGCATGGACCTCTGACGGCTCGACGATCGCGACCGACAGGCCGGGGCGATGGCGCCGCAAGCCGGCGGCGACGGTGATCCCGGCAGCGCCGCCCCCGATCACGAGCACCGCGAAGCGCTGCGGGGCGGGGCCTGCGGAAAGCGGGCCGGAAGCGGCACTCAGCGTACTTGCGTCCACGGGTCTGGCTCCTCTGCTCCTCGGGCTCACGAACAGATCATTCGAACCCGGGGCTTGATGCACACTTGCGGAGCATCAGTTATATTATTAGTGCGATCCTGATAGTGTAAACGAGGGCCGGATGGCGGAGTTGCGGGAACGGATCACCAATGGCCTGAAATGCCGGCGCCCGATGCGGCGGAGGTGCCCCGCGTGAGCGCCGAGGGCCTCTCCTCCCGCGCCGGGCCGCCATTGCTGCACGATCCGGCGCCGGAATTTCGCGCGCGCACTACGCTCGGTGAGCGCAGCCTGTCCGGCTATCGCGGCCAGTGGCTGCTGCTCTTCTCGCACCCGGCGGATTTCACCCCGGTCTGTACCAGCGAGTTCGTCGCCTTCGCGCGCAACGCCGAGCGGTTCGCCGCGCTCGGCTGCGAGCTACTTGCCTTGTCAGTGGACAGCCTCTTCTCCCACCTCGCCTGGATCCGCAGCATCCACGAGCAGTTCGGGGTGAAGATCCCTTTTCCGATCATCGAGGATCCCTCGATGGCGATCGCACGGGCCTACGGGATGGTCGTGCCGAACGCGCCGGATGCCGCCATGGTGCGAGCCGTCTTCGTGATCGATCCGGAAGGCATCATCCGGGCGATCAGCTGGTATCCGATGACGACGGGCCGCAGCGTAGAGGAATTGCTGCGGCTCGTGGCCGCGCTGCAGACGACCGACGCCCACCACGTCTCGACTCCCGAGGGATGGCACCCGGGCGAGGACGTGATCCTGCCGGCACCGCTTACTGCCACGGATGCGCTCGAGCGCCACGAGCAAGGAACCGATTGGTACTACCGCAGCGGCCCGCTCCCCGCTCCCGCACAGGCGCGGAGGCGCCGCTGATGGCGCTCGACCCGATCCCGATCGAGCCGTCGGTTGCGCTGCTGCGCGTGCTCGCCAATCCCGCGCGGCTGCGCGTGGCGCTGTGGCTGCTAGAGGGTGAGCGTTCCGTCGGCGAGATCGAGACCGGGCTCGGCATCCGCCAACCGGCCCTGTCGCAGCATCTGGCGGAGCTGCGCGAGGCCGGTCTGGTGGCGACGCGGCGGGAATCGCGGGCCATTTTCTATCGCCTCGCCGATGACGAGCAGCAGCGCCTGGTCGCTGCCCTTCTGCAGGGCTTTGGGGGCGCGATCTCGCGGCAGGCTGGCTCGGCGCCGCAGCGCCCCCGGGCATTTGCCGAGGCGGCCCGGTTCGCGACCGTGGAGATGGCCCCATGAGCCTCCTGTTCCCCTACTGGCCGTCTCTGGTCGGCGGCATGCTGATCGGCCTCTCCGTCGCGCTCCTGCTTCTGGCCAATGGGCGTATCGCCGGGATCAGCGGGATTACGGCGCACCTGCTGCGCCGACCGGATGCCGGCACGGCCTGGCGCGCGGTGTTCATTCTCGGGCTGCTGGCGGGGCCCATCCTCTTCACGACCCTGGCCGGACACGCGCCGGTCGTGCGCATCCGCGCTTCCATCCCGGTCCTGCTGGCGGCCGGGCTGCTCGTGGGGTTCGGCACCCGCCTCGGCTCCGGCTGCACCAGCGGACATGGGGTCGCCGGCCTCGCTCGCCTCTCGCCGCGCTCGATCGCGGCTGTGGCGACCTTCGTGTTCTGCGCCATGCTGACCGTCTTCGTCGCGCGGCACGTGCTTGGGGGTGTGTCGTGATGAAGCTCGTCTCCGCCCTCTGCGGCGGCCTGCTGTTCGGGCTCGGACTGGCCATGTCCGGCATGCTCGATCCGGTGCGGGTGCAGGGCTTCCTCGACGTCGCCGGCGCCTGGGACCCGAGCCTCGTCTTCGTGCTCGGCGGCGCGGTTCTGGTCTCGACGGTCGCCTACCGGATGTCCCGGCACATGGCCCGGCCGCTCTTCGCGCCCAAGTTCGACATCCCGACCAACCGCCGGATCGATACCAGGCTGCTCGGCGGCGCGGCGCTGTTCGGCATCGGCTGGGGGCTGTCAGGCTTCTGCCCCGGCCCGGCGCTCGCCTCGCTGTCCCTCGGACTGGCTGGGAGCGTGATTTTCGTCGCCGCCATGCTCGTCGGCATGTGGCTGCATGCCACGCTCACGACCCAGGCGGCGGCTGACGACGGACAACGCCGGCCGGCGCGGGCCTGAGCCATGGATTTTCTGCAGACGGGGCTCGCAATCGTCTCCGGCATGCTGGTCGGCTTCACCCTCGGGCTAATCGGCGGCGGCGGCTCGATCATGGCCACGCCGCTGCTCCTCTATGTCGTCGGATTGCAGCCGCACGTGGCGATCGGGACGGGCGCGCTCGCTGTGTCGGTCAATTCCTTCGCCAATTTCGCCGGTCATGCCCGCGCCGGCAACGTGCGCTGGCGCAGCGCGATCCTGTTCGCCGTCGTGGGCGCGGTCGGCGCTGCATTGGGGTCCCTGCTCGGAAAGACCTTCAACGGCCAGCGGCTGCTGTTCCTGTTCGCCATCCTGATGGTCGTCGTCGGTGTGCTCATGCTGCGTCGCGGGCGAGCCAGCCGGTCCGAGCCGGTTGCCGGCCAAGAACGCGGGGACGAACACAGCCGCCCGCTACTCGTCATGGCGGCCGCGCTCGGCGTCGGGCTGCTCTCCGGCTTCTTCGGCATCGGCGGCGGCTTCCTGATCGTGCCCGGGCTGCTGCTCTCGACCGGTATGGCGATGATCTATGCCGTCGGCTCCTCGCTCCTCGCGGTCGGCAGCTTCGGGCTCACTACGGCGGTCAGCTACGCCTTCTCCGGGCTGGTCGACTGGCTCGTGGCGCTCGAATACATCGCCGGCGGTCTGCTCGGCGGTTGGCTCGGCATGCTGCTCGCCGTCCGCCTGGCCCCGCGCAAGGCGCTGCTGAACCAGGTGTTCGCGGGCTTCGTCTTCGTTGTCGCCGGCTACATGCTCTACCGCAACATGGGTGCGCTCTGAGCAGCGTTCGAGAGGATTGCTAGGTGATGCTGAACATAGGTCGGCGAGGCGAGCGCAGATTCAGCCGGAACATCGGGCTCCTTCTCGTGCTCGGCCTCAGTGCCGTTGGCCTGTTCTTCCTCAGCCGGGGGCTGTCCGTCACCGCCGCCGGACATGCCGCTTCTACGTCCCCCGCTAATCTGGTGCGCCAGATGGCGTCCGATCCCGGCACGCCGATCGGCGGCAATCCGGCTGGGACGATCACCATGCTCGAATTCTTCGACTATCGCTGCCCGTATTGCCGGATCATGCAGCCGCGCGTGGCGGCATTGCTGGCCAAGGACAAGCGCGTCCGGCTGGTGCTTAAGGAATGGCCGATTTTCGGCGGCATTTCCGTCTATGCCGCTCGCGTCGCGCTCGCAGCCCAGTGGCAGGGCAAATATGACGCCGTTCACGAGGCCCTGTTCGCGCTGCCGCGCGCGATGGACGAGCCCTCCGTTCGCGCCGCCGCCGCTGCGGCCGGCGTGGACATGACCCGGCTCGACCACGATCTCGCCAAACGTAACGACGAGATCAGCGCGACGCTTCTGCAGACCGATCGGGAGGCGCGCTCGCTCGGCCTGCAGGGCACGCCGGGCTTTGTCGTCGGCTCCACGCTCGTGCCCGGCGCGATCTCGGAAGGAGACCTGGAGAAGCTTGTCGACCAGGCGGCCAAACACTGACGGCCGGCCTCCCGCAGATCGAGCTCTGTCCCGGCTCACCAGGAGACCAAGGATGCCAGCGCCCCTCGTAAAGGCTTTCTTCGATAAGCGAACCTTCAGCGTGCAATACGTCGCTGCCGACCCCGCCACGCGCCGATGCGCGATTATCGACCCCGTGCTCGATCTCGACCCGAACTCGGGCGCGACGGCAACGTGGTCCGCCGATGCCATCCTCGCCTATATCGGCGAGCAAGGCTTCGCGCTGCAGTGGATCCTCGATACGCACCCCCATGCCGACCACCTTTCCGCCGCCGGCTATCTGAAGGAACGAACCGGGATGCCGACCGCGATCGGCGAAAAGGTCGTCGAGGTGCAGAAGCTGTGGCAGCGCATCTACGACCTGCCTGACGACTTCCCTACGGACGGCTCGCAATGGGACCGGCTGTTCGCCGAGGGCGAGAGCTTCAAGGTCGGCGACATCGACGCGAGCGTGCTATTCTCGCCGGGCCACACGCTGGCCTCTGTCACCTATGTGATCGGCGACGCCGCGTTCGTGCACGACACGCTGTTCATGCCGGATTCGGGCACCGCGCGCGCCGATTTCCCCGGCGGCAGCGCGAGCCAGTTATGGCGCAGCATCCAGCGCATACTCGCGCTGCCCGACGCGACGCGCGTGTTCACCGGCCACGACTACATGCCAGACGGCAGGGAGCCTCGATGGGAGAGCACGGTCGCCGAGCAGAAAGCGGAGAACAAGCATTTGCAGAAGGCGCGCACCGAAGCCGAATTCGTGGCGCTGCGCCGGGAGCGGGATGCGAAGCTGCCCATGCCGAAGCTCATCCTGCACGCTCTCCAGGTGAATATCCGCGGCGGCCGCCTACCCGAAGCCGAGAGCAACGGGAGGCGTTATCTCAAGCTCCCGCTGGATGCCCTGCCGGGGGCGGCGTGGGAATAACAAAATCGGCCACGTCGTAGGCCGCGTTCTTCGATTGCCTGGCGGCTACCGTGCTGGGCTGACCTCGCACGACAAGGAGGAAATGATGACGATCCGCAGCTCGAAGGAGATGGTTGCGCAGGCCAACGCCGCAATCGAAACGCTCACGCCCGAGCAGGCCGTAGCGCTGTCCGGTCAGCCCGGCACCGTATTCGTGGACGTGCGCGACGCGGCGGAGCGTGAAAAGACCGGAACGTTGAAGGGTGCCCTGCATGCGCCCAGAGCCTTCCTGGAGTTCATGGCCGACCCCGCCAGCGAACGCCACCTGTCCGAGTTGTCGAACGACAAGCAGCTGGTGCTCTTCTGCGCTTCGGGCAGCCGCTCCGCTTTAGCGGCCAAGACGCTCAAAGACATGGGCTACGAAAAGGTCGCCCATGTGGCCGGGGGATTCGGCGCGCTGGCGAAGGCTGGAGCCCCGACCGGACATTGAGCGCGCGATCCCGCACAACCGGCCGTCAATGGCAGCAGAATGTCGTCCCGCCCGCCTGGACCGGAGGGCACGGCACGGTTCCGAACGAGCAGAATACGCAGCAATCCCCGGGCTTTGGCCGGAGCAGCTCGCCGCAGCCCGTGCATTCATAGAAGAACAGGCAGGCATTGGTCGGCATGGTTTCCGTCTTGCCCGTGCCGCAGTGCGGGCAGGTCAGGGTCGATTCCAGGATCACTGCACGCTCAGGCATAGGCGTAACCCAGATAGAGCAGCACGAACCCGACCAACAGGCCGACCGTGGTCAGGGCACGAGCCGTAGGCTTGCTGCAAAGGCCCCCCGGGGCGCAGTGGACATCAGTCTGACGCCGCCATAGCAGGGCTGCCCCACCCACGAGGCAGATGGCGGCGGCCGCGAGCAGGATCGCGCGGTATGGGGCTGCGACGACAGCGACCCCATAGAGCCAGGCCGTTCCAAGCCCAAACGTCGCGAGGACAAATGGCAGGCCGCAGCATGAGGCCGCGGCAAAAGCAGCGGCAAGGCCGCTCGCGGTCAGCAGCACGGCTCCGCGGGTACGGGTTAGCTCAGTCGTTCCAGCAGGTCCGGCAGGAACGTCGGAGGGCATGGGCGATCTCCTTGACGGAAGGACGGGAGCAACGCTTACAGTCTGTAGCCGCTACAGACTCAAGGACTTTCAAGGAGGCAGGCTGTGGAACAGGACGGCATCGCCATTGGCGAGTTGTCGCGGCGGACGGGCTGCAACATCGAAACCGTTCGCTACTACGAGCGGATCGGCCTGCTGCCGAAGCCATCGCGGCGCGGCACTTACTGCTGCTACGAAGCGGAAGACGTGGGACGGCTGGCGTTCGTCCGGCGTGCTCGCGAACTCGGGTTCACGCTGGACGAGGTCCGCGCGCTTCTGACACTGGCCAGGGATGGCCAAGATGGCTGTGCCAACGTGCGAGACATCGCTGCCGCCCATCTCGCCGTTGTACGAACCAAAATCGCGGACCTACGGGCGATGGAGCGTGCCTTGGCAAAGGCGGTTCGCGGGTGCGACGAGGGGGAGAGTCCCGAGTGTCCGGTGATCAGCGCGCTCTCGTCATCCGGGTGAGACACGATCGCGTGGCGCTTCTATCAGACGGGACGAGCATATTCGAGCAGTGGAATAGAGTGCACCGGACGCGTGATGTGGCACGTTAGGCATTGCAGCGCCCCGCTTGGTTCAGCGTTCTCCTCGCGTTGCGCGAGATCAGAAAGACGACCATGTTCAGTCCGTTCAGATATAAATCCGACCTGATCGTCCACTCCGAAAAGCCCTACAACGCTGAGCCGCCACTCGCCCGGCTGCGCGAGGCCTACACCACGGCGCAGTCAAAGTTTTACGTCCGCAGCCACGGCAACATCCCACATCTTGACGAAGGCACTCACCGTCTGCGCGTGGACGGGAAGGTCACGCAACCGCTTGACCTTTCAATGGCCGAACTGCGCGAACGCTTCCCACAGCGAAAAGTAATGGCGGTCATGCAATGCGCCGGCAACCGTCGCGGCGACATGCTGCAGGTTCGCCCGGTATCCGGTGATCCATGGGCGCCAGGCGCCATCGGCAACGCGGAGTGGACCGGCGTGCCCCTCGCCGACGTGCTGCGTGCAGCGGGCGCGGAGGAGGGTGCGGAGATGCACGTTGCCTTCTCCGCCCTCGATGATTGCGAGGTGGAAGGCGAGACGTTCCGTTACGCCGCCTCCATCCCGATGACCAAGGCCATGGCGCCGGAGGTGCTGCTGGCCTTTGAGATGAATGGCGAGGCGCTCGCTCCGGAACACGGCTTCCCGCTCCGCGTCGTGGTTCCCGGCTTCGCTGGGGTGCGCAGCCCCAAATGGCTGACCCGCATTACCGTGCAAAACCAGCCGAGCGATGCCAAGCCGCAGGCACGGGATTATAAACTGTTCCCGCCCGACGTGACCAAGGAGACGGCAGACTGGAGCAAGGGCATCACCATCTACGACATGCCGCTGAACTCGGCGATTTGCGAGCCGGCACCATGGGCGGAGTTGAAGGCCGGCAAGGCGGCGGTGCGTGGTTACGCCGTGGCCACGGCGCGGCAGATCACGCGGGTCGATGTGTCGGCGGACGGCGGTCGGAGCTGGTCACAGGCCGAGCTGGAGCACGATCCGGGCGCGCTGTGGAGCTGGACCTTCTGGCAAGCCGAACTCGACCTAGCCAAGGGCGAGCATGAGCTGGTCGTGCGGGCTTGGGACTCGGCTGGGCAAACGCAGCCGGCGCTGCCGGATGACACCTGGAACTTCAAAGGCTATCTTAGTGCCGCTTGGCACCGCGTCCGGGTCAAGGTGAACTGAGGCGTGCTACCCCAGCCAAATCACTATGGCGGTCGACACCGACACCAGGATCAGCAGCATTGATAAGCCAAGGGTCAGGGCTTGCGGCAGAAGGTGGATGTCGGGCTCGGACAGCCGGAATCGAACTCGCCTGTCGCGATAACTGCCTGCGCTGAAGTAGCTGGCCACGGCGCAGGCGACCAGGATTGTTGCGAGCACATGCAGTTCCCAGCCCCCGACCACGTCGTGCAGCAGCCGCTGCGCGGCAAGACCGGAAGCTAGAGGGTGTTATGTACTTTTGCGTGGGTAGGTCTTAGAACGCCTTTCAAAACCCTTGTACTCTGATGCGGGCTGATTCATGAGGGGGAATGCGTGCTCCCCTTCTGCCCGAATCGCTTTGGCGGATCATCGAACGACTGCTGCCACCGGTTCCTCTGAGACC